>Ga0111538_10002308_pt1 | contig 26903 bp, 25 predicted proteins | sample SoiMethybrSBSTD1_FD_79669 | JGI IMG/M metagenome (GOLD analysis project Ga0111538, IMG submission 79669) | Bulk soil microbial communities from a Populus tree surrounding site in Tennessee, USA - Soil MetaG P. TD hybrid SBSTD1 (version 2)... | ecosystem: Environmental > Terrestrial > Soil >...
ACCTGAAAGCCGGCGGCGCGACGATCGTCGATCCCGTGACCCTCGATCTGCCGTCGCGGGGACAGGGTGGCGGCGGCGGGACGTGCCGCGGCTTCAAGTACGACATCAACGAGTACCTCGCCGCCCGCGGACAGAAGGCGCCGGCGCACAGCCTCGACGAGATCCTCGCGTCGCCGCTGATGCCGCAGCTTCCCGAAAGCGTTCAACAACGCCTCAAGCAGAGCCAGAACGCGACGCCGCAGGGCCCGGACAGCGACGCGTGCAAGGCGGACGCCGCGTACCGGACCGCGTTCGGCGCGGCCGTCACGGCGGCGATGGACACGATGCAGCTCGACGCGTTCGTCTACCCCACCTGGAGCAATCCGCCGCGGCTCATCGGCGACCTGAAGTCACCGCACGGCGACAACAGCCAGCGGTTTTCGCCGACCTCCGGCTTCCCGGCGATCAGCGTCCCGATGGGCTACACGCGCGACAATCAACTTCCGGCGGGGATGACGTTCTTCGGACGGGCGTGGGACGAGGCGACGTTGATCAAGCTCGCGTACGGGTACGAGCAAGCAACGAAACACAGGCGGCCGCCTTTGGTGGGGCGATAGTTAATGAGGCAATTTGGCAATGAGGCAATGGGGCAATACAAGCCCTTGTCCTGCTGGAAGCGTCACGACCAGTAAGACAAGCGCCCGTATTGCCTCATTGCCCCATTGCCTCATTGCCCCATTAACAATGGTTCATTTACCCGCGGGCATCGCGATCTTCGTGATCGTGATCGTGTCGCCCTTCATCGTGCCGGTCAGTTCGATGACGTGCCCGGCGTGGGCTTCGAGCGCGGTGAACTTCTGGTTGCCGACCTTGTAGATCTTCTTGTCGGCGTTGTTCACGAACACGTACTCGCTGCCGTGGCCCTTCACGCAATCGAGCGTGCACTTGTGGTCCTTCTCCACCGTGCCGCCGTTCGCCTTGTGATCGGCGCCGCACATCGCGTCGGAGAGCTTGCCGGTCCAGGTCGTCTCGTCTGACTTGTTCTGCTGGGCGCCGGCCGCCTGGACGGCGACGAATCCCACCAGCGCGAGGCCGGCCAGGAGCAGGGTGATTCGCTGTTTCATTCGATCCTCCACCTTTGATCAATAAGACCCGCCCGGCGATGACGGCCGGGACCGGTCCTCAGTATGCCGGAGATTGCCCCGACGGCGCACGCGTTACATGGCCGTGACCGGAATTGACCACGGGTACACCACGCCGTCACACTCGCGACACACCGTCCCGTCAATCTGTCGGCCAAACGCGCGGGCCGGAGGCCCGGGCTCTGTGGGACGACACCCACTTCTGAAAGGGTCGCACAATGATGAGGTCTTGGAGATTGCTTCACCGCCTGGCCCCCGTGGCGGCTGCCGTGATCCTGACCGTCAGCTTCGCCTCGGCCGCCAGGGCCCAGGCAGAGCTCGGTCGGATCGCGGGCATCGTCAAGGACGAGACCGGCGGCGCGGTTCCCGGCGCCGTCGTGACCGTCAAGAACGAGAAGACCGGTCAGACGCGCGAGATGGTCACGAACACGGACGGGCAGTTCAGCGTCACGAACCTGCCGGCCTCCGTCTATACGGTACGCGTCACGCTGTCCGGGTTTGCGCCCACGCAGCTCGTCAATCGGCAGGTCATGCCCGGCCAGGAAGTGTCGGTCAACGTCGAGCTGAAGCCCGCGGGCGTGTCCGAACAGATCACCGTCCAGGCCGCCAGCTCGATGCTCGACATGGCGTCGGCGCGCATGGGCACGAACGTCATCGAGCGGGAGGTCAAGGACCTGCCGATCAACGGCCGCCAGCTCTCGCAGCTCTACCTGCAGGCGCCCGGCTCGGTGAACACGGGCACGGGCACCTTCAGCGACATCCGGTTCAGCGGCCGCGCCGTGCAGCAGAACGTCATTCGCTACGACGGCGTCGAGGGCACGTCGATCATCGACGCGTCGCCTGGCAACCTGAACGGCGAGGTGCCGTCGCCGTTCCGGCTGCAGTCGAGCCTCGAGAACGTGCAGGAGTTCCGGGTCGAGTCGAGCAACTTCCCGGCCGAGTACGGCACGGGCACGGGCGGTCAGATTGGCGTCGTCACCAAGTCAGGCAGCAACGTGGTGCGCGGCTCGGCGTTCGAGTACGCGCGCAATGACAAGTTCGACTCGCAGAACTACTTCGACCTGACGAAATCCACGCTCAAGCAGCACCAGTACGGCGGATCGATCGGTCTGCCCCTGAAGAAGGATCAGACCTTCCTCTTCATGAGCTACGAAGGCTATCGACTGGACGCCGGCGTCAACTTCATCGAGGCCGTGCCGAGCGCTGCGGCCTGGGGGCGCGCCGTCCCGGCCGTGCTGCCGCTGCGCGACGCGTTCCTGGGGCCGGGCGCGGTGATTCTCCCGGGCGCGTCGGCCAACGCCGACTTCGACATCGCGCAGCTCCAAAGCTTGACCACGGTGCGGGAGAACGCCTTCAGCACCCGGCTCGATCACCGCATCTCCAACAACTGGAACGTCTACGGGCGCTATTTCATCGACCGCGGCAAGAACATCCAGCCGAGGGCGTGACCGGCCGGCGCGCCGACATCCAGGCGCGCCCGCAGAACGCGGTGTTCACGGTCCAGGGCGTGCTCTCGCCGAGCACCCTCAACGAGATCCGGATCGGCTACAACCGGGCGGACACGGACGTGAACGGCCAGGTGCCGACCGGTCTGCCCGTTGACATCTCCGCGCTGACCCTCAACCTGAGCGGCAGCGTCGCCAACACCGGCATCGCGGGGCAGGGCGCCAGTTCCGGCATCGCGATCCCCGGCGGCCTGCTGCGCCAGAACAGCGCGACGAACGGCCGCGGGGCGCCCTACCGTCCCTATTCGCTCTCGTTCATCGACACCTTGTCCTGGACGCGCGGCAGCCACTCGCTCAAGGTCGGCGGTGAAGTGCGGCTCATCCGCATGGAAACGGATCGGCAGGGCGGAACGACGTACACCTACGCGAATCTCAACGCGTTCCTCGCCAACACGGCGCAGAGCGTCCAGTATCTCGGTGACGTGAGCGAACCGAGCGTCTTCAACGGCGGCGCGTCCGGCATGCGGAAGGCCGAAGCCGAGTACTACATCGGGTACGTCCAGGACGAGTGGCGCTTCGGACGGAACCTGGCGCTCAACTACGGGCTCCGCTACGAGTACTACACGCCGCTGCGCGAAGCGCGCGATCTCGACGTGCTCTTCGACATCGAGACCGGTCAGCTCCGGGATCCGGGCCAGCCGTTCTTCGACGCGCTGAAGACGAACTTCCAGCCGCGCGTGGGCTTCACCTACGCCCCGGGGTCGGGCCGGACGCTCTTCCGCGGCGGCTTCGGCATGTTCGTGGGCCCCGGCCAGGCGGAAGATCAGATTCAGCCGATCGAGAGCGACCGCATCAGCTCGACGCTCTCCAACAGCGCGTTCCCGATCGACCCGGCCGTGCTTCGCACGAACTTCGCGAACAACCCGCTCAACCGGTCGTATCAGCCGCGCGCCTACTCGAGCGACTACAAGGTGCCGGAGCGGGTCTACCAGTACTCGGTGTCGGTGCAGCGCGAACTGCCCTACAACCTGGTGGCGACGGTCGCCTACGTGGGCAGCCAGGGACGCAACCTGTTCCTGCGGAGCGTCGCCAACCGGATCATCGCCGTCCAGACCAACGCGAATCCGGCCAGCAACGCCGTCGTGATTCGCGAGTTCGACATGGTCAACGCCGACGGGTCGATCCTGCGGCCGTATGCCGAGGTGGACTACAAGACCAGCGGCGGCGAGGACAGCTACAACGCGCTCCAGACGCAGCTCGTGCGCCGCTTCAACTCGGGCCTGACCCTCAACATGCAGTACACGTTCGGCAAGAGCTGGGGCAACACGGCCGGATCGAACGAGGCGCTCACGGCGGCCAACAACGCGCGCGCGCTCGGGGACTTCGACTACGACATCGGCTACAACAACTTCGACGTCCGGCACACGTTCAACCTCAGCGCCCTTTACACCCTGCCGATCGGCCACGGCCGCAAGATCGGCACGGACTGGAGCGGCGCGACACAGGCGCTCCTCGGCGGCTGGGAGGTCGGCGCGATCATCAACGCGCGCTCGGGCCTGCCGGTGAACGTGCTCGTCACCCGGCCGGACGTGGTCTACATCGACGGGACGGGCGCGGTGTTCTCGGCGCCGCTGGCGGGACGGATCGCGGTGATCAACACGCCGGGCGGCGGCTCGTCGCGCAACGTGCGGCGGCCGAACCTCATCCTGGGCGTGGACCCGTATCTCAAGGACGGCGTGCAGTGGCTGAATCCGGCGGCGTTCGCGGCGCCGGCGCCGGGCGAGTTCGGGAACCTCACGCGCAACTCGATTCGCGGTCCCGGGTTCGCGCAGGCGGACCTGCTCGTCAGCAAGCGGTTCGCCCTCGGGCAGGGTCGCAATTTCGAGTTCCGGATTGAGACGTTCAACCTCTTCAACCGGGCGAACTTTGCGAACCCGATCGGCACGTTGCCGCTGGCGCTCGGCACGGGCGCGAACCAGATTCAGCCGAACCAGGCGTACACGCCCGGCGCGGCCGGCACGTTCGGGCGGCTCACGAGCACGGTCGGCCGGACGGTCGGCCTCGGCACGGCACGGCAGGTGCAATTCGCGGTACGGGTCAACTTCTAGCTCGTCTGACGGGCACCACGGTCCGGCCAACGTCCGGCCGCGGTGCCTGTCATACATTTAACGTCGGCGTAACACCGCTGATGCGGCTGTGTAACGCGGCCTGCCTAGTCTGCAGGCAGCGACGGTCTGAAGGCGCCGACCGAGCGGAGGTTCCGCGTGATCCGACGAGTCTGCTTGCTCCTCATTCTCGGCGCATCGCTAGCTGCGCCTGCCACTGTGGCCGCACAGGTCACGCCTGCCGCGGGGTCGACGCCCCCGGACGACACGCAAGCCATCCGCATCGGTGCGGTGATTTTCTACGACTACACGTACCAGAAGGAGCCCAAGGTCACCGACGCCGACGGCAACCGCGTCTCGTTGACGTCGTTCAACGTGCCGCGCACGTACATCAACGTCACCGGCAACATCTCGCATCTCGTCTTGTTCCGGATCACGCCCGACGTCTCGCGCGAGACCAACGCCACACCGGCGCTCAGCGGCAGTTATGTCTTCCGAATGAAGTACGGCTACGCACAGTTCGTGCTCGATGACTGGCTGTGGCGCGGCTCGTGGGCACGCCTCGGCATTCAGCAGACGGTGTTGATCGATTCGATGGAAGGCGTCTATCGCTACCGCTTCCAAGGCACGACGTTCGTGGAACGAGACGGCGGTCTGCCTTCGTCTGACGGCGGTGTGTCGTTTCGGACGGCCTTTCCGAAGAACTACGGCGACGTCCACGTCGGGGTCTACAACGGCGAGGGCTACAGCCGCGCCGAGGTGAATAACCAGAAGTCGGTCCAGATCCGGGGCACCCTGCGACCCTTGCCCTCGGCCAACGGCATTCTTCGCACCCTCCGGCTCACCGGGTACTACAACAACGACCACTACTTGGCCAACGCGCCGCGAACGCGGGGCGTTTTCAACGTGCTGGCCGAACATCGGTATTTCAACGTCGGCTTCGACTACATTACCGGCGCCGACCAGACCACGCCGACGGCCGCGAAGGTGGAGACCGACGGGTACTCGTTCTGGGTGACACCGTTCTTCAAGGAAAAAGGCAACGGACCGGAAGCGCTGATCCGCTACGACTCGTACCGGCCGAATGCGGAGATCGATGCGCGTCGTAACCGGCTGATCGCCGGCGTCGCCTACTGGTTCCCACACCCGGGCGGCAATGCCACGGCGGCCTTGCTCCTCGACTGGGAGCAGGTGCACTTCTCGAATTTCACGACCCCCCAGCAGAAGCAGGAAAAGCTCATGCTGCAGGGACTGATCAGTTTCTAAGGGCCACAGCCCGGGCCTCGCGACCCAAGGAGAGAGCGATGACGTCAGTGAACATGCGCGGTTGGCGATGGATGGCCGCAGGGGCGTGCGCCCTTGCGCTCGGCGCCGGCATCGCCGCACAACAGAAGGTGCTGATTACCGGCGCCGGGGCGACGTTCCCGCAGCCTATCTACGAGAAGTGGTTCAGCGAGTACAACAAGCTGCACCCGCAAATCCAGATCAACTACCAGCCGCTGGGCTCGGGCGCGGGGATCCGCAACCTGACGCAACAGACCGTCTTCTTCGGCGCCACCGACGGGCCGATGACGCAGGACCAGATGCTGGCGGCGCCGGCGCGCATCCTCCACCTGCCGACCGTCCTCGGCGCGGTCGTGCCCATTTACAACGTCCCGGGCGTCACGGCCGAGATCAAGTTCACGGGCACGGTCCTGGCCGACATCTTCCTCGAGAAGATCAAGAAGTGGAACGATCCCGCGATCGCCGCGGCCAATCCCGGCGTCACGCTGCCCAACGTGGACATCCTGACCGTCCATCGCTCCGACTCGTCGGGGACGACCTACATCTGGTGCGACTTCCTTGGCAAGGTATCGCCCGAGTGGCTGAAGCGCGTCGGCGTGAACACCGCCGTGAACTGGCCGGGTGGCATCGGCGGCGCCAAGAGCGACGGCGTCACGGCGGCGGTCAAGCAGACCCCGGGGGCCATTGGCTACGTGGAGCTGGTGTTCGCGCTGCAGAACAAGCTCGCCTACGGCCAGGTGCAGAGCGCCGACAAGGAGTTCGTCAAGGCCACGATCGAATCGACGACCGCGGCGGCGGCCGCGGCCGCGGCGAAGATGCCGGCCGACTTCCGGGTCTCGATCGTGAATGCCCCGGGCAAGGGCGCCTACCCGGTTTCCTCTTTCACCTGGATGCTCTTCTATGAGGCGCCCTCGGACAAGGCGAAGGCGAAGGTCATGGTCGAGTTCATGCAGTGGGCGCTGACCGACGGCCAGAAGTTCGCGGCGGCGATCGGCTACGCGCCGCTGCCGCCCGCGGTCATCACCCTCGAGCTCGAAGCGCTCAAGAAGATCAAAACGCAGTAGTCGGACCGGGAACGGTCGGATTGGTGGCCATGGCACAACGCAGTCAGGCCGGCGCGGGAGACGGACTCTTCCGCGCCGCCACCGGCGCCTTCGCGCTGATTCTCGTCGCCCTCGTCGGCGGGATCGCGTTCGTACTCTGGGAGGGATCGCGCGACTCGATCAGCTCCTTCGGCCTGCAGTTCTGGCAGACGTCCACGTGGGATCCGGTCGCCGGCCAGTTCGGGGCGGCGCCGTTCATCTGGGGGACGCTCTACTCCTCGATTCTCGCGCTGCTCATCTCGACGCCGGTCGCGCTTGGCATCGCGATCTTCCTCACCGAGCTCTGCCCGTACTGGTTGCGGACACCACTCGTGTTCTTGACGGAGTTGCTCGCCTCCATCCCGTCGATCGTCTACGGCCTCTGGGGCATCTTCGTGCTGGTCCCGGCGGTGCGCGAGCTGCAGCTCGCGCTCCCCGACTGGATCCGCGCCCTGCCCCTCTTCAGTGGACCGCCGGTCGGCGTCAGCCTACTCTCGGCGGCGCTGGTCCTGGCGATCATGATCGTGCCGTTCACGTCGTCGGTCGCCCGTGAGGTGCTCAAGGCCGTGCCGGCCGCCCAGCGCGAAGGCGCCTACGCGCTCGGCGCCACGCGCTGGGAAGCGACCAAGGTCGCGTTGCACTTTGCGCGGACGGGCATCATCGGCGCGATCATGCTCGGCTTCGGCCGCGCGCTCGGCGAGACGATGGCCGTGACCATGGTCATCGGCAACACGCCGCGGGCGCTGTGGTCGTTGTTCGCGCCGCAATACACCATGGCCGCCGTGATTGCCAACGAGTTCGCGGAGGCCAACGACGCGCTCCACATCTCGGCGCTCGTCGAAGTCGGCCTCGTGCTCTTCGTGATCACGCTCGCGGTGAACTTGTCCTCGCGCGTGTTGATCTACAGCATGACGCGCGAGCGTCGACCGAAGCGAAAGGCGGCCGTGCGACCCGCTGAGGCTTCCGCATGATCTCCCGCGAGCTCCGCCGGCGCATCACGTCGCAGATCATGACCGGATTGTGCGTCCTGTCGGTCCTGATTGCGCTCCTCCCGGTGGCCTTGATCCTCATCTTCGTCATCCGCCAGGGTATCGGCTCTCTGTCGTTCGCCTTCTTTACCGAGATGCCCAGGCCGGTCGGCGAAGCCGGCGGCGGGATGGCGAATGCCATCGTGGGCTCCCTCACGCTCATCGGCCTCGGCGCGCTCTTCGCGGTTCCGATCGGCGTCCTGACCGGGGTCTACATCGTCGAGTCCGGGGGTACGCGGCTCGCGTCAGCCGCTCGATTCGCCGCCGACACGCTCAACGGCGTGCCGTCGATCGTGATCGGGCTGTTTGCGTACGTCCTCGTGGTCGTGCCGTTCAAGAAGTTCAGCGCGCTCGCCGGCGGATTCGCGCTCGGCGTGATGATGATTCCGCTCGTCACGCGCACGACGGAGGAACTGCTGCGGCTGGTCCCGATGTCGCTGCGCGAAGGCGCGCTCGCTCTCGGCGCCACCCGCGGCCGCGCCGTGTTCACCGTGGTCCTCCCGGCGGCCCTGCCCGGCATCATCACCGGCATCGTCCTGGCCCTGGCCAGAATCGCCGGCGAGACGGCGCCGCTGTTGTTCACCGCGCTCAACAACCGCTTCTGGTCAACCGACCTGACGGAGCCGATGGCGTCGCTGACCGTGCAGGTCTTCATCTACGCGCGCAGCGCCTACGAGGAGTGGCATCGTCTGGCCTGGGCGGGCGCGCTGGTCCTCGTCTCCCTCGTACTCACCTGCTCGATCCTGGCGCGCCTGGCGACCCGGCGGCTCGAGCGAATGCACGGACCCAAGTAGGCCCAGGGCCAAGGGCCCACGGCCCAGGCGAGGCCCTCGAACCGGCGGGCACGTGTTACTTGGGCCTGCGGCGCCGGGCCCTGGGCCGCTATGATTTCGCCCGTGCGCACGATCCTGCTCACCTCCGCCGCGCTCGTCGGGTTCGCGGCCAACTCACTGCTCACGAGGGGCGCGCTCGGCCACGGACTGCTCGACGCGCCGACGTTCACGATCGTCCGAGTGGCTACCGGGGCGATCACGCTGGCGCTGCTCGTTCGGCTGCGCACTGCGGCGCCGGCGGCCGACGGATCGTGGACGTCAGCGCTCTCGCTCGCCGGGTACTTCGTCGCGTTCACAATCGCGTACACGCGCATCGGCGCCGCGATTGGCGCGCTGCTGCTCTTCGGCGCCGTGCAGGTGACGATGATCGGCATCGGCCTCGCGCGCGGTGAGCGGCCTCGCAGAATCGACTGGCTGGGAATGGCGCTCGCCGCCTGCGGCCTGCTCGTGCTCACGCTGCCCGGCGCGACCTCTCCGCATCCCGTCGGGGCCGGGCTGATGGTTGCCGCCGGCGTCTGCTGGGGGCTCTATTCGCTCGCCGGCCGCGGCAGCCGTGACCCGCTGGCGACCACTGCCGGCAACTTCAGCCGTTCGCTGGTGCTCGTGCTGGTCGCGCTCGCGGCCCTGCTGCCGCAACGCCATCTCACGACCAACGGCCTGCTCCTCGCTGCGGCGTCCGGATCGCTCGCGTCGGGCGTCGGCTACACGCTCTGGTATGCGGTACTTCCGGCGCTGGCGGCCTGGCGCGCGGCGCTCGTGCAGACGGTCACGCCCGTGCTGACGATTCTCCTCGCCGCCGTCTTCCTCGGCGAGCACGTCACCGGGCGCCTGCTCATCGCCACCGCGCTCGTGACCATCGGCGTCGCGGTCACGACGCACCGGCCCGCGCGCGGCTAGAGCCGCTCTCATTTCAGTGCAGCGCGATGAAACGGCTCGCTATAGTCTTTTCGATCCGCCACACGGAAAGCACTGAGGCACGGAGAGCACCGAGTTATAGGGGTTAGCCCTCTAAGACCCGTGCTCTCCGTGAAGCGTCCGTGTTCTCTGTGTAATGGAATCTCCCCACGGGCTTCATGACCTTCGTGTCTAAGGACCAGCGAACGCTTCCCTGTGGCAAAATAGCCCGCATGTCAGAGAAGACCGCAGCGTCACTGGCACGACTGGATGCGCTGCTCCCCTTGCTGCAGACTCTCCCGCCGACCGACCAGAAGACCGAGTTGATCGAAACCGCGGAGGCGCTCCGTCGCGCGGTGGCGGCGTTCCACATGGAGGCCATTCGTTTCCGCATGTTCGGCGTCGATCGCCTCCTGCGCATGACCGGCGACGATGCCGCCAGCCGCCAGCTCTTCAACGAGCTGCGCCACGAGCTCGAATCGGCCGGCTTCCACACGCGATCGCACACTGCTCCGTAGAGTGTGTTTCAAAACTCGAACGGGGGCGGGCTTCAGCCCGCCTTTGCCGGGCCGGCTGAAGCCGGCCCGTCCTGCTGCCAGAGTTTTACACGCACTTTCAGAGTCGGAGAACCGCCCGCGCGCGATCGAGCGGTTCCAGGGACGGGAGTTCTGGGACTGACGGATCCGGGCTCGGGGCGCCTTTCCGATTGAGCCAGACGGTGCGCAATCCGGCGGCGCGGCCGCCGACGACGTCGGCCTGCCAGGCATCGCCGACGAGAATCGCCTCGGGGGCCGTCACGCCCACTGCGCTCAGCGCGGCCTCGAAGATGATCGGATCCGGTTTGGCGACCCCCACGTCTTCAGACGTGATCAAGTGATCGATGCCAGGGGCCAGCCCACAGCCGGCCAGCTTCGCGCGTTGTTCGAGCGTGAGGTTGTTCGTGACGACTGCCGTGCCGTAACCGGCCTCTTTGAGCCACGTCAGTAACTCGATTGCGCCAGGCACGGCGCGCCACCCTTGCTTGTACGTCTCGCGATACAGCCGGGCGAGCGCCACCGCCCGGCGGCGGCCCAGCGCCGCGGACTCGGTCATCGTCAACAGCCGGCGAAACCGTTCTTCGCGCGCCGCGTCGATCGACAAGCGGCCGGCCAGCACCTCCTGGTGCAACACCTCGAGCACCTCCCCGTGCCGCGCTTCCAGGTACTCGGTGGTCCACGTCGCGAACGCCGGCTCGTCTGCCCGGAGCGCCGCAAGCGCGTGACTCATCGCGTGCGCGTGATCGAAGAGCGTGTCGTCCAGATCGAAAAGCACCGCGCGAATCGTCGGCATCAGAGATCGAGGATGAAATCGTAAAAAAAGGAGGACACGGAGGAAAGGCTGGAGGCCACGGAGGAAGAGCTGGAGGGCACGGAGGGCAGCAGCAGGCCGGTGGCTGGCTTCATCACCAGATCCGGGCGGAATGACTTGTCCTTCGTCCGGTTGGCGTCGTCGGGGAAGTACAGCGTCGTCGTGAGCGCGGGTTTGCCGGGCGGAGTGACCCGGACGTGCAGGCGGCGGGCGGAGCCGGCGGCGGCAGCGCCCGGGATCGCCGATTCGAGGCGGTAGCGGCCCTCGGCGTCCGTGAGCTGATGCCCGCGGAACCGTGTGCCGGCCGCGTCGTACAGGCCGCGCGGATCGGCGTGCCAGAAATCGACGCGCGCGTCCTTGATCCGGCCGCAGCGGACGCCGATGACCGAGCCGCTGAGCGTGAACGCAGGAGCGGCGGCGCCGGCCTCGCGCAGCGACGTTCGCGCGGGCGAATTCGGTCGGAAACCGGGCGTTTCAGGCACAGCCGGCGTCAGCGGCGCATCGGTGCATGGGGCCGATGGCGCACCAGCCTGGCCGGCCCCATAGGACGCGGCTGCGATGGCGGTCTGCCCCACCGCCGCGGCCACCGAGGTGAGCGCGCTCAACTCAAGGAACCGGCGCCGGGTCGGATGTCCCATATAATCGATCCTAGCAGTGGCGCGGGCACGAGCCCTGGCGCCGTTCTTTTTGCTGGAGGTTATCCTTGCCGTATCCCGAATATCTGGTCGCTCCCATGCGTCAGGAACTCACCGCCGTCGGGGCGAAAGAGTGCCGGACGCCCGCCGACGTCGACACCGTGCTGAAGACGCCTGGCGTGACAATGATGGTGGTCAACTCCGTGTGCGGCTGCGCCGCCGGAAAGGCGCGACCGGGCATCGCGATGGCGCTGCAGCATGCGAACAAGCCGGACACGCTGGCGACCGTCTTCGCGGGCGCCGACGTCGAGGCCACCGACCGCGCGCGTCAGTACTTCACGGGCTTCCCGCCTTCGTCGCCGTCGATCGCGCTCATGCGCGATGGCCAGCTGATCTATATGGTCGAGCGGCGCGACATCGAGATGCGCTCGGCGCAGGGGATCGCGGATTTGCTGACGATGGCGTTCGACAAGTTCTGCGCGCCGCAGGGGGCCGGAGCGCGATAGAGCGCGATAGAACGACAAGAAGGCCACTCACACGGAAAGCGCGGTGGACGCAGAGGACTCGGAATCAAAAGTTTTGGCTAAAACTCTTTTCTGTGATCGCCGTGTTCTCCGTGACGTCCGTGTGTTGGTCCTGACGTCTGCGACCGCGCGTCCTACCCGATCAGCTCTCTATTCCTGACAATGGTGTGATCTCGCTCTGAGCCCGTCGAAATGATCGCCGCGGGCACTCCGCTCGTCTCTTCCAACTTGGCGATATAGCGTCGCGCTTCGGCTGGTAACTGATCAAATACCGTCACGCCGCGCGTCGAGGCCGTCCACCCGGGCAGCGTCTCGTAGACGGCTTCACATGCCGACAGTTGCGCGACGTCGCCCGGCATTTCGGTCACGAACTGCCGCCGCAGCGGTAGGCCGTGCAGATCTGCAGCTCCTCGATCCCGTCGAGCACGTCGAGCTTGGTGATTGCGAGCGCGTCGAGGCCGTTGACGCGCGCGGCGTAGCGCACCGCCACGGCGTCGTACCAGCCGCAGCGGCGCGGCCGGCCGGTCGAAGCGCCGTACTCCTGCCCCGTCTCGCGCAGCCGCTCGCCCATCGCGCCAAGCAGTTCGGTCGGTAGCGGCCCCTCACCGACGCGCGTCGTGTACGCCTTGGCGACGCCGAGCACCGTCCCGATCGCCTTCGGGCCGATCCCGAGTCCTGTCGCGGCCCCGCCGGCGATGGCGTTCGACGACGTCACGAAGGGGTACGTGCCGTGATCGATGTCGAGGAGCGTGCCTTGCGCGCCCTCGAAGAGGACGCGGCGCCCGGCGCGCATCCCTTCCGAGAGGTACAGCGAGGTGTCGCAGACGAGCGGTTGCAGGCGCGTCCACTGCGTGCGCAGATCCGCGAGCACGACCTGCCAGTTCATGTCGGAGTTGCCGACCAGCCGGTTGCGGGCCGCGACGTTCTCGTGCACCGCGCTCGCGAGCGGACCGTCGTCCGATCGATCGGCGAGGTCGCCGACGCGGATGCCGCGGCGCCCGATCTTGTCCTCGTACGCGGGACCGATCCCGCGCGACGTGGTGCCAATCTTGCGCTCGCCGCGCCGCGCCTCCGCGAGCACATCCAGCTCGCGATGATACGGAAGGATGAGATGCGCCTTGTCGCTCACGAACAGCCGGCCTGTCACGTCGATACCGAGCGACTTCAGCTCGTCCACCTCGGCGAACAGCGCGTGCGGATCGACGACGACGCCGTTGCCGATGAGGCAGACGATGCCCGGATGCAGAATGCCCGACGGGATGAGATGTAGAACGAACTTGCGTCCCTTGACGTAGACGGTGTGCCCCGCGTTGTGTCCGCCTTGATACCGCGCGACCAGCGAAAAATGCGGCGTCAACAGGTCGACAATCTTGCCTTTCCCTTCATCGCCCCATTGGGCGCCCAGCACGCACAGGTTCATGTCGCTAGCATGATACCTTCTTGCCGCAGATGGTGTGGCTCGACGGATCGTCCCTCACACTCGAAGCCCTCGATCGCATCGCCCATCACGGTGAATCTGTCGGCCTCGCGCCGGACGCGGCCTCGCGGGTGCGCGCGTCGCGCGCGGTGGTCGATCGGCACGCCGCGCGCGGCACACCCGTCTACGGCGTGAACACCGGCTTCGGCGCGCTCGCCGAAGTCGCGATTCCGGCCGATCAACTTGCGCGGCTGCAATTGAATTTGCTGCGCAGTCACGCGGCCGGCGTCGGCGAGCCGCTGCCCGTCCCGGCCGTGCGCGCGCTCATCGCCCTGCGCGCGAACGTCCTCGCGAAAGGCTTCTCCGGAATCCGGATCGAAACGCTCGAGGCGCTGATCGCGCTCCTCAACGCCGGCGTGCACCCGCGCGTGCCGTCGCGCGGGTCGGTGGGCGCGAGCGGCGACCTGGCGCCGCTCGCGCACCTGGCGCTGGTGCTGGTGGGAGAGGGCGAGGTGGAAAACGACATTCTTCCCGCCGCCGGCGCGCTCGCGCGCGCCGGCCTGCAGCCGGTCACGCTCGCCGCGAAAGAGGGGCTCGCGCTCATCAACGGCACGCAGGCCAGCACGGCCGAGCTCGCGCTGGCCGTGCTGGCCGCCGAGCGGCTGGCGCGCGCCGCCGACATCGCGGCCGCGATGTCGGTCGACGCGCTGCGCGGGTCGTTTCATCCCTACGAGGCGCGCATCCACGCGGCCCGGCCGGTCCCCGGCCAGGCCGCGTCGGCCGACAACCTCTGGCGCCTCGGCGCGGGCAGCGCGATCAACAAATCGCATGAGAACTGCGGCCGCGTGCAGGACGCGTACGCGATGCGCTGCGCTCCGCAGGTCCACGGATCGGCGCGCGAAGCCATCGCCTTCGCGCGCCGGCTCGCCGAAATCGAGGCGAACAGCGCCACCGACAACCCGATGGTGTTCGTGGACGAGGGCGAGGGCGAGATCGTCTCGGGCGGCAACTTCCACGGCGCGCCGATTGCCCTCGCGGCCGACACACTCGCCATCGGCCTCGCGCAACTGACCACCATCAGCGAGCGCCGGCTGGATCGCCTGCTGACTTCCGCCGAAAGCGGCCTGCCGCCCTTCCTCGTCACCGCATCGGGCATCAACTCGGGCCTGATGATGGCGCAGGTCACCGCGGCGGCGCTGACGTCGGAGATCAAAACGCTCGCGCATCCGGCGGCCGCCGACACCATCCCGACCTCCGCCGGCCGCGAAGATCACGTCAGTATGAGCATGGGCGCCGCGCTCAAAGCCGCGCGCATCGTCGATCTGGCGACATTCGTCGTCGCCGTCGAGCTCCTGGCGGCGTGCCAGGCCATCGACCTGCTCGCGCCGCTCACGACGTCGGCGCCGCTCGCGCGCGTGCATCGCGGCGTCCGCGAGCACGTGCCGGTGCTCACGACGGATCGTCCGCCGGCGCCCGATATCGAGCGCGTCGCGTCGATGATCGCGTCGGGCGCGATCGAAGCGGCGGGCGATCTCAATCTTCGATAGTTGTCAATGATTGACAGTGGTCCGCAGCCTTCTTTAGAGTGACGGCTTCCCCGGCATCCGGGATCGCCGACAACGCAATGCCGATTGCCATGCGCACGATTCGGGCCCCTCGCGGCGCTGCGCTCTCTTGCAAGGGCTGGCCGCAGGAAGCCGCCCTGCGCATGCTGATGAACAATCTGGATCCCGACGTCGCCGAGCGTCCCGAGGATCTCGTGGTGTACGGCGGCTCCGGCCGCGCGGCGCGCAGCTGGCCGGCGTTCGACGCCATCGTCGCCTCGCTGCGCCAGCTCGATCACGACGAAACCCTGCTCGTCCAGTCCGGCAAGCCCGTTGCGGTCTTCCGGACGCACCGCTGGGCGCCCCGCGTGCTCATCGCGAATGCGCTGCTCGTGCCGGCCTGGGCGACCTGGAAGAATTTTCGCGATCTGGAAGATCGCGGCCTGACGATGTACGGACAGATGACGGCGGGCTCCTGGATCTACATCGGAACGCAGGGCATCCTTCAGGGCACGTACGAAACGCTGGCCGCGGTCGCCCGTAAACACTTCGGCGGCACGCTTCGCGGCACCCTCACGGTCACGGCCGGCCTGGGCGGGATGGGCGGCGCCCAACCGCTGGCGGTCACGATGAACGAAGGGGTCGCGCTCGTGATCGAGGTCGATCCGGCGCGCATCGCGCGGCGGCTGGCCACGAAATACCTCGACGAGCGCGCGTCGTCGCTCGACGAGGCGCTGGACCAGGTCGCCAGGTACCGGCGTGACGGCGTCGCCCGGTCGATTGGTCTCGAAGGCAATGCGGCCGATGTCCTGCCGGAGCTCGTGGCGCGCGGGATCACGCCGGAGGTCCTGACGGACCAGACCTCGGCGCACGACGCGCTCCTCGGCTACGTGCCGAACGGGCTGCCGCTGGCCGACGCGTTTCGCTTGCGCGAGCATGCCCCGGACGAGTATGTTGCGCGCGCGATGGAAGCGATGGCCCTCCACGTCCGCGCGATGCTCACCCTGCAGTCGCGCGGGGCCGTGACGTTCGACTACGGCAACAACATCCGCGCGCAGGCGCAGCAGGCCGGGGTCGACAACGCGTTCGACATTCCCGGCTTCGTGCCGCAGTACGTCCGCCCGCTCTTCTGCGAAGGCAAGGGCCCGTTCCGGTGGGCCGCGCTCTCGGGCGACCCGGCCGACATTCACGCGACCGATCGGCTCGCCCTCGAGATGTTCGCGGACGATGCCGCCTTGTGCCGCTGGATTCGCCTGGCGAACGAGCGCGTCGCGTTTCAAGGACTGCCGGCGCGGATCTTCTGGCTCGGGTACGGCGAGCGCGCGAAGTTTGGTCTCGCGCTGAACGATCTCGTGCGCCGCGGAGTGGTCAGCGCGCCGATCGTGATCGGACGCGATCACCTCGACACCGGATCGGTGGCCTCACCCAATCGTGAAACTGAGGGCATGCTCGACGGCAGCGACGCGATCGCGGACTGGCCCGTGCTGAATGCCTTGCTCAACACCTCCTGCGGAGCGACGTGGGTGTCGGTGCATCACGGCGGTGGCGTCGGCATCGGCTACTCCCTGCACGCCGGGATGGTAGTCGTGGCGGACGGATCGCGCGAGGCCGACGAGAAGCTCGAGCGCGTGCTGACCGCCGACCCCGGCATCGGCGTGGCGCGCCACGCCGACGCCGGCTACGAGATCGCCATCGACACGGCGCGCGAGCGCGGTGTGCGCATACCCATGCCGAACGCGACAGCAGGGGGGGCGCGGTGATCATCGAGCGCCCGGCTCTCGAGCGCCGCCTGCTGGCCTCGCTCGACGCGGGACGGATTCCCGTGGTGCTCGGCGGCTGCGGATCCGGCCGGACGTCGCTGCTCATGCGCATCGAGCGGCTGGTCGGGCAGGAGCGCGCGCAGTACCTCGATTTCGCGGCGACGGCGACGACGCCGGAGCGCTGCGTCGCGGCGGTGCGTCTCGCGAGCCGGGTCCGGCCCGCGCCGAGTGGTCCGATCGCGCCGCCCCCGAACGCCCGCGCAGCGTTCGACAGCCTGATGGGCTTTCTCGACGGCGCCGTCGGCGCCGGCGGCGGCCCCGTCACGTTCCTCATCGACGAGGTGCTCGACATCAGGACGTTCGAGAGTTTCCCCGGGCTTCGCCACGTGCAGCGCGAAATCGTCGCGCGCCTCGCCGCGAGCCCGTCGCGATTCGTCCTCGCGTCGCGCTTCACCGCGCGCGCGCACCGGCTGCTGCGCGACGCGCCGGCCCGGTTCGAGGTCGTGCACCTGCCGCCGCTCGAGGGACCGGAAGTCATCTCGCTCGCCTTCCTGGTGGATGGCGGCCGGCGCGACTGGGCCGAACAGATCGCGCCACACGTCGCAGCGCTCTCCTCGGGCCGCGCCGCGTACGTCCATCTGCTGCTCGACGCGCTCTCGACGATGGGACCGGCGATCGATCCGGTGGCGGCCCTGGCGGCGCTCCTCGCGCCCGACGGACGGCTGACGGCGCGCTGCCGCGAGAGCTACGAGTTCCGTCTGCACCGGGCCCGCGGCTACGGCGCGCTCAAGGCGATTCTCGGCATCCTCGCCGACGACGAACCGCTCAATCTGACCGAGGTCTCGCATCACTTGCATCGCACGCCCGGGTCCACGAAGGACTACCTGTCGTGGCTCGAGGACGTGGACCTGATTACTTCGCAGGGGAAGCGCTATTCGTTCGAAGACCCGATGCTGCGGCTGTACGTCCGCCTCTACGGCCGGCCGACGCCGCCCACCGACAACGACATCGTTCGCGAGGTGCAGGCGTTTGCCGCGATGCGCCTCCCGCGCCCCGCCGATCGCGGCGTCGAACCCGCCATGGTGACCGCGGACCGCCCCGTGGACACGGGGATCATCGAAATCGATTAAGGACGTTATTTTTTCATCGATGCCATCGCCGCCTTGGCGGCCTGCTGTTCGGCTTCTTTCTTCGAGCGGCCGGTCGCACGGCCGACCGACTGGCCGCCGACGACGACTTCGACGTCGAAACGCTTGCGGTGATCGGGGCCTTCGGCCGATGCGACGCGGTAGTGCGGCAGGCCGTGCCCCTCGGCCTGCAGCCACTCTTGAAACGCGGATTTCCAGTCTTCGGTGAACGTCGCCTCGGCTGCGCGATCGCCGGCGGCGGTAATGAGCGGCGCCATCCGCGAGAGGATGAACTCGCTGGCCGCGTCGATGCCCCCGTCGAGGTAGATCGCGGCGATCAGCGCCTCGAACCCGTCGGCGAGGATCGCGTGCTTGTGGCGGCCGCCGGTTTTTTCTTCGCCGCGGCCGAGCAGCACGTAGCGCCCGAGGTCGAGGTCCTCCGCCAGCCGCGCGAGCGACGCCGACGAGACGATGCCCGCCTTGACCTTCGATTTGTAGCCCTCGCTGTGCGTCGGGAATCGCGTGAAGAGCAGGTCGGCGATGACGAACCCGAGCACCGCGTCGCCGAGGAACTCGAGCGACTCGTTGTCGATGACGCCGCCCGACGCGTCCTCGTGCGCGCGCGACCGGTGCGTGAGGGCGTGCTCGAGCAGGCCGAGGTCGCGAAATTCGTAGTTGATGCGCTCCTCGAGCGGGCCGAGGGTATCGCTCAGCCGCCGAATCTCGCTCGCCGCGGCTTCGTCCAGGTGCGAGGCGATGAGCTCGCGCGCGCGCCCGGCCTGGCCGCTCGCGACCGTGATCCGGAACTCCGCCTGTCCGAACCGCATCGGAAAAAGCGTCGGCGACAACACGGAAGCGACCGAGGCCTCGATGTGGTGGGCGTCCAGCAGGCCGCACACGACCTCCGCCTCGACCGAAGACGGCGTCCTGAAGACCTCCTCGGGTCTCGCGCTGGCCGGCTTGCGTTCGCTCATCCCGCGCTCGCCAGCCGTTCGACGTCGTCGAATTTCAGGACGACCATCGTCATATCGTCATGCGGCTCCGCATCGCCCACGAACGCCTTGACCTCGCGCAGGACCCGCTCGCGGATGCCGGCCGCGTCGAGGTGACGGTGGCTCTCGACGACCCGGGCCAGGGCCGCATCGCCGAAGAGCTCGCCGTCGGCGTCCATCGCTTCGGTGATGCCGTCTGTATACACCACGACGACGTCTCCGGGGTGGATCGGCCGCGTGTGCTCCTCGAGGAGCTCGCCGAAGCGCTCCCCCGCCCCAGGCAGCCGCAATCCGAGCACCATGCCGGAGGGCACCAGGATCTCCGCCTTGCCCCCGGAGACGACGATGAGGGGCGTGTGTCCCGCGCGCGCGCACGTGATGGTCCGCGCGTTCATGTCGATCACCGCGTAGGTCATCGTAATGAAGCTGCGGTTGTCGAGATGGGCCGCGAGCAGCCGATTCACGTCGATCAACAGCCGCCGCGGGGAGAGGGTGTTGTGACTGAGGGCGATCATCAGCCCCTTGAGCTCCGCCGTGTACAGCGCCGCCGACGTGCCCTTGCCCGACACGTCGGCGACGAGCAGGCCGAGCAGGCCGTCGCCGAGCTCGAAGAAATCGTAATAGTCGCCGCCGACCTGCCGCGCCGGCTCGCACAGGTCCGCGATGCTGACGCCAGGCAGGCGCGGCGGCTCGACCGGCAGCAGCGACTTCTGAATCTCCCGCGCGATACGCAGCTCGTCGTCCAGCCGCTGTTTCTCGCGTTGCACGTGCAACAGATGCTCGATGCTGCCGCTCATCCGGTTGAACGACGTCGCCAGATCGCCAAGCTGGTCGCGCGACTCAATGTTGATGCGGTAGCCGAAGTCGCCCTGGCGCGCGCGCTCGGTGCCCTCGAACAGCTCGTGCACCGCGGACGTGATCGAGCGGGCCAGGACCACGCCCCAGGAGAGCGCCGCGCCCTGAACCACGAGAAACAGGATGGCGAGGACGACCAGGACGCTGCCGATGCTGAGCGACTCCCACTGCGCGGACACGACGCGGGCGTAGAGCCGGCGCACCGGCGAGAGCAGGCTGATCGCCACGCGTCCCGGCCGCCCCGTGCTCCAGTCGGCGCAACCCATGAACGCGACGCTCTCGCGAAAGAGCGTCAGGGCGCTCCGCTGGCGGCTGACCTCGACGGGACTCGACGGCCCGCCGCACTCTTCTGACACCGTGAGGTCGCCCATCCGCACGCTCGTGCGATCGGTGAGCCGCGCGATGATGTCGGTGTCGACGGGCAGGTCGGCGACGACGATGCGGCTGTTGTCGGGCGTCGGAACCGCCGCCCGGACGGCCAGGTGCCACTCGTCGGGAGCCGCCGGCGTCGTGTAGGCGATCACGCCCTGAAACCCCGTGCTCGATTTCGGAAACCAGGTGGGGACCTGATCCGGCGCCGGCGTGTGCCGCCACGGCCCGGACGTGACCACGGCGGGCCTGCGTGCGGCAGCGCCGCCATTGACGGTCGCGCCCGCGTCGGTCGCCGGAACGACGGCCAGCGACAGCATCGGATACTGCTTGGCGAGGTTCTGGTACTTCCGCACCAGCGCCGCCTCGGTGACCGCGGGATTACGTGCGATCTCGCCGGCCGACGTCTCCGCGAACTGATAGACGTCGTCGATCAGATCGCCGAACCCCTCGTGGAACACGTACGCGGCGACGTTCATGTAGAGGACGACGCTCGCCGCCAGCGAAAACGCGACCACGAGGATCACGGGCACGACGCCGAGAAACAGATACGACAGAATCATCTTGCGCCGCACCCGCCAGAGGAAGCGCCGGCGGTTGTGGATGACGGCGAGCACCGCCAGCCACACCAGCGCGACGATGAGCGCGAGCGAGACGACCTTGCGGAAGACCTCGAGCAGCTCGGGCAACGGCATGAACGCGCGGATCGCGAACAGGACGACGAGCGATCCGCTCGAGAGCAGGGACAACCGGCCAGGAAGAGTGCGGAAGAACCGGAACTCGGTCGGCGGCGGTGTCATGCCGCCCGCGAGCGGCTGAGGAAGCGCATCGTCCGGAGCAGACGACGTGCGAGGTTGGCGTCCCAGCCACCGTGTCACGGGATTCTGCAAATTGCAAATCGCATGATAACAGACTATCGTGGGCGCCGCGGTGAAGCTCACGACGCGCGCACGATTTGCCACGATCTGTATCCACGCCGGTCAGGAACCCGATCCCGCGACCGGCGCGATCATCACGCCGATCTATCAGACGTCCACCTACGTGCAGGAGTCGCTCGGCAAGCACAAGGGCTTCGAGTACGCGCGCACGCAGAACCCGACACGCAGCGCGCTCGAGGCGAACCTCGCGGCGATCGAAGGCGGCCGCGCCGCATTCGCGTTCGCGTCCGGGATGTCGGCCATCAGTGCGATCACGGCGCGGCTCAAGACTGGCGACCACGTGATCGTGACCGACAACACGTACGGCGGCACGTTCCGCCTGTTCGACAAGGTCCTGACGCGGTACGGCTTCACGTTCAGCTACGTGGACACGTCCGACCTCGCGGCGACCGAGCGCGCGATCACGCCGCAGACGAAGCTCGTGTTCCTCGAGACGCCGACCAACCCGGTGATGCGTCTCTCCGATATCGCCGCGGTCGCGGCGCTGGCGCACCGCCACGACGCCCTGCTGTGCGTCGACAACACGTTCGCCAGCCCGTGCCTGCAGCAGCCCATCGCGCTCGGCGCGGATCTCGTGGTCCACAGCACGACGAAATACCTGAACGGACACTCCGATTCGGTCGGCGGCGTGGTCATCGCGACGCGTGATGAAGACATCGAGTGGCTGCGGTTCGTGCAGAACGGCGCGGGGGCGATTCTGAGCCCGTTCGACTCGTGGCTCGTGCTTCGCGGCACGAAGACGCTGCCGCTGCGGATGACGCAGCACTCGGCCAACGGCCAGGCGCTCGCGGAATTCCTCGCGCGCCACCCGAACGTCACGCGCGTCTACTACCCCGGCCTGCCCTCACATCCGCAGCACGACCTCGCCCGGCGGCAGATGCCGAACGGCTACGGCGGGATGCTGACGTTCGAGGTGGCGACGATCGATGAGGCCACGCGCGTCCTGAACCGGTTCAAGCTGATGGCGCTCGCCGAAAGCCTTGGCGGCGTCGAGACGCTCGTCTGCCATCCGGCGACGATGACCCACGCCTCGGTCCCGCCCGATCGCCGCAAGGCCATCGGCCTCACGGAGACGATGATCCGGATTTCCGCGGGCGTCGAAGATATTGAGGACTTGAAAGAGGATCTCAGTCAGGCGTTGTCGTAGGGCGGCGGCATCGCGGCTCCAAACCCGAGCCGCGCTACGATCTGAGCCGCGGCATCGCCGCGCTACGATTCCTTCCGTGGCCCCACGCTCTCCTCCACCCACCGCAAGTAGTCCTGACTGCCGTCCACCACCGGGACGACGATGAACTCGGGGACGTCGTAGGGATGGCGTGCGCGCAGGATCTCCCAGAGGGCGTCAACGTGATCCGACGTGGTCTTGATCAAGAGTTGCTGCTCGGTGTCCACCGTCGGGACGCCTTTCCAGGTGTAGACCGACTTCACCGCCGGAAAGATGGTGATACATGCGGCCAGACCGGCCCCGACCAGTTCCTGCGCCAGCGCCGCGGCGTCGAAGTTGCCGGGCATCGTCGTCATCGCCATCACGAATTCGCTCATGCCCCTATTTTCTCCTTGTACTGCCGACGAAAAACTGATACAAGAGATGCTCGCGATGCTTCTGGACTCGCCCGCCGATCCCGCGCCGGTGCGCCCGCACGCCAGGCGGCCGATCCGCACGGCGCTCGAGATGCGCACACGGCGTCGCCGCTGGCTTTCCTACGGGCTGCTCGCCTTCTCGCTCGTGCTCCTGGTCAATGCCGTCGTCGGCGAGAACGGCTACCTGGCCACACTGCGTGCTCGACAGGAATACGACTCGGTGACGACAGCGTTGACCAGATTGCAAAATGAAAATCAGCGGCTCCGCGAGGAATCTGACCGGTTGCGGACGGACTTGAACGCCCTCGAAGAAGCGGCGCGCCGCGAGCTTGGACTGGTTCGTCCGGGCGAGACGCTCGTTATCGTCAAAGACGCCAAGCCGTCCGATCCGCGCCCGGACGCGCCGGCACCGCTGCCCTCGACGCCACGCTAGCTCAGACTTGTCACAACTCATCGAGTTCGTTCTTCATTTCGACCGGCATCTTGCCGATTTGCTCCAGGCCTACGGCCCGTGGGTCTACGGCATCCTGTTCGGAATCATCTTCGCGGAAACCGGGCTCGTGGTCACGCCCTTCCTGCCGGGCGACTCGCTGCTGTTCGCCGTCGGCGCCCTGTCGGCCCAGGACGGCGGGTTGAATCCGTGGGTGTCTTACCTGCTGCTCTGCACCGCCGCGTTCACGGGCAACGCCGTCAACTACACGATCGGCCGCGCGATCGGCCCGCGTGTGTTCCACGCCAGCGATTCGAAGGGCATCTCGCACAAGCTGCTCAACCGTCAGCACCTCCAGCGCGCGCATAGGTTCTTCGAGCAATACGGCGGCAAAGCGCTGATCCTCGGACGCTTCGTCCCGATCGTCCGGACGTTCGTGCCGTTCGTCGCCGGCGCCGCGCAGATGTCGCCGCCGGCGTTCGTCTTCTACAACCTGGTCGGCGCCGTCTCGTGGGTCACCCTGTGCATGGGCGCGGGCTACTTCCTCGGAAACATCCCGGTCATCAAGAACAACTTTTCGATCGTCACGCTGCTGATCGTCGGCGTCTCACTGCTGCCCATGGTGGTGGAACTGATACGGCACAGAGGACAAAGACCCAAGGCCCAGGACCCAGGGTCCAAGTAATGGTTACCGCGCTCCCGTCATCTCGCGATACAGCCACGCCTTCGCCACCGCCCACTCGCGCTTGACCGTCGTGGGCGAAATGCCGAGCGCCTCGGCGGCTTCGTCCACGGTCAGCCCGCCGAAGAACCTGAGCTCGACGACGCGTCCCTGCATGGGATCCATGGTTTCGAGCTTGGTCAACGCTTCGTCGAGCGCGAGAGCGTCGGCCGGATCGATCGTGTCGGCGCCGGGAACTTCCGGCGCGACCTCGAGGCTGACTTTGGCGATGTCTGCGCCGCGCTTGACGCGGCCGGTGCGGCGGGCGTAATCGACCAGAATCCGCCGCATGAGCTGGGCGGCGAGCCCATAGAAGTGCGCACGGCTCTGCCATTCCACGCGGCGTTGATCGACCAGCCGGACGAACGCCTCGTGCACGAGTGCCGTGCGCTGAAGCGTGTGATCGGAGCGTTCGTGCGAGAGGTACCGCGCGGCCATGCGGCGGAGCTCGTCGTAGACGAGGGGCGTGAGCCGCTCGAGCGCGTCCCGATCACCGCCCCGCCAACGATGGAGCAGGCTGGTGATGTCGTGGGGTGACTCGGGAGCCGCAGCCACGGCCGGAGCATAGTCGCGCCCACGGGGCGGGTCAAATGCCCAAGCGCTTACGCTTCAAGGTCCACAGACGGCGCCTGGTCCGCATTCTCCGGCTCCGGCGCGTTATCTGGTGCGGCCGGGTTCCACCGGTCGCAGAAGGAGCTTGATATGCGCCGTATTCTCACGACTCTGCTGACCAGCGCGCTGATTGCGGCCCTCGCCACGCCAGCCACGCTCTCCGCGGCTGCAGATCGGGACGAAGCGGGACCGGCCAGGACCGCCGAAGCGCCCTCCGTCGTCGCCCCGCCGGCACCGGCCGTACCGATGATGTCGATTCGCTCGTCCGTTGACCGCGCCGTGAGCGCCGTGCTCGCCAAGGACCCGATCGCTCAAGGGCGGACCCCGTCCACCCGTCGCGGCAAGACCGCCATCCGCGCCCAGGGCGGCGGCGGCAAGACCGGCATGATCATCGGACTGGTCAGCACGCTGGTCGGCGTGGCCGCCACGGTCTACATGGTCAGGGAAATGCAGAAGGCGCAGAAGGACATCGACGAGAACAGGTAACACCACCAGACCACAGTTTTGCCAGAAAGGCAGCAGGGGCCGTCGGCATGACGGCCCCTTCCACGTCACGAGCCGTTGTGCCGTCGCCGTGGTAGGCTGACTGCGGGCACGGCTCGGTCATGCACGCGCAACAACTCGCGCTCCTCGCACTCGAGGCGGCGGTGATGTCCATCATCATCCTCGGCCTGTTCCGGGCGCGCACGAAACTCGGCTTCACGCCGCTCTACATCGTGCAGGGCGGGTTCCAGTATCTCGAAGCCACACTCTCGCTCAAGGTCCCGATCGCGACCGGGGTCCTGCTGAGTCCGGGATCGACGGTCCTGTTCACCGGGTCGCTCGTCACCGTCCTCCTGGTCTACGTCAAGGAAGACGCGATCGAAGCGCGTAAGCTCGTCTACGGGCTCGTGCTCGCCAACGCCAGCATCGCGATGCTGTCACTCATCATCGGGATGCAGATCGCCCTGCCCGGCAGCGTGCATCACGGACTGACGCAGAACGACTTCTTCGAAGCGTCGAGGTTCGCTCTCTTCGGCACGACGCTGCTCTTCCTCGACGTGCTCGGGATCATCCTCTGTTACGAGTTCGTCAGCCGGTTCGCCTCGAGCCTGTTCTGGCGCTTCTTTCTGTCGCTCCTCGTGATGGTGGCGTTCGACAACTTCTTCTTCACCTTGTTCATCTCCTACGACAAGCCGAACCTGCCGAGTTTGATGCTCGTCGGGTTCCTCGGCAAGGCTGCGATGGCGCTCTTCTACACGGCCACCATCACGAGCTACCTCCGATTCGTCGAGCCGCAGACCGCCGTCGTGGGGACGGGCGACGTCGCCGACGTGTTCCAGGCTCTTACTTACCGGCAGAAATACGAGCAGGTCCGCGAGCGGATGGTCCGCGACGCGCTGACGGGCCTCTTCAATCGCGGCTACTTCGACGAAACGCTGCCGAAGACGCTCGCTCATGCGCAGCGCTACGGCGAGCCGCTCAGTCTGCTCCTCATCGACACCGACAACTTCAAGTCGATCAACGACCACTTCTCACACATGGAAGGCGATCGCGTCCTGAGGATGATCGCGGACACGTTGACCGAGCACGCGCGCAGCGCGGACGTCCCGTGCCGCTACGGCGGCGACGAGTTCGTGATCCTGCTCCGCGCCGATACGCACGAGGCGCTGGCGTTTGCAGAGCGATTCCGCACGGCGATCCAGGAGCGCTGCTTGAACGCGGCCACGCCGTTCCCGTGGGGACACGTGACCACGACGATCGGCATCGCGAGCTACCCCTCGGACGCCGAAGTCGGCTCCGCCGAGGATCTCGTCCGTCTCGCGGACCAGCGGCTCTATGCCGGCAAGCACGCCGGGCGCGATCGCGTGGTCACGCTCGCCGAGCGCGCGCACCTCATCGGCGGATTCAGATGACCACGCCCGGGCTCGACGTCGAGGCGATTCGCGAACATTTCCTCTTCCCCGATACCGGCCGAATCGTCACGAACAACGCGGCCAGCACGCAGCCGCCGCGCGAGCTGGTCGCGCTCTACGAGTCGCTGGCGCCCACCTACGACAACGTGCACCGCGGCCAGTCGAGCGCGTCGCGCGCGATGACGGCGGCGTTCGAGGCGGCGTACGACACGATCGCCCGCTTCATCAACGCCCCGAGCCGGCGGACGATCGCCGTGTATCGCAACACGACCGAAGCGCACAACGCGGTCATGTACACGCTGTTCACGGACTTCCGCGACGGCGACAACGTCGTCACGACGCTGATGGAGCACAACTCCAACTA
>Ga0111538_10002311_pt1 | contig 26896 bp, 17 predicted proteins | sample SoiMethybrSBSTD1_FD_79669 | JGI IMG/M metagenome (GOLD analysis project Ga0111538, IMG submission 79669) | Bulk soil microbial communities from a Populus tree surrounding site in Tennessee, USA - Soil MetaG P. TD hybrid SBSTD1 (version 2)... | ecosystem: Environmental > Terrestrial > Soil >...
AGTCCTGTCTCGGTCGACATGCCATTGCGGGCAGGTCCCCGCCAGTCCGGCCAATCGGGTGCACGTCCGGCCTGGGCCGCGGGAAGGGCAAGGGCCATCACGAACCACAGCGGAATCAGCTTGGTGACACGGGCTCTCATAGATGTCCTAATAATAGCTTCCAGCTTCCAGCTTCCAGCTTCCAGCTTTCAGTTTCCAGCTCAGTTTTCACCAACCGCCAGGTCCCAGGTATCGCCGTTCACTGGTCACGCCATAAGGTCAGCCGACACTCAGAACCCGGGACTGGAAACGGGTAACTGGTAACTGGAAACCGATTCCTATACACATTACGCATGATTCGTTTCAACCGCTTCGTCACCTGTGTCTCGTTAGTCGCCGCCACCACGACTGTTTGCGCGGACAACTGGCCTCAGTGGCGTGGTCCCGGAAGTCAGGGAATCTCGAACGAAGCCAATGTGCCAACCCAATGGTCGGCGACGAGGAACGTCGCCTGGAAGACGGAACTGCCCAACGGGCATTCGTCGCCGATTGTCTGGAACGATCGCATATTTGTTACCGCAGCGGTTGAAGGCGACGTGGTCGCCGGTGCGAAGGCTGTCGGCCATGTTGTCGACGGGCAGGTATGGATCCATCCCGACAGTGTCGCCGCCGATCGAAAGCATACGTTGAAGGTCGTGGCAATCGATGCACGAACCGGCAAGGTGTTGTGGGACCGGACGGCGTTTGAAGGAACCGTCTACGATGCACGGCACCGCCGCAGCAGTTTTGCCGGACCGACAGCGGTCACTGATGGCCGGATGGTCTATGCGTATTTCGGTCCAGAGGGTCTCTACGCCTACGACTTCAACGGTCGGCTTGCGTGGAAGGTCGTCGAGCACTTCAAGACGCTGGGCCTGGGAACCGGTACGTCCCCCGTGCTGTTCCAGGACCTCGTGATCATTCAGCGCGACGAGGACGAGGGGAAGGCATCGGTGATCGCTGCCTACGACAGGCAGACCGGTCGCGAAGTATGGCGAACGGTGAGGCCGGTTCAAATCAGCTGGTCGACTCCGGTTCTCGTCGCGGCGGCGAATCGCACGGAGCTCGTCACCAACGGCACTGAACTCGCGATTGCCTACGATCCAGCGACCGGGAAGGAGTTGTGGCGCACGAAAGGTGTCGAGAGCAACGCCATTCATACACCGCTGGTCGGCAAGGGGCTCGTCATTGTGACCGCCGGCTTTCCCGAGAAGAGGGTGATCGCGATTCGCGCCGGCGCCGTTCCGGACGACACGCGCGTGGCCTGGACTTATGCAAAGGGGACCGGCTACGTCGTCTCCAACATTCTTTACGGCGATTACGTGTATCTGCTGACGGATGCCGGTGTGGTCACGTGTCTCGATGCTGCGACCGGGACGGTTCAACACGAAGGGAGCCGCCCGCCGGTCGCCTCGCGCTTCATGGGATCACCGGTCGCGTTCGGCGGGTTGATCGCGATGACGAGCGAAGAAGGTGAGACATTCATGTTGAGAGCCGGCCCGAAGCCGGAGGTTGTCGGCACCAACTCGATCGATGAGCCGGTGTTCTCGTCGCCCGCGATTGCGAACGGGCGAATCTACATTCGTGGTGAAAAACATTTGTTTGCAATTGGCGGCTGAGTGAGAATCGGCGCGATGCGCCGTCTCCTATCGACCGCGGTCCTCGTTGCCTCGATCGCCGCAGTCTTCGCTGGCGAGCGTTCAGAAGCCAGCCGTGAAGCGATGCCGCGTCCTCAGGAGGTTCTGTCGCTTACCGGCGACGTCTCTGGTGTTCATGATCCTGCCGTCATAAAGGAAGGGAACACGTACTACCTTTTCAGTACTGGCGGCCGCTCTGGCGAAGGCATCATTCCCATTCGCACTTCCACCGACCTGCGAACCTGGAAATCATCCGGCTACGTTCTTTCCACTCTGCCTGACTGGGCGATGCGGGAGATCCCGCAGGCGCGAAACGCATGGGCGCCGGACATTTCGCGCTTCAACGGCAAGTTCCACCTCTATTACTCGGTGTCGTCGTTTGGCAGCCGCAATTCGGCGATCGGCCTCGCGACCACCGCGACGCTGGATCGGGCGAACCCGAACTATCGCTGGAGCGACGAGGGCCTCGTCATCCGATCGTTCACCGACAAGGACGAGTGGAACGCCATCGATGCCAACCTCGTGATCGCTGACGAGAAAAACATGTGGCTCGTCTGGGGCAGTTTCTGGGGCGGTATCAAGATGCGGCGAGTCGATCCCGCCACCGGCAAGCTCTCGACGTCCGAGACGACGATGCACTCGTTGAGCAGTCGAGCGCGCGAAGCGCCGATCGGCGGTTCCGTCGAGGCCCCGTTCATCGTTCGTCACGGCGACTTCTGGTATCTCTTCGTCTCGTTCGATCGCTGTTGCCGCGGCGCTGACAGCACCTACAACGTCGTCGTCGGCCGGTCGCGAGACGTTACTGGACCGTATCTGGACAAGACCGTCAAACCGATGACCGAAGGAGGAGGGTCACCGGTCATCGCGGCGACGTCGCCCATCTGGAGAGGGCCGGGTCATCAGGCGGTGCTGAGTGATGGCGGCACCGACTATCTGTTCTTCCACGCCTACTACGGTGCGGGTCTTGGACGCGGGTCGGCGCTGCAGATATCGACGATGGTGTGGGAGGACGGCTGGCCGCGGGTGGGGGTGCTGCCGTAACGTGTATGGTCGCCAACGACTCACGCGCCGGCCCGAAGAGTGCGACGATTTTCGTAAAAGGTGGCTGGCACCTTTCCCTGAAAGGTGCCAGCCACCTTTTACGGGAATCGTCGTGGCAACCGTCGACGGCCGCGCGGGCGCGCTTGACAATCCCAGACTCGTCGTCAATAATTACTTTGCAATGCAAAGCCAACCGCTGGCGGTTGCCGACGGCGCAGGCGGTCAACCACTCCGCATCATCCGCGCGCAGCACCTGGGGATGTGCTTTGGCGTTCGCGACGCGATTGCGCTAGCCCACCAGCACGCCGCGACCAGGCCACTGACGATCCTCGGCGATCTTGTCCATAACGCCACCGTCTCGGCAGATTTACAGGCCAGGGGCATTGCCATCGCCCACGACCTGGCCGACGTCAACACATCGACGGTGATGGTGACGGCGCATGGCGCGTCCGAGCGCGCTCTGGCAGAAACGCGGGCTCGCGGCTTCGAGGTGGTCGAGGCGACGTGCCCGCTGGTGCACGTGGCGCACAAGGCGGTGCGGGCGCTCGTCCGCGACGGCTACCATCCCGTGATTGTCGGGCAACGCGGCCACGTCGAAGTGCGTGGCCTGACGGGGGATCTGGATCACTTCGATGTCGTGCTGGAAGACGCCGACGTGCTCGCGCTGGAGCCACATCCCAGGATTGGCGTCGCAGCGCAGACGACGCAGTCGATCGTCAAAGTGCGGCACATTGTCGATCTCATCAAGCGGCGATTCCCGGAGTCGGTCGTTCGCTTTGTCGATACGGTCTGCCGACCGACGAAAGATCGGCAGATCGCCGCCGTCGATCTCGCCCGCCAGAGCGATGTCGTCATCGTCATTGGCGGCGCGAACAGCAACAACACGCGCGAGCTTGTGCAAACGTGCCGGCGTCACTGTCCGCACGTCTATCATGTGCAGACCTACGCCGATCTGCGCCCCGGTTGGTTTGTTAACGCCCGCACCATTGGAATCACCGCTGGAACCTCCACGCCCGACGAGATTATTGACGAAGTCGATCGGCGGATCCGCGCGTTTGCTGAAGCGGTGAGCGGTCGTGAAGCGGTGACCGATCGATGATCTCGTTCATCAAAGCGCATCCGCGCTGGTTCGTCGTTGTTGCCTTTGCTGTCGCAATGGCGTGGATGGAGTCGGCGACCGTCTACTATCTGCGGACGCTTGTCGATCGCCTGGAGCCTTACCAGCCGAATCCTTTGCCGATCCAGGGCGTTCTCGGTCAGGTTGAACTCGTCCGTGAGGTCGCGACCCTGCTGATGCTGCTCACGGTCGGGATGCTCGCGGGGAAAACATGGCGCGCGCGATGGGGCTACGGCGCAGTGGCCTTTGGGGTATGGGACATTTTCTACTACGTGTTCCTGCGCGTGATGTGTGGCTGGCCGCGATCGCTGTTCGACTGGGACGTCCTGTTTCTGCTGCCGCTGCCATGGTGGGGACCTGTGCTCGCGCCGGTCTCAATCTCGATATTGATGATCGTGTGGGGCACGGCCGTCACGGAATCGCAGGACGCGTCGGAGTCCCCGCGGGCGACAGGGAAAGTGTGGGTCCTGAATGCGACCGGCACGGCATTGGCGCTCTACATCTTCATGGCCGACTCGCTGCAACAGTTACCACGCCTTCGGGACGGCATGACCTACCTCCTGCCAACGTCCTTCAACTGGCCCTTGTTCGCCGCCGCGCTCGGCCTGATGGCCGCCCCACTGTTGGTCATCGGGGCGGCTTGGACCCAGGCTCGTTCAAATACAAAAACCGTATAGGATCGTTCGCACGTCTTTACGTCCGAGAACTCCAGGAGGTCCACGTGCGAGCGATACTTCACGCCACCGTGTCGACCACGGCGATCGTGGCGGCGTCTTTTGCCGCGCAAATGGTCTCAGCCGCCGAGCCACAGCAGGGGACCCGGGGTGCCGCCGCACGCGATACACTGCGGCTTCCGTTCGAGACCTACACACTGCCGAATGGCCTAACCGTCATCCTTTCGCCCGACACGACGACCCCGACAGTTGTGGTAAACGTCTGGTACAAGGTCGGGTCGAAGAACGAAGCGGTCGGCCGCACTGGCTTTGCCCATCTCTTCGAGCACGTGATGTTCACCGGCTCGGGCAATGTGCCCTATGGGCTTCACGACAAGCTCACTGAAGGCGTGGGTGGATCCAATAACGGCACCACCAACAACGATCGAACGACCTACTACGAGACCCTGCCGTCGAACTATCTCGAGTCGGCGTTGTGGCTCGAAGCGGATCGCATGGGGTTCCTCCTCGATTCGCTCGATCTTGCAAAGCTGAACGCGCAGCGCGACATCGTGAAGAACGAGCGGCGGCAGGGAATGGACAACCAGCCATATGGACGCGCGAGCGAGATTCTGACGCACGCGACCTATCCTGCCGGCCATCCCTATTCGTGGGAAGTCATCGGCAGCATGACCGATCTCTCGGCGGCGTCCGAGGAGGACGTGAAAGACTTCTTCCGGCTTTACTACGCGCCGAACAACGCCTACCTCGCGATCGTCGGAGACTTCGATGCCGCGCAGGCGAAGACGTGGGTCGCGAAATACTTCGGCGACGTTCCTCGGGGCAAGCCGATTACCAGACCGAAGGTCGATCCGGTCACGCTGCAGGCCGAGAAGCGACTGGTGTTTGAAGATCGTGTGCAGGTGCCGCGACTCTACCTGCAGTGGCCGACCGTTGGGGAGAACCACGACGATCGCTTTGCGCTCGGCGTGCTGGCGACGATTCTTGCCGGCCCGCGCACCGCTCGCCTCACCAAGGCGCTCGTGTATGACGAGCAGTCGGCGGCGAACATCAACGTCTTTCAATCAAGCAATGAAGATGTCGGCGAATTCCTGCTGATGATCACACCCCGACCCGGCCACGCGTTGACCAATCTCGAGGCGGCCACTGACGCGATCATCGATCGGCTGAAGAAGGAAGGGCCTACCGCTGAAGAGATCCAGAAAGCGACCGCCGGCGAGGAACTCGACTTCGTCCGCAGTCTCGAGTCGAATCTCGGAAAAGCGTTTCGATTGAGCGATGGCGCCGGCTATCACAGTGATGCCGGTTACTTCCGGACCGAATACAAGAAGACACTTTCAGTGACCGCTGACGATGTGAAGCGCGTCGCGAACAAGTATTTGACCCACGGTCGCGTCGTGCTCAGCATCGTCCCGACCGGCAAACTCGATCAGGCCGCCAAACCGGATCAAAGCACTCGCGTCACGGAATACGACGAGAAGAAACCGGAAGGTGTGAAATGAAGAGCCGGTTCCCGCTCGGTATCGCTCTCTGTTTGTCGATCACGGTTACGGCACAGCAGGGGTTGGATCGAAAGAAAGTACCGTCGCCGGGACCGACACCAGTTCTCCGTGTCCCGACGTGGACCAAGACCACGCTGGCAAATGGCGCGGAACTCATCGTCTCTGAAAAGCACGATCTGCCCCTCATCTCGTTCTCGATCACGTTCCTCGGCGGCGAACACCAGTTCCAGCCGGCAGGGCGTGAAGGCGTCGGTTCGCTGACTGCCGCTCTTCTGAGCGAAGGCACCAAAACGCGGGACGGCGAAGCATTGTCGAATGCCTTGCAGCTCCTCGGCACCTCGATTAACGCCAGTGTTTCCGGCGAGACGGGAACGATCAGCTTCGTGTCGACGGCGGCAAAGTTTGGCGCGACGCTCGACATTCTCGCCGACATGGTGCTCAATTCGACCTTCCCCGCCGCGGGACTCGAGCGTCTACGCGGTCAGCGGCTCGTCGCGCTCACCCAGGCGCGCGCCCAGCCTGGTGCGATCGCCAGCCGCGTCTTTCCACGAATCGTGTTTGGCACGACGCATCCGTACGGGCGCGTTGTCACCGAGGAATCCCTGAAGGCGATCACGCGAGACGACGTCGTCGCGTTTCATAAGGCGTATTACCAACCAGGTCGCGCGCTGATTACGGTCGTCGGAGACACGACGTCAACAGGCGCGAAACCCGGCATCGAAAGGGCGCTTGCCGGCTGGACGAAAGGGGGCGAGCGTCCGACGTTCAACTATCCAGCGCTCACCGAGCCAAGGGCGACGACGATTTTCCTCGTCGACAAACCGGGCGCTGCGCAGTCCACGTTCGCCATCGGTCGTCCAGGTCCACCGCGGAACACGCCTGACTACTACGCGCTTCAGGTCATGAACACGATCCTCGGCGGCATGTTCCAATCGCGCCTCAATGCCAACATTCGGGAAGAGAAGGGATACAGCTACGGCGTGAACTCCGGCTTCGCCTACGGCAAGGGGCCGGGTGCGTTTCGTAGCGGTGGCGACATCGTGACGGCGAAGAGCGATGCCGCCCTCGTGGAGTTCATGAAGGAGCTTCGCGGCATCCTTGGTGCGCGCCCGATCACCGACGATGAATTGACGACCGCGAAGGACGCCCTCATTCAACGGCTGCCTGGAACCTTCGCGTCGGTCAGCAGCATCAACGCGGCAATAACGACGTTGTGGACACAGAACCTGCCGGATGACTACTACCAGCAATATGCGAAGCGTATTGCGGCAATCACGAAAGACGACGTGATGCGGGTGGCGAAGCAATACCTCACCGTCGACCATCTCGCCATTGTGATCGTTGGCGATCGATCGGTGATCGAAGCGCCGTTGAAGGCCACCGGCATCGCGCCGATTGCGTTGTACGACATCGAAGGGAATCCGCTAGGAACTCAGTAACCATGACCCCCAAGGCGGATCGAGAAGTGCTGGACATTGCCGGCCAGGAAGTCTCGATCAGTAACCCCAGCAAAATTCTTTTTCCGCAGGCGGGCTACACAAAGCTGGATGTGGTCCGTTACTACGTTTCCGTCGCCGACGGAGCACTGCGCGGTGCGGGCGGTCGGCCGAACGTGCTCGTCCGTTATCCAAATGGCATTGACGGCGAGTATTTCTATCAGAAGCGCGCGCCGCAGTCGCGGCCGCCCTGGATCGAGGCCGTCTCGCTGAGCTTTCCGTCCGGCCGAACGGCCGAAGAAGTTGTTCCGCGCAATCCCGCATCGCTGGCGTGGATGGCCAATCTTGCCTGCCTGGAGCTCCATCCGCATCCCGTTCGCGCCGACGATCTCGATCATCCCGACGAATTACGGATCGATCTTGATCCGGTGCCTGGCGTTGCGTGGACGCAGGTGCGCGAGGTTGCGGGGATCGTTCATGAAACCCTCGCAGAATTTGGCCTGCGCGGATGGCCGAAAACGTCCGGTTCGCGCGGGATCCATGTCTACGTACGAATCGAACGGCGATGGATCTTCACGGAAGTTCGACGCGCGGCGCTTGCATTCGCGCGCGAAGTCGAGCGTCGTGCGCCGGCGCTCGCGACAAGCAAATGGTGGAAAGAAGAACGACACGGCGTGTTCCTCGACTACAACCAGAACGCAAAGGACCGCACCATCGCAAGCGCCTACTCCATTCGGCCGAAGCCTGACGCCCGCGTGTCGGCGCCATTGAACTGGGAGGAAGTCGGCGACTGCGAGCCGGAGGACTTCAACCTGGCCACGATGCCGACACGGTTCACCGAGATCGGCGATCGTCATGCCGCCATCGACCGTCATCCGTGCTCGCTCGAGCCGTTACTCGAGCTGTCGAAGCGGCACGAAAAGGAAGGACTTGGAGACGCGCCATGGCCACCTCAGTACAAGAAGCAGGCAGGTGAACCACCGCGCGTCCAGCCGTCACGGAAACGAACGTCGAAGCACCCGCTGATCGAGATCGGACGCGCCGCGAAAAAGGAAGATGCACTCGCCGGACTCGACAGGTGGCGGGCGCGTCATCCCGAAGCGGCGGCACATCTCGAGCCGGCAGATGTGCTCGTCGACGCCATGCGTGGACGGTTCGCGACGTGGACGCGAATTCGCGTTAACCTTCAGCACGTTCCAGAGGCGCTTCGGCCGGTCCAGGAGACGCTCGACCCGGATGACGCACCAAAGAGCTGGCATCCGGGCGGCGATGGAGATTGGAAGCGTCCCGCCAGGAGGTGAGCCTTGTCGCACCGTCTGTGGCTGTTTGCCGTGCTGACGCTGTGCGGACTGTTTTCCCTCGGGACCCGAGTCGCAGAAGGCGGCACGTTGCGAGTGGGAGCCGCTCGCGTCGATATCACGCCGGCCGCCGACGCGGCACTGCCGATGGCCGGCTATGGGGGACGCACCGAAGGCTTCAAAGGTATTCACGATCACGTGTTCGTGCGCGCCATCGTGCTTGACGACGGTTCGTCGCAAGCGGCCTTGGTGGCGTGGGAATCGCTGTTCGTTCCGGAAGCGATTTGGGCGGAGACGTCCCGTCGGATCGCCAGCGAGACCGGGATCGCGCCCGAGCGACTGCTGCTGTCGGCGGTCCACGATCATGGTGCGCCGACGTTGCCCTCCGCCAACGCGACATCTGCGCAGCTTGGTTACATCAACACCATCGAAAGCAGCGCCGTGGAAGCCGTGCGCAAGGCGAAAGCGCAACTGCAGCCCGCGCGCTTTGGCGTCGGCTCGACGTTGGCGTATGTGAACGTGAATCGGCGCGAATTCTCAGCTGGCCGCGGCTGGTGGCTGGGTTTCAACGAAAAGGGGCCATCGGATAAGACAGTGACGGTCATCCGATTCGAGGACCTCGCAGGAAAGCCGATCGCGTTCTGGATCAACTACGGCGTTCACGCGGTGGTAATGGGCCCCGAAAACTACCAGGTGACCGGTGATCTGGCGGGCGCGACCTCACGGTTCGTCGAGCAGCACTACCTCGGGAACGATCGTCCGCGGAGCGACGGCGGAATGCGGATCCGTCTCAAACCAGAAGAGAAGGCCGCGGGCGAAGGGGTCGTCGCCGTGTGGACGAGCGGTGCGGCGGGCGATCAGAATCCAGTCTCCACAACTAACGGCGAAGACTTCACGCTTGTCGATGGTCTCGGCAAGATCCTCGGTGAAGCCGTACTCCGAGCGGCGTCGGACGTGAAGACAACGGCCGACGCATCTATTCGCGGCGGGCAGAAAGTGGCCACGTGTCCCGGCCGTCGCGTGGAACCCGGACCAACGCCGCGAGCCGATTACAGGTTCACCGACGCGGATCCAGTGAAGATTCGATTGACGCTGCTCACGATCAACGACGTCGCGCTCGCCGGTGTATCGGGGGAGGTGTTCACCGTCATCGCGCAGCGGCTCGCGCGCGAATCGCAGCTGAAGCCCACGATCATGGTGACCCACACGAACGGCTCGAGCGGGTATATTCCCAGTGATGATGCATTCGAACCGGTCAGCTACGAGGTCACAGCCTCACGGCTGAAACCTGGGTGCGCGGAGAACGCCATCGTCAATGGCTTCCTCGAGTTGATCGGTTCTCGATGATAGGATCAAGCGCTATGGCTGAATACAATCCGAATGTCGTCAGTGCCTCGACCAGCGGCGCGAAGTTGCCCGATGGGGTCATCGGGCTGGATGCTCTCGAGTCGTCGGCTCCGGTCGATGGCTGCCGTGTGTTTACGCACTACAACGGTCCGACCGACGAATTGAGCGGCCTGGTTGCCGGAATGTGTGTCCTGGATCCCGGTTCGACGCCGCACCCGCCGCATCAGCACCCGGAGGAGGAGTTCATGGTCGTCGCGTCGGGTACCGGCGAGATTTACTGCGCCGGCAAGACGACGAAGGTTGGACCCGGGGCGATGATGTATTGCGCGGGGAGCGTCATGCACGGCATTACCAACACCGGAAAAGTGCCGATGACGTTTTACTGGTCGAAGTGGTTGGGGAAATGATCGGCGCGGTCTTCAGACCCCGCCTTACTCTTCTTCTGGCGCGCCACCTGCGCGGACGACATCCTCCTGCTTGATCTTCTCGACGTTGAACTTCGTTGCCGCGCGCTGCATGCGATCGAGCACGTCGTCGACGTCGAACTCGGTGGAGGTTGAAAACCTGATCGGATTGATCCGCGCGACGACGAACGGTCGGAGATAGGGACTGGTAAAGCCGCGGCCCTTTAGCTTCTGGACGATTCGCCCGACCTCGTCGTCAATGGCCAGCAGTTTTGCCGCGCGCCGCTCTCGTTCCGCCAGTGCCTTGGTCATGCGCTCGTCGAGGAAGTCCTCGATCCTCCGAAGCACCGACTGATATGCACCACCGCTGAGGCGTGGCCGTTTGTCGTATGCCGCACCGAGGGTGAGGAATGCCGGCTGATCGAACTCGAAGGCGAATTCGCGCTCGAGTCGATTGCCCGATTGCTCGGCCAGCGCGCGCTCCATCCGAATCGTCTCCAGCGATTTTTCTTTCAGGTTGTGCGCCTTTTCTGTATTCAGCGCCAGGATCTTGAATGCGACCTCCGGGTCTGGAAGAAGCAGTGCGACGACCGTTCGAGCGCCGAGCTTTCTCAACGCTTGAAGCCGGTGATTCCCATTTGGCGTCCAGTAGCTGTCGTGTTCTCGAATCGCAATGATGGGATCGAGAAAACGTCCGAGCTTTTCAATCACGTCCATCAGGCGCTTGACATGCGGCTGCGACGGATCGCGCTGGAACGGCGTCGGCTCAACCCGATCGATCGGAAGCGCTGCCAGCAGCACCGGTGTCCCGCCGATCGGGTCGCGGTAGGCGGTCAGCGTCGTGCCGCCATCGGCGCGAACCTGCTCCATCAGCTTCGAGAGTGCCGGGTCGGATACCGATCCAGTTTCTTCAGGGGAAAGCCCGAGCGATTTTGCCGCGGCCTTTTTGCGTCGCCGTACACTCTTCTTCTTGGCCATGGCTGGATTAGAAAGGAAAAAGGGAAAAGGGAAAAGGGAAAAGGGAAAAGAGAAAACGTTGGCTGCGCAGTATCATTCCCCGCGTCAGGAAGGATGGCTATGGGTCTGCAATTCGTTCGACGAATATCGGTGGCTGTGTGGGTGGTTCTGGTGGCGGCGGCCGGCATCGTTCCACTCGTCCTGGTTGCGCAGAACGCCCCACGGGGAGCCATTCAAACGCCGGGAGGGGGACGTGGCCCGGGGGCCGCGCCTGACGCGACCGATCCGGCCAACGCCAGCGCCGATTTGTCGGCGAAGCCGCCGGTCCTGGCGGCGACTCCAGAGGAACAGGCGAAACGCTTCTGGCTTCCCGCCGGTTATCGACTGACACCACTCCTTTCCGAACCGCTGATCGAAGATCCCGCGCAGATCGCGTTTGACGGAAACGGCCGCATGTTCATCGTCGAGCTTCGCGGCTACTACCAGACGCCGGAAGGCATCGATCTGGTTCCTCCTCTCGGCCGTATTTCCATGCACGAGGATCGCGACAATGACGGCGCGTATGAACGCCACACCGTGTTTGTCGACAAGATGGTGTTCCCGCGATTCGTCCTGCCGTTTGGTGCGAACACCATCCTGACGATGGAAACCAATGCCGATGAAGTATGGAAGTACTCCGATACGAATAACGATGGTGTGGCAGACAAGAAAGAGCTCTTCACCACGAATTTTGGCCGCGCGGGAAACATGGAGTCCCAGCAATCCAGCCTGTTCTGGGCGATGGACAACTGGATGTACAGCACCGTCAATGCGTTTCGCATTCGCTGGACGCCAACTGGATTGCTCAAAGAGCCGACAGGACCGAACAGCTCCCAGTGGGGCATCACACAGGACAACGACGGCAAGGTGTGGTTTCAGGGAGGCGCCAGCGGCGTGCCGGGATACTTTCAGTTTCCGATCCACTACGGCAACTTCGCGACGCCTGATCAACTCGAGCCGGATCTCAACATCGTGTGGGGCGCGCCGATCCTGATCGGGGACATACAGGCTGGCATTCCAGGAACGCGATTGCCCGACGGATCGCTGATCTACGCGACAGCCGCGGCAGGGAACGAGGTCTATCGCGGAGATCGACTTCCCAAGGACTTGCTCGGCGACTACCTCCACGGCGAAGTGGTCGCTCGCATCGTCCGCCGGCTGCGGCCGGTCAAGACCGAGGGTCTTACGCAGCTGCAGAACGTCTACCCGCGTTCGGAGTTCATTCGATCGCTCGATCCGCTGTTCCGACCCGCAGACGTGACGACGGGCCCCGACGGCACGATTTATCTCGCCGACCTGTATCGGGGAATGATCGAGGGCGCCGAGTGGGCAAAGGAAGGCACCTACCTTCGCGCGAAGATCAAACAGTATCAACTCGACAAGATTACGGGTCACGGCCGGATCTGGCGTCTCACCTATGACGGGATGGCGCGGGATCAGACGCGGCCGCGCATGTTGGAGGAAACACCCGCTCAACTCGTCGCCCACTTGTCGCACCCGAACGGCTGGTGGCGCGACACGGCCCAGCAGTTGCTCGTCCTGAAGCAGGACAAATCGGTCGTGCCGGCGCTGCAGACAATCATTCGCACGTCCAAGAACCAGCCGGCAAGATTTCACGCGCTGTGGACACTGGAAGGACTGAACGCACTCACCGCGCACCTCACACGGGAAGCGCTCGCCGATTCGGATCCGCGATTGCGCATTCAAGCGCTTCGCGCGAGCGAGACGCTCTACAAGGCCGGTGACCGATCCTTTGACGCCGACTTTCGTCGCCTGTCGGCCGATCCTGACGTCGATGTCGTGATCCAGGCGTTGTTGACGATGAACGCGTTGAAAGTGACGGACGGACAGACGGCCATCAAGGCCGCGATGGACAAGAACTCGGCCCGTGGCGTGCGCTTCGTTGCCGACAGAATCCTCACGACTCCGACGACGGGACGCGGGGGGCGGGGCGGGACAGGAGTCACCCCGGAACAGCAGAACAGCCTCGAACGTGGTGGTGTGATCTACACCGAGGTGTGCTTCGCCTGTCACGGATCGGATGGGCGCGGCACGCCAACACCCGGAGGGGCAGCAGGTGCGACGCTCGCGCCATCGCTGGCCGGTTCAGCGCGCGTCACCGGGCATCGCGACTTTGCGATTAAGGCGGTGATGCACGGGCTCGCCGGTCCCATCGATGGCAAGACGTACCCGCAGGTCATGGTGGCGATGGGCTCGAACAAAGATCAATGGATCGCCGACGTGGTCTCGTACGTGAGAAACAGTTTCGGAAACACGGCGGCGTTCGCGACGACAGAAGACGTCGCGCGGGTCCGCAGCGCGACCGCGGATCGCAAAACGGCGTGGACGGTGAGCGAACTCGATGCGTCGTTGCCGCGACTGCTCGTGCCGGCGGCGACGTGGAAAGTCACAGCAAGTCACGAAGGGCATCCGACTCCCCAGGCCAACGCCGAAGGGGGCTACAACTACACCGCCGCCGCAGCGGGTGCGATCACCTTTCTTGGTTGGACGACCGGCGTGCCGCAGCAACCGGGGATGTGGCTGCAAGTCGAACTGCCGTCTCCAGTCATGTTGACGGAGGTTCAGTTCACTTCGTCGGCAGTTGGCGGCGGGCGCGGTTCTCCGGCGGTTGCGACGTTCCCGCGCGGGTATCAGGTGCAGGTGTCGACGGACGGCAATGCGTGGAGCCAGCCCGTCGCACAGGGGCAGGGAACAGCGGGCACGATGACAATCCCGTTTGCGCCGGTCAGTGCGCGGTTCATCAAAATCACGCAAACCGCAAGCGTCAGCGATGCGCCACCGTGGTCAATCCGGCTCTTGCGTTTGTACGAAGCGCCGCGTTAGAAGGTCGTTCGAACGCCGAACTGAAATCGTCGCGGGCTGCCAGCCCCCAGGATCCTGCCGAACGTCGGTGAGCCAAAAAACGAATCCGGCAGATCGTAGTTTGTGCGATTGATGACATTGAACACTTCGGCGCGCAGATCGACCTGACCACGTGTACCGTATCGGAGATGTTTCACGAGCGCCAGATTCAGGTTGCCATACCCTGGGCCTCGCACCGTGTTGCGACCGCTGTTGCCAAACGTGCCGAACGCGGGCATCGAGAAGGCGCTCGTCTTGAACCAGCCGTCCTGCGTCGGCGACGACAGCGACGGATCGCCGGTTACGTTCGGCCGATCGTTGTAGCCAAACCCGAGATTCGATCGCCCGGTGTTGCTGTTGTCGATCTCGGGCAGCAGCATCACCGTGAATGGCCGTCCACTGTGAAACGCCGCAACGACCTCACCATCTGTGTCGCGAAAGATCTTGCTGAAGAACCCAAGGTCGCCGAGGAATTGTCCCGGCTCGAACGGCAGCGGACGTGTCAGTGCCGCCGTGAATCTGTGACGCACGTCAAATGACGACGGCCCCTTTTCCGCGGCAGGGTCGAGGCTGTTCTGCGGAAAGTTTGGATCACCGGCACTGGTGAAGAACCCCGATGCATCATCGGTCGACTTGCCAAACGTGTAAGACAACAGCATCCATGTGCCGGTCGACGGCCGCTGTTGATAGCGTACTTGCAACGCGTTGTAGCGTGACGATGCGCGCGACTCGATGAATGTGATGTCGGCAAACGCCGGATTGGGCCGCAGGTTGGGGACGACGGGGCGTGCAGCCGGCTGATTCAGGTCTCGCGCCGAGATCAGATCATGACCACGGGAACCAACGTAGGCCACTTCGAGTGATCGCGATTGCCCGATCATGTGCTGCAGGTTCAGGTTCCATTGTTCCATCCACGGTGTTCGGAGATCGGACTGGTACGCAGTCGCTGACTGTGGAATAAACACAGGAAACGAGCTTGGAAACGGATCAGCGAGGGTAATCGGAACGCCGGCAATGGGGAAGTAGACGTTGAGATTGAAATACGGTGGATTGAAATACAACCCCTCCGAGGTCGCGAGCGCCCCGAGGTTGTGGTAGATGCCGTAGCCACCGCGCAGCACATTCATCGCTTCCCGGCCGAGTGCCCACGAGAAGCCGCCACGCGGTGCGAGATTATTCCGATCTGGTGAATACCCGCCACGGGGAATGTTTCCTGTCCCGACCTGCACGAGTTGTCCGGTCGCCGGATCGTACAGATTGGCGCGGTCGTCAGCATCGACCGGCGGCGCAATGTAGTCGTAGCGCAGGCCGACCGAGAGGGTCAGCGACGGGGTCGGCCGCCAATCGTCTTGCGTGAACAGACTCCAGCTGTGTGCGCGCAACTGCTGCGGGTTGTCGAGGTGTGCGCCGCCGGTGATGGCTGGCAGTCCGAGCAGCAGATCCGCAAGTGCGTTGCCCGTGTAGGCCTGGCTGATGAAATTCAAGAACCCGCGCGATTGCACGTCGCGATAAGCGGACTGCTTGATTCCGTACCACTCTGCCCCGGCCTTCACGACGTGATGGCCGCGCGACAGAGTGGCCGTGTCGGCGATTTGAAACGTATCCGATGTGCTCTCCTGCGGCGTGGTGTACTCGTGTCCGAGCGGTGAATATCCGGCGATGGAGATCACGCTCAGGCCCACATCTCGCGGATTCGTGCCGAACGGCTTCAGCCCGACTGATGCGTTGTTGACGGCGGTGTTTTCGGCAAACACGCCGATCGAGACGCGGTTGTAGCCGAACCGGACGTCGTTGACCAGGCGCGGCCCGGGCATGTGCGTGAAGCTTGCGGCAAGGTTCTGTCCTCGTCGCGGCACGTCGGTCCCAAACCCTGGAACCAGGGGAAAGCCCGGGCCGGCGAATGGCTCGAACAACCGCCGATCGCTGAGGCTGTAGCGAGCCGTGAATCTGGATCCGTCGTTCAAGGAGTGATCGACGCGAAGATCTGTCTGGTCGATATCGTCGCGACCTGTCGGCGACGCCACGTAGTTGGCAAAAGCCACGTTTCGATTTGGCAGTGGATAGAGCGCGGCAATCGCGCGTCCGGTCGGGCTTTGAAAGTTCGGCGGGATCGCGTTGCCCGGAAATCCGGGCGGCTGCCCCGGCACCATCGCAAAAATATTTGCGGGCGGATTGAAGAGCGTCTGTGAAAAGTCGCCGTTTCGTTCCGCGGCGGTCGGCACGTTGGTGATCTTGGTGATGCCTTCGCGAAGATAGGTGTGCTCGTAATCGGCAAAGAAGAACGTGCGATTTGCGGCGATCGGTCCGCCAAGCGATCCGCCGAACTGATGGCGGTTGTAGTCGGGGGCATCGACGTCATCCGGCGCGAAGTGATTGCGCGCATTGAATGCCTGATTGCGGAAGAACTCGTAGGCCGATCCTGAGAACTGGTTCGCGCCCGACTTCGTGATCACATTGATCTGTCCGCCTGCATTCCTGCCAAACGACGCGTCGTACGTCGAGGTGAACACCTGGAACTGGCTGATGCCGTCGACCGGAGGGCGCACGCCGGGTGTACTCAACTTCGGGTCGATGTTGTACACGCCGTCAAGAAGCACGCCGTTGAAGTCTTCGCGTGCGCCGTTGATCGAGAGGGCGAAGTCGCCGCGCGCTGCACTCGCCGACCCCTGCGGCGGAGGCACCGTGCCCGGCGCGAGAAGCGCGAGCTCGAGGAAGTTGCGGCCGTCGAGCGGCAGCTCGGTTGTCGCGCGTCCGTCGATGAACGTGTGCAGTGCCGGCGTATCCCGATCGACCGGGATGAACGGCGCATTGACGTCCACGGCCTGCAGGACGCTGCCCAACTGCAGTGGCACGCGCAACCAGACTTCCTGGTTCATGGCGAGTTCGTGCCGCGCCACGAAAGGCCCGTAGCCTGGTTGTTCGACGTTCACCCGATAGACACCGGCCGGTAACTCGGGGACGCTGAATCGCCCTTCGGCATCAGTCCGGACCGATCGCGTCTCGCCAGTCTCCTCGCGGAAAACACGGATCTCGACGTTGGCCATCCCCTTCGACGTCGGATCGACAACCACGCCGCGGATCGACGCCCGATGCTCCTGTGCGGAAAGTCCGACGGCGACGGACTCCCCGACGACGAGCGACAGCAGCACGCAACGAAGTAAACGCATACATGAGAATGCTACATCGAGGTGCGGCGGAGCCTGAAGATGAGATGGTGCGCCGCCCCTCATTTCGCCCCATACACTTTTAATTCCTGGCGCAGCCATGGTGGAGCTGGATACACGCGGAGGTAGCGCGTGGTCACATCGGGAAGAATGATTCGTACCGGGATTTCGAGCGCGTCGATGAGGGCGGCCGCTAACGCCGGCCCACCGGTCCAGTCTTCCCACAACGTCGCCCACGTCTGGCTGTCGATCGATGCCTGTATCGCCATTCGTCGATCGATCTCACGGTAATGCGATCGAAGGGAGAATCCGATTGTTCGCACCACCCGCGGTTCACCCAGATCGATCACGATCGTGTCACGTCCCACGTCGCGAACCATCGCCGGCCACACCTCTCCGTCCGGCGCGACACGCCGGCTTGCCAGGGCGGGGAGCACAAACATCTGCCCCGCACTCGAGGCACCCTGCGACTGAATGCCCGGCAGATCGCGGACGAGACGTGCCAACGCACCGCCCGGATCAGCGGACTGCTTGACGAGAATGACCAGCGTTCGTCCTCGCGCCAACTCGGTCAACACACTCGGATCCCCACGACGAAGCGCGTTCGACAGAATCGCGTAATGCGGCGGTGTATGTCCGCTGTATCCGTTGATGATCGGGTGGCCATGCTGCGTCTGGCGGTACATCGCTGCCACGGCGACGGTGACCTCATCGGCGGGCACTTCGAGGATCGCGGCGGATGCCGCGACGGGCAGACCGATGCGGTCAGGCGGGGGCACGAGCGGCATGCTGCGCAGTGCGCCATCGACGATCAAGCCCACGATCGCAACGGTGCCCATGATCCGGACAAGGCGCTTGTGACGTGGCGCGATGATCGAGAAGGCAAGGCCTGCTGCGACCGCGATGCAGAGGGTCGCCAGCATTGCGAATCGTGCGGGCACGCGAAGTCCGTTGTAGCCGGGGAAGTAGGTGAGAAGCGTGTAGGGGTGTAGCCACGGCACGGACGAGGCCGCCGGCGCCGGGCCCAGCGCGAGCGCCCACATCAGTAGCGCCGCGACGGCGTAAAAGACAAAAGTCCTCCGTGTGGATCCACGCCGTGCCGGCTCGCGCGCGACTCGTGTTGCGAACCAAACGGTAGCAATCGTCCCGCCGGCTACCAATGCGATCGGTGTAACTCCGGGGAACAGGAACTCCTCCGTGGTGAGCGTCGCCGAGGGCCGCCAGAACGCGAGCATCCCCGATGCATTGAGAAAGGATCCGGGTTTGGCGCTGAACAGGGCCATCTCACCGGGCGTTCGGACAAGGCGCAGGCTTCGTTGCACCGCGTCGTACTTAATGAGGATAGGCAGGAGCAGCAGAGAGGCACCGCCGAAGGTGCCGATCAGCGCGGCGCCGCGTCGTGCGCCAGCTCGCCAGTCAACGAGTGCCGCCAGCCACAACACGATGAGTACCGGAAAGTACAGGAGGTAGTACCCATTCGACAGTGCCTGCACAATCCAGGCTGTGGCAAAACACACAAGCCAGCGGCTGCGACCGTCGTCGACATAGCCGTGCATGGCGAGAAGCGCCAGCGGCATCCACTGCGATGTGAGCACTTGAAGATGTGCGAGTTGGCCCGCCCGATATGGTCCATAGCCGTAGGCCAGGGCCCCGCAGATCGCGCCGAGATTGCGTGTCGTTTCATCACACGACGACGGAATCAGCCGGCGGACGAGAAGAAATGTAAAGAACCCCGATAACGCAAACGACAGGATCAGCGCAGAGTTGTAAGCGGCGAGCGCACTGGCATGGAGCAGCTGCAGCGGCGTCGTGATGATGCCGATTCCCGCCAGGTGCTCCGACAGCGCCAACGCTCCCGGCATCGGAAAGAACATCGGCGGATTCCACCAACGTTCGCTGAATGGCACGGCGTGCGCGTTCCACCAGAGGAGCCAGATGTTGAGAATGGGATCGCCTGGATCGTGCGGGATGCGGGAGGAGAGATGCGCCGAGAGCGGCCAGGTCCAAAGGATCGCGAGTACCAGAAACGCAAGAAGGATTCGAAAGGTGCGGTCTGGCATCGATGGTCGACGGTGCAGAATCTAACACTCACTTACAGTTTTCGCGAGGCGGAGACAGGCCTGTAAACGGCCCAAGCCGGGCAACGGCGCTCAAAGTGGGCGGGAGTGCCTGCCACTCAATGACTTGCCGCCATTTTTCAAAATTGGCGTGTTGGTCTTGTCGTTGCACTGCGTCCCGTTGCCATGTCCAGTCTTGCGACGAGCGATCGCCCGGAAGCGCCGCTTTTTTCCGACGGTCTCGGTGAACGCGTCGTCGTGGCTGACGGCGCGACCGGCGAGCTCCTGCAGATTCTGCGGCTGCGACCGGCACTGACCGCGGTTCCCTCATTCGAGTTTGCCCTTCGTGAGCGGACCGCGCGCCTGGCAAATTTTCGCCACGCCTACTATGCCCGCGTCCGCCGCGTCGATCGCGCGATGGCGCCGACATCAGCCCTGGCCATCGTCTCGGACCATGTCGAGGGGACGCGGCTGTCCGACATTCTGCGCGTCGCTCACGAGAAACAGCTGCAGCTCGATATCAATGCCGCGCTGTGCCTCATTCGACAACTGGTGCCGGCGGTCGCGGTGCTGCACGAAAACGCGCGCGACGTGGCCCACGGACTGATCGCTCCTGAACGTCTGATCGTGACGCCGAACGCGCGTCTGGTCATCGTCGAACACGTGCTCGGCGCCGCGATCGAGCAGCTGCAGTTCGGACGCGATCGACTGTGGCAGGAATTCCGCGTTGCGATGCCGCCGAGCGCCGGTCTGCCGCGCTTCGATCACCGGGCCGATGTGACCGGGTTGGGGCTCGTCTCGCTCGCGCTGATCCTGGGACGGCCGCTCGCCGCCGACGAGTATCCGCATCGCGTGCCGGACCTCTTGAACCAGGCACGCGAACGCTCGGCGCTCGGCGAGGAGCAGCCGCTTTCGCCGCCGCTGCGCACGTGGCTCGAGCGATCGCTGCAGCTCGACGTCCGTCGCTCGTTCGCCTCGGCACCCGAGGCGATGACCGCACTCGAAGAGGTCGTCTCCGACGAAGGGATGTATGTCGCCGCGCCCGTCGCGCTCGAGACGTTCCTGTCGCGATACATCGCGTCGCTGCTCGAGCCGACTCCGGAACTGGTCCAGCCGGCCGAGGTCACGCCAGTGTCGAAGCCGATCAGTCCGCCGGCGACCGCTGCGCACGTTGAGCCGGCAAGACCAACCGAGAAAGAAATCGAGTCGAGGTTCGACGCGGTCATTTCGCAACACCATCACGAGACACCTGTTACCGAGCCGGTTGCTGCGAAGGCGAACGGTCTTCTCGCGGGAACGCGCGAACTGACGGATCTGCTCGGACCGGATCCGCTTTCGATCCCGCAGCCGACGTCACCTGGCGGCCAGTCCAAGCCACTCTTCAATCCCGACGCACCATTCACGGCAATGCCTATGGTTTCTCCAGACCCCACCCGCAAGAACATGCGGTCGTACGGCCGTATGGCCGCGCTCGTTGCGATCGTCGTGCTTCTCGGAGGCGGCGGTTTGCTCGGCTACAAGTTGCTTGGCAGTTCCGCGGTCGCCCCGCAGATGGGTTCGCTGAACGTGCAGTCGAATCCCGCCGGCATCGACATCTTCGTCGATGGTGTGGCGAAGGGACGCACACCGGCGCGACTCGCGCTCGCACCCGGATCGCACATTCTCGAGCTGCGCGGCAAGGGCGTGCCGCGGGTGATTCCGTTGAACGTGACCGCAGGCGCGGAGGTGTCGCAGTACCTCGAATTCACGGAGGCCCCGAGCACCGGCCAGCTGATGGTGCAATCGGAGCCGGCGGGAGCGAAGGTCCTTGTTGATGGCACCGAACGCGGCGTTGCGCCCCTGACGATTTCTGATCTGACACCCGGCGATCACCGCGTCGAGTTGCAGAGCGATGGCGTCTCGGCGAAACACACGGTCTCCATTCAGGCAGGCGGCACCGCCTCTCTGGTCGTTCCAATCGGAACGGCCGCCGCAGCTGGTCCAGTGTCCGGGTGGGTGACAGTCAAGGCTCCGTTCGCGATGGAAATCCGCGAAGGGGGGCGCCTGGTTGGTACTACCGACGCCGAACGGTTGATGCTTGCGGCCGGTCGCCACGAACTGGATTTCGTGAACGATACGCTCGGCTATCGCGCCTCACGCGTCGTGGTCGTGGCGCCAGGCAAGGTCGCGGCGGTCTCGCTCGAGCTCCCGATGGGCGTCGTCAATCTGAACGCCGCGCCATGGGCGGAGGTGTGGATCGACGGACGACGGGTGGGCGAGACGCCGATCGGGAATCTCAGCGTCTCGATTGGCCCGCATGAGGTGGTGTTCAAGCACCCGCAATTCGGCGAAAAGCATCATGCGATTTCGGTCACGCTCGGGGCGCCGGTGCGGCTCAGCGTCGATATGAAGTGAAGCGTGATGATCAGGGAATGCAGTCAAGAGCAAGGTGCGTCATGAAAACCCGCATACTCGTCGTCGCATCGATGATCGCGGCGTTTGCGGCCCCGGCACATGCGCAACTCCGAGACGGTCGCGACAATCCGTTGACCGCCGCGCGTGATCTCTACGCGTCGGCACGGTACGACGAGGCGCTCGCCGTCCTCAACGGTCTGCCCTCGGATGCCGTTGCGTCGGACCGCAAATCGATCGAACAGTATCGATCGCTGTGCCTCCTGGCACTGGGCCGCGGGAGTGAGGCCGAGAGCGCCATCGCCGCGGTGGTTACCGCAGATCCGATGTTCATGCCCGGCGAGGCCGATGCGTCGCCGCGTGTGCGGCTCGCATTCAGCGAGGTGCGGCAGCGTTTGCTCCCGCAGATCGCCACGACCCGATACGCCGCGGCGAAAGCCGCTTACGATCGCAAGGAGTACTCGTCGGCAGAGACGCAGTTCAGGAATTTGCTGATGTTGCTCGAGGATCCGCAGATGGGCGGAAGGCTCGCCGATCTTCGCACGCTGGCCAGCGGCTTCGTCGATCTGGCGTCGGCGGCGGCAGCTCCACCGCCTGAACCGAAGAAAACTGAACTGGCGCCGTCCGTCCCGCCGGCACCCGCGGCCGCGGTGATGCCGAGAGAGCCAAAAATCTGGAATGCCGACGAGGCCGGCGTTGCGGCTCCTGTCGCCATTCGCCAGGACGTCCCGCGAGTACCATCCACCATTTCGTCCCAGGCTCGCGAGCGCGGTCTGCTCGAGGTGGTCATCGACGAGCAAGGACGCGTCGTGAACTTGGTACTTCGTCTCCCCATCCATCCAATGTATGACCCACAGTTGCTGGCCGCCGCCAAAGAGTGGCGCTACAAGCCGGCAACGGTGGATGGCACGCCGGTCAAGTTCCGAAAGATGATTCAGGTAACCGTCGACAAGCGCTAAGCGACAAGAGAATGCCGCCAGGGTCCCTTCTGGCGGCATTCTCTTTTCTCGAGTGTGTAATTTCGTGAATACTCGTACGTGCTGTCGCTCTTCCGTTTCCCTCCAACCGACGAGTTTCCCGCTCGCATCTCCTTGAATTCGTTCATGTAATCGGCGCCGCCTGATGTGGTGCCGCACGTGGCGCGGATGTCGCAAGACGTCGTCGTTGCGATGAACTACGACAGCACGACCATATCGCTCTCGGACCTCGTCGAAGCTGAACCGTTACGCCCCGTTCAGGCCGTAACGATCGTGCACGAAATCATCAACCGGATCGGAGCCGGCGCTATCGCGGGTGTTCCCTCACCGCAGATCATCCGGCTCTCTGACACTGGCCGCATCTCGGTTGAGGGCCCTATTGCCGCAGATGCGCGTACGGTTGGGCATGCCGCACACCTGCTCACCACGTTGCTGCCGGGCTTTGATATGCACAGCAACGAGCGCGTACCAGGTGCCTTACGACTGGTGATCGCGCGGGGGGCGCGGTCACTGGACGTACCACCTTACGCGTCGCTCGAAGCGTTCGGCGCGGATCTCGTGCGATTCGCCTCGCACGATCCGGAAGCGTGCATTCGGGAACTCGTCGTCACGTTTCAGAAGCGGCGCAACGTCGATGCGCTCGACAGCATAGACCTCGGTGAGACCACCGTCTCGACTCAATCACTGACGATTTCGGACATCAGGCGGGCGCGTCGCGCGACAGGGTTGACGCTGGCGGATATTTCATCTCGAACCGGCATCCCGGCGTCTCTTTTGTGCGAGCTCGAATGGGGATATCTCGACCACTGGCCAGCTCCGCCGGTCGCCAGGCGGTTGATCGGGCGCTACGCCCAGTCCGCCGGTCTGGATGAGCAGCTCGTGCTCGACGTCGCATGGCCGCTACTCGAACAACGAATACAGGACCGTCAGGAGCAGCCGCAGGATCTCGCGGTGATTGAAGCAGAGGTGCTCGCGGACGCAGAACCGATGGCGGTCGTGCCCGCTGCCGACGTGGTCAGCCTTGTCGGGCGCAAACAGGCGGCGAACAAACGGCGCGCGCGCGTACGAAGTCTGGTGGTTGCGGCCCTCGCGATTCCGGCACTGCTGGTGATCGGCGTGCTGCCGGCAGTGCGCGAGAGTGCGATCTGGCATCGCCTTCCGTCCGCTGCGATGAGCAACACAGCAACCGCGCCGCCGGCCGCCCCCGACGTTCCTGCGGCGAGCGTCGAGGTCCCGGCGTCACCGCCGACGTCACATCGTTCGGAGCCGCCGCGTCAAACGGTGGAAACGGCGCCTCCAAACGTCAACTACGGGGTCGTCGCGCCGATCAGCGTGTCGGAGTCGGATGAGGCGACCTATTCGCCGACCTTCGCGAGTGTCGGCAGCGCGATCTTCTATCACGAGGAGCCGGGCGATCGCAGCGCTGCGATCGGCGCCGATACAGGGCGGGAAGGATCGGTTCTTCGCATCACGAGCATCGTCGATGATCGCTCGCACAACTTTCACGCGCGTCCATCACCTGATGGGCGGAAGGTTGCGTTTGACTCCGATCGTGATGGCGAGCGCGGCGTCTACATCGCAGATGTCGATGGGCGCAATGTACGGCGCATCACAGGGCAGGGGTTTGCCGCAATCCCCAGCTGGTCTCCCGATGGCGGCACGCTGGCCTACGTTCGAGCTGAGCGTGAGAACCCCAAGGTGTGGAATCTCTGGGTGATGAGCCTGACGACGGGAGAAGAGCGGCGGCTCACGTCGTATCGGTCCGGACAGCCGTGGGGGGGATCCTGGTTCCCTGACGGCAAACGGATCGCCTACAGCCACGAAGATCGACTGGTCGTGCTGAACCTCACGACCAACGCCTCGCGTACCTACCAATCGCCACGCAAGGGCGCGCTGCTTCGGACGCCCGCCGTTTCTCCAGACGGCACACGCGCCGTGTTCCAGGTTTATCGTGCCGGAACATGGTTGCTCGACTTTCGATCGGGAGCGATGAAGCGAGTGTTGTCGGATCCATCCGCTGAGGAGTACGCCTGGGCGCCCGATGGCCGCCGCGTCGCCTACCACAGTCGCGCGGAAGGAAAATGGGGTGTCTGGATCATGAACGAGTCGAATCCTTAACCGGGGGCTGAGCCCTTCGGATTCCCCCACGGCCAGCGAGCGAAGTAAGTACGTTACACTGCCCCGTTCACCATGAGGCGACGTGTCGTCTTTCTCCTTGCCGGCGTGCTCTTTGCGGCCGCGTGCCGCCAGGACACCGCCGCTCCTCCTTCCCAGGTTCCGCATCTTTCCGACACCTACCTGAAACCAGAAATCGTTCTCGTCGAGGCAAAAGTGCCGCGAAACGCGACCCTCGGCGGTCTTTTGCGGGAACAGATGCTCGGAGAGCCGTTTGTCGTCGCGGCCATCGAAGCCGCACGGGCCGTGTTCAATCCCCGCCAGCTGCATTCGGATCGACCATACCGGCTGGTTCGCTCAGTCGACGGCATGTTGCGTGAGTTCGAGTATCAGATCGATGGCGATCGATTTCTGCGCATCATCGCGCGCGATCACTCGCGGCCAACCGAGCTGGCTGCTGAGGTCATCCCATATGAGAAGCAGGTGGATGTCGTTGCTGTTCGCGGGCGAATAGACAGCGATCATCCGTCGGTAATCGCCGCGATGGACGAAACGGGCGAGACGATTAATCTGGCACTGGCGGTCGCCGAAATCTTCAGCGGCGAGATCGACTTTGAGAGTGATCTCCAACCCGGTGATAACTTCGACATCCTGGTCGAGAAAACGAGCCACGACGGTCAGTTCTCCGGCTACGGCGCGGTACTCGCCGCCCGCTTCGTCACCGATGGACGCGACCTGCGCGCGATCCGATGGGTGGATCCCGCAACGGGGAAGGCTGCGTTTTACGACGACGCAGGCCGGTCGCTGAGGCGATTTTTCCTCCGCTCACCCCTGCGATTCGAGCCGCGCATCACGTCCGGATTTTCGCGCCGGCGGCTGCATCCGGTGTTCCGCACATATCGCGCACACCTGGGCATTGATTACGGCGCGCCAACAGGTGCCCCCGTTGTGGCCGTCTCTTCGGGAACGGTCGTATCGGCGGGGTGGAGTGGCGGCGGCGGGAACATGGTGCGACTGCGTCACGCAGGCGGCTACGAGAGTTACTACCTGCATCTGTCGTCGTTCGCCAAGGGAGTTCGCGCCGGCGTCCACGTTGACCAGGGACAGCTCATTGGCCGGGTGGGCGCGACCGGAACCGCCACTGGTCCACATCTCGACTACCGTTTGCGCAAGAACGGTGCGTTCGTAAACCCCCTGGTCGAGCATCGAAAGCTTCCGCCCGGAGAGCCCATCGCCGCGGCGCAGCTTTTAGACTTTCGCGCCACAGCCGATGCGACGCTGCAGAAACTCTCCGCAGCGCTGTCTGCTGAAGCACCCGCGCAGAAGCCCGACGCGATCAGCGCCCGCGGCCGCTGACCACCGAGCCACACGGATACTTAGCCACGGAAGAACACGGATCCACACGGATTCTTGGCCACGGACGAACACGGATTCACACGGATACTAGCCACGGACGAACACGGATCCACACGGATTCTTGGCCGCGGACGAACACGGATCCACACGGATACTTAGCCACGGACGAACACGGATCCACACGGATTCTTGGCCACGGACGAACACGGATCCACACGGATTCTTGGCCGCGGACGAACACGATTGACACGGGCTCGGCGACGGACAGGATGATCGAGGCGGAGCCTACCCAGCGGTTTGATTGTTGTAGATTGCAGGTTGGACGGGCCTTGGAACCTTCATAGCACCACGGGCGAGCCGGGTCAGAGGCGGCCGTTCAACTCCAGAGGGTGTCAGAAATTCTGTGTGTGGGGCATAACATGGAGGAACCGCTATGCCCCGACCTCGTCGTAAGACCCTGGTACGAGAAACACCACTGACACCTGTTCCCGCAGAGATTCTGGA
>Ga0111538_10002312_pt1 | contig 26889 bp, 30 predicted proteins | sample SoiMethybrSBSTD1_FD_79669 | JGI IMG/M metagenome (GOLD analysis project Ga0111538, IMG submission 79669) | Bulk soil microbial communities from a Populus tree surrounding site in Tennessee, USA - Soil MetaG P. TD hybrid SBSTD1 (version 2)... | ecosystem: Environmental > Terrestrial > Soil >...
CCGCCGCCCGTCGAGCCCGCGCCGCCAGCGCAGCCCGGCGTGGTGCTGCCGATCGCGCGCAGCCCGATTCGCGCCGATCAGCCGCCGCCGTATGTCCCCGACCCGACGCTCTCCGGCCTCGAGCGCCTGCTGCGCGTGTCGGCGGCGCGCGGGGCGTCGACGCTGTATCTGTCGTCTGGATCGCGGCCGTCGGTGCGCGTCGACGGCGAACTGCAGGTGCTCGAGGGCGAGCCGGTGCACGTCGCCCGCGACGTCGAATCGCTGCTGCTGACGCTGATGCCCGAGCGCAACCACGAAGCGCTGCGCAGCGGCGCCGCGACCGAGTGGATCGTCGAGATCGAGGGCGTCGGCCGCGTCCGTTGCATGAGCTTCCGCGATCACCTCGGCCCGGGCGGCGTCTTCCGCATGATGCCGACGCGGTCGATTTCGGCCGACCAGCTGGCGCTGCCGCGCCAGGTGCAGTCGCTGGCAATCGAGCCGGAAGGGATCGTGCTGGTGGCCGGTCCGCGATCGAGCGGCAAGCGCACGCTGATGGCGGCGATCGTCGACCTGATGAATCGCACGCGTCGCGACCACATCATCACCATCGAGCGCGAGATCAACATCGTCCACGAGCGCGGGTTGTCGTTCATCAGCCAGCGCGAGATCCGCGGCCACGACGAGGATCTGCTGACGGCGGCGCGGGCGGCGCTGCGCGAGGACCCCGACGTGCTGGTGATCGAAGATCTGCGCACCGGGCCGCTGATGAACGTCGCGCTCGAAGCGGCGGCGTCGGGCCGCCTGGTTGTCGGCGGCTTCTCGGCGCACACCGCCACCGGCGCAATCGACCGGATCATCGATCTCTACGCGCCGGAATACCGGCGCCAGGTACAGCTCGCGCTCGCCGACTCGCTGCGCGGCGTGATCGTCCAGACGCTGCTGCGCAAGACCGGCGGCGGCCGGGTGCCGGCGCGCGAGCTGCTGCTCAACACCCCGGCGGTGTCGGCGGTGATCGCCGAAGGGAAGACCTCGCAGCTGCCGATGGCGATCGAAGGCGGGCGGCGCTACGGCATGATCCCGCTCAACGACGCGCTGGTCGGGCTGGTGCAGAACGGCTCGGTCGAGTCGCGCGAAGCGTACCGCCGGTCGCCGGATCGCCCCGGGTTCCTCGCGGCACTGAACCGCCACGGGCTGGATACGTCGTTCGTCGAGCGGCTCGCCTGAGCGCGGCAGGGGCCGGAGGCTGGGGGCTGGGGGCTGGCTGAACGCTCGCTCACCGCTCCACGAAGGCTTCCAGTTCTTTCAATAGATAGGAGAGCAGCGCATCTTCCGTGAGCTCCGCCGGCGCGCCAATCGCGCGCTCGGACTCGCGGACGCGGCGGCCACGGCTGTGGCTGGCGCGGCCCATGACCTGTGGCGTTGCGCCCTCGTTGTCGAGCGTCAGCTCGATGAAATCCTCCGCGGTTCGATCCGACATCAACCGCACGCTGCCCGAGGGTGTGAACACGCTGAACTGATAGCCGTCCGCGCGCAGGACGTTGGCGATCTGCCGCAACAGCGGTACGGCCGTCGTTTCCAGGAAGGTGTCGAACGCGCGCCCGGCCTCGTCGCTCCGCGCGCGCCGCTCGGCTGCCTGACGCCGCGCGCGCTCGATCGTCTGATGCAGCCGCTTCCGAAGCTCCGATGTCTCCACTGGTCGCCCTCGACGAAGATTCGATCGTACGGTGATTTCAAACGACGCGTCGGGCCCTCAGCGCGGCTATCTCGTCGTCACGCATTCCGAGATCTCGCTTCAACACCGCGTCGGTGTGCTGCCCAAGCGTCGGCGGCGGCGTGCGCACCCCGCCCGGCGTGGTCGACAGCTTCACCGGGACGCCAAGGGTTTTCAGCCGGCCAATCGTCGCATGCTCGACGTAGGCGAGCATCTCTCGCGCCGCCAGCTGCGGATCGGCGAACAATTCCTGGAAATCGCGTACCGATCCACACGGCACGCCGGCCGCCGTCAGCCGGTCGATCCAATGCTGTCGCGGCTTCGAGCGCAGCCGATCGGCGACGAACGGCCGCAGATCGTCATAGGCGGTCACCCGCTGCCTGTTCGTCGCAAACCGCCCGTCCTCCGGCATTTCGGCAATCGCGCAGAAACGGCGCCACTGTTCGTCGTTGCCGACCGCGAGGACGAACTCGCCGTCGGACGCGGCAAACGTCTCGTAAGGCACGATGCTCGGATGACGATTCCCGAGCCGTGCCGGCACTTTGCCGCTGGCGAAGAAGTTGCCGGCCTGATAGGTGAGCAGCGCCACCGTCGCATCGAGCATCGCCAGATCGACCTCCTGCCCGCGCCCGGTCCGCTCGCGCGCGAACAGCGCCATCGCGACGCCGTAGGCGGCGAACATCCCGGAGACGATGTCGACGATCGCGACGCCCAGACGATACGGCGCGCCGTCGGCCGCGCCGGTGATGCTCATCAGGCCGCCTTCGGCCTGCATGATCGCGTCGTAGCCCGGCTCCTTCGAGCGCGGACCGGTGTGACCGAAGCCGGAAATCGAACAGTAGATGAGCCGCGGATGCCGCGCCGCCAGCGATTGGTAATCCAGCCCGAGCTTGGTCAGCGTCCCGGGACGGAAGTTCTCGACCACGACGTCGCTCTTCTCGATCAGCCGATCGAGCACCGCGCGCCCTTCGGGCTGTTTGAAATCGAGCGTCACGCTTTGCTTGTTGCGGTTGATGCTGAGGTAATAGGCGCTCTCGCCCTCTAGAAAAGGGGGTCCCCATGCGCGTGTGTCGTCCCCTTTGCCGGGCTGTTCGACCTTGATGACGCGCGCGCCCATGTCGCCGAGCAGCATCGTGCAGTACGGACCGGACAAGACGCGCGTCAGGTCGAGAACGGTGATCCCGTCGAGTGGCGGCATAATGTGCAGATGATTATCGTCTACGCCGGAAGCAGCTGACGAAGCTGCGAGCAGGTGAAAGAGTTTCTTTCACGAGAAGGCGTGCCGTTCACGGCGCGCAACGTCGACGAAGACGACAGCGCCTACGACGAGCTCATCGCGCGCGGCTACCGCACCATTCCGGTGACGTTGTTCGGCGACCAGGCGATCAAGGGGTTCGACGTGCCCGCGCTGACCGCGGCGATGGCGAAGTGGCGCGCGCAATCGTAACCAGGTCCGACAACAGCGCATAGGCGGTTGCGGTCAGCCCGCCGCCGCGCTGGACGATGGCAATCTCCTCCAGCAGATCGGTTTCGAGCACCAGCGCGTTGTGCTGCGCTTCGACCCCGGCGAGAAGATCGCCGGCCGGCAGCGCCTCGCATGCCACGCGCGCGGCCACCACGCGTCCCTGCCGGCGTGCGCTTGCCACCAGCTTCAGCCGCCGGCCCGTCTTCCGCGCCTCGATCGCGTCGCGGCCGGCCACGGGCGTCAGGCCGCGCCGCTCGACGTCGTGCGGCGTGATCCGCGCGTCGAACAGCACGTTGGCCAGCGCCGCGGTCTTGGCGGCCGCGTCCCAGCCCTCGAGATCGAGCGACGGATCCGCTTCGGCGATGCCGCGCGCCTGCATCTCGGCGAGCGCCGCCGCAAACCCCTGTCCGTTCTCCATCGCCGTCAGGATGTAGTTGGTCGTGCTGTTGACGATGCCGCGAAACCCGATCACCTGCACGGCCGGCAGCGTCTCACGCGCCAGGTTGAACACCGGGACGCCGTCCATCACCGCGCCCTCGAAGAGAAACCGGCGCCCGGCGCGCTCGGCGGCGCGAGCCAGCGATCGATAGGCGAACGCCACCGGCTCCTTGTTCGCGGTGACGACGTGGGCGCCGCCGGCCAGCGCCGTCCGAACGTAGCTCGTCGCCGGCTCCCCGCGTGTCACATCGAGCGTCGTCGTTTCGATGACGACGAGGCGGCGCTGCCGCGCGGCGGCGCGGCTCCTTGCCAGCGCCGCGTCCAGAAACTCCATCGTCGACGCGACACGCAAGGGACGGCCGGCATATCGATATCCGTGCCGCCTGGTCGCCGTCCCGACGATGCGTGCGCGAAAGCCATGGTCGCGCGCGAGCAGCTTGCGCTGTTCGCCCAACAGCGCCTCGAATCGCCGCGCCACGTTGCCGTAGCCGACGATGATGAGATCGAACTGCAACATTGCGGATGGCTGTCAGATTTCCGCATTCCGCAATGAATCCGCATTCAGCAATCCGCATTCCGCAATGCCATCGGCGACGCGCGCCAGCGCGCGCCGCAGATAGCCCGTTTCCTCGCCGAACCCGAGCCGCAGGTAGCCGTCGAGCCCAAAATGATCGCCGGGCACAACGAGCACGCTCTGCTCCTGCCGCAGCCGCGTCACCAATTCGGTCGAATTGATCGGATGGTGATAGCGCGCGAACACAATCGCCCCCGCGTCCGGGGCTGCGTAGGTGAAAAGGCCGCCGTGTTCGTCGAGCCACGAGGCGACGATCGGGTAGTTCTGATTCAGGAGGCCGCGAGTCCGTGCAAGAAGCTCGGCGCGTCGCGACGGCTCGAGCGCGCGCCGCGCCAGCGCGTCGCTGAGCGCGCCGGGCGCAATCGTGGTGTAGTCGTGATTCGCCCACAGCGCCTCGACGAGCGCCGGCGGCGCGACGACCCAGCCGATGCGCAGCCCCGGCAGCCCGTAGGCCTTTGACAGCCCGCTGGTGACGATCACGCGCTCGCCGCGTCCCCACATCGACGCCGTCTCGCGGCCGTCGCGCTCGGCGCCGCGGTAGATCTCGTCGGCCAGCACCCAGGCGCCGCACCGGTCGGCGACAGCGGCGATGCGATCGAGATCGGGCGCCGGAAAGCGCGCGCCGGTTGGGTTGTTGGGATTGCACACGATGACCAGGCGCGTGCGAGGGGTAACGAGGCGACCGAGCGCGTCGACGTCGATCTGCCAGCGTCCGTCGCCCTGCACCAGCGGCCAATCGATGACCCTGGCGCCGAACGCCTGCGCCAGGCTCCACAGCTGCTTGTAATTCGGCGTCATCATCACGACCTCGTCGCCGGGCTCGACGAGGTGCCAGGCGGCCAAATAATTGGCCTCCGATCCGCCGTTGGTCACCTGCACGTGATCCGGCGTGGCGCCCGGATAGATCGATGCGATCGACGCGCGCAGCGGCGGCGTGCCGTTGGTCTGCGTGTAGCGAAGCGTCTCGGCGAGCAGCGCCTCGCGCGCCGCCGCATCGGGGAGGAGCTCGCCGAGCTGCAGCGGCTGGACGCCGCTCTCGGCGAGATTGAAGGCAACCTCATTTTCGTAAGTGGACTGGAAGCGCTCCAGGTCGAACCGCTCGATGCGCATGGCGGTGACTTTACCCGGTTTTCAAGGCAAAATCGTGTCAGGTCTTGCACTATACTGACGGTCCCTGACAACCCCGATCGCCCGGGCCCGATGGCCACCCCGCGCCTGCGCGCCACGATGAGTTCTCCGATTGCGCCGAATCTGGCGCGCATCCCGGCCGGCGACTTTCTCATGGGCGCGGCCGACGCCGAGGAGGATGAGAGGCCCGTTCATCGCGTCTACGTCAGCGAGTTCTTCATCGGACGGTTTCCCGTCACCCACGACGAGTACGCGCGCTTCATCCGCGTCACCGGCCGGCCGGCGCCGGCAGTCCGCGAGCTGCCGCTCGTCGCGCGCGGCGATCGCGAAGCGGCGTTTCGCGAGCTGGCGGCGCCCTACGTCTGGCTCGACGAAGCGCCGCCTGCCGGCCAGTCGGGCCATCCCGTCGTCCTTGTTTCGTATGACGACGCGCTCGCGTACTGCCAGTGGCTCGAACGCGCGATCGAGCGCAGAGTGCGGCTGCCGACCGAAGCCGAATGGGAGAAGGCGGCGCGCGGCGGCGTCGAAGGGATGAAGTACCCCTGGGGGAGCGAGATCGATCCGACGCGCGCGAACTATCTCACCGATCCATCGGCGAAGCGGCAGCGCGGCACGCGCCCGACCGGCACGTTCGCGCCGAACGCGTACGGCCTCTACGATATGTGCGGCAACGTGTGGGAGTGGGTGTCGGACTGGTACAGTGGTGAATACTACGGGATGGGCGAGCCGCGCGACCCGCGCGGGCCCCTGACCGGCAACATGCGCATCGTCCGCGGCGGCGCGTGGGTGAACGACGATGTGTCGATGCTGCGCTGCGCCTACCGCCACAGAGTGCCGCCCGACACGTATGCGTACAGCGTAGGATTCAGGATCGTATGCGAACCGTGATCACACTCGCTCTGCAGCTGGTCGCGAGCGCAGCGTTGGCGCAGCCGCAGCCACCCGACCCGGCGACGGCGCAGAACGTCGTCGTCACCAGCGGCGAAGCGGTGGTGCGGCAGGCGCCGGATCGGGCATTCGTGACCGTCAGCGTCGAGGCACGGGCGCGCAGCCCGCGCGACGCGCAGCGGCAGAACGCCGAGGCGATGACCGCCGTGCAGCAGCGGCTGGCGGCGGCGCGGGTGGCGAAAGACTCGATTCGGACGCTGGGCTATGACCTCGAGCAGGAATTCGATTTCGTGCAGGGGCGCCGCATCCCGCGGGAGTACGTCGCGCGCAACGCCATCGAAGTGCGCGTCGACGAGATCGCGCGCGTCGGCGAGATTCTCGACGTCGCCGTGCAGGGCGGCGCCACCTCGATCAGCGGCGTGCGGTTCGACCTTCAGGAACGCGACAAGGTCGAGCGCGAGGCGCTGCGGCTGGCGGTGGTCGACGCGCGCGCCCGCGCGGAAGCCGCGGTGGCCGGCGCCGGGCGAACCATCGATCGCATCATCCGCATCGAGGACGCGCGCGAGGGCGGTGTCGTGCCGCTGCCGCGGCCGATGATGACGATGAAGGCGAGCGAGGCGGCGGTGCAGACGCCGGTCGAGCCGGGTCTCGTCGAGATTCGCGCGCGGGTCACGTTGACCGCCTCGATGCGATGACCACCGCTGCGTCGCTCACCCCCGATGGCTACGAGAAGGCCCGCCGGCTCTTGATGCGCCGCGATCCGGTGCTGGGCACCGCGATCAAGGTGATCGGCGCATGCGGCATGGCCGATCGCCAGCGCAAGGATCATTTGAGCGCGCTCTGCGGCTCGATCGTCAGCCAGCAGCTCTCGACCAAGGCCGCGGCGACGATCTTCGGCCGCCTGGTCGCGCTGTTTCCCGGCGACCACATTCCCGACGCCGCGGCGATCGCCGCGCAGAGCGACGCAGCGCTGCGCGCCGTCGGATTGAGCGGGCAGAAGGTCAGCTACCTGCGCGACCTGACCGCGCGGATCATGGATGGCCGGCTGAACCTCGACGAGCTCGAGAAGCTGCCCGACGAGCAGGTGATCGAGCGGCTGACCGCGGTGAAGGGCTTCGGCCGCTGGACCGCCGAGATGTTCCTGATGTTCCGGCTGCACCGCCCCGACGTCCTGCCGGCCGGCGACCTCGGGATCGTCAACGCGATCCAGCGTCTCTATCGCCTGCGGAAGAAGCCGGATGCGCAGCGCATCCTGAAGATGGGCGAGGCGTGGAGGCCGTACCGGTCGGTGGCGTCGTGGTACCTGTGGCAGACGCTCAGAAACGAGCCTTTAGCCAAAGCAGCAGGTAACCCAAGCCGATCGCGAGCAAAGTCCCGCGCTCACTAAACAGCGTCGCTTTCCAAGATTGACCGTCAGTGGTAACCGCAGAGACCGCTGAAACCGCAGAAATGTCTTGTACATTTTTTTCTTCGCGGTCTCTGCGTGCTCCGCGGTTAAACAGGCGTGGGGCCCAGCGAGGTACGCGCGACTTGTAGCTGCGGTAGCCGTCGCCGAGCCGATCCTCGAGCAGCTGCTCTTCCCACCTGACGATCGCGTGATATTCGAGGCCGAGCAGGAGGACGATCACCGGCGCAAGCCACACGAGCCGCGCCGTCAGCGCAAACCCGACCCAGATTGCGATGTTCCCGACATAGAGCGGGTTTCGGACCCGGGCGAACGGGCCGCTCGAGACCAGCGGCCCCAGCCGATCGGCGCGCGTCCGCGAAATGGCGCCGATGTGATGGACGCCCCACATCCGAATCAGCTCGCCGGCGACCGTGATGGCGACGCCGATGGCGGCCAGCGCCGCGGACGGAGGCGCCTGGCCCGCCCGAAGCCCAAGAATAGCGGCGGCAACGGGAAGGGGAAGGGCGGTGCGGTGTCGAAACAGCCAGCCGCCGAGCCGGGTCGTAGGGTCGAGTTCGTGTCGCACGTTTACCCTGAGCCTTCAGGCGGAGCGTGAATCGGGAAGTTTGACAGGGTTGTCGGGGTTGATAAAATCAGGACTCATTCGGTCGGATATCCAGATGTCCTCTTCCAACACCACATCGCTGCTCGATCGGGCCCCCGGCTCGTCGGTGCTGGACATGATCGGCCGCACGCCGCTGGTGCGCCTGCACCAGTTCGAGCGCGAAACCCCCGGGGTCGAGCTCTATGCGAAGGCCGAATGGCAGAACCCGGGTGGCTCCGTGAAGGATCGCGCGGCGGCGCGCATGATCCTCGACGGCGAAGCAACCGGCCGGTTGACGCCGGAGCGGACGATCCTCGATGCGACCTCCGGGAACACCGGCATCGCCTACGCCATGGTCGGCGCGGCGCGCGGCTACAAGGTGAAGCTCTGCATGCCCGAGAACGCCAGCCCTGAGCGCAAGCTGATCCTCCGGGCGCTCGGCGCGGAGCTGGTGCTGACCAACCCGCTCGAAAGCACTGACGGCGCCATCCGCGAAGCGCGCCGGCTGAACGCGGCCGAACCCGATCGCTACTTCTATCCCGACCAGTACAACAATCCGGCCAACTGGCAGGCGCACTACGACACCACCGCACCCGAAATCATCGAGCAGACCAGCGGGCGCCTGACGCATTTCGTCGCCGGTCTGGGCACCAGCGGCACGTTCGTCGGCACCGGGAGGCGGCTGCGGAAGTTCAGCGCCGGCATCAAGCTGATCTCGTTCCAGCCCGATTCGGCGTTCCACGGGCTCGAAGGGTTGAAGCACATGGAATCGGCGATCGTACCGGGCATCTACGATCCCGGACTCGCCGACGACAACCTGCGCATCGACACCGAGCGCGCCTACCGGATGGTGCGGCGCCTGGCGCGCGAGGAAGGGCTGCTTGCCGGCATCTCGTCGGGCGCGGCGGTGGCGGCGATGATCGACGTCGCGCAGCGGCTCGAGTCGGGGGTGATCGTCACCGTGTTTCCCGACGGCGCGGAGAAGTACTTGAACGAAACCTTCTGGACGCTCGATGAGTAGCCTGACAATCAGCGCGGGCGTCGACGCGGCGATTCGCGCCCACGGCCGCGAAACCTACCCGCACGAGTGCTGCGGGGCGCTCGTCGGCCGCAATGGAATCGTGACCGACGTCCTCGCCCTGCCGAACACCACCGAGGAGGGTCCGCGGCGGCGCTTTCTCGTCAGGCCGTCCGATTACCGCGAGGCGGAGCGGCGTGCGTCGGAGCTGGGCGCAGAGCTCGCTGGTTTCTATCATTCACATCCCGATCATCCCGCGCGGCCGTCGCAATACGACCTCGACCACGCGTGGCCGACTTTCGCGTACATCATCGTGTCCGTGGCGGCGGGGACCGACGAGGACATGACCGTCTGGTTTCTGAAAGACGATCGATCGAGCTTCGAAGAGGGCAGCCTTCACCATGGCGAAAATTCTCATCCCGACACCGCTCAGGCCGTACACGGATAAGCAGGACGCAGTCGACGCCGCGGGCGCGACGGTCGGCGAGCTGCTCGCCGATCTCACGCGCAAGCACAGCGGCCTCAAAGCGCATCTCTATAACGACCAGGGGAAGCTGCGCAGCTTCGTCAACGTCTACGTCAACGACGAAGACATCCGTTATCTGCAGAAGGAGCAGACGCCGGTCAATGCCTCCGACACGATCAGCATCATCCCGTCGGTCGCGGGCGGCGTCGAGGTCGGCGTCGCCGAGCCGGCGGCGTCGCTGCCAGAGCTGACCAACGAAGAGATCAAGCGCTACAGCCGCCACCTGATCATGCCGGAGGTCGGCATCGACGCGCAGCGCAAGCTGAAGGCGGCGAAGGTGCTCTGCATCGGCGCCGGCGGCCTCGGTTCGCCCGCGGCGATGTACCTGACCGCTGCCGGCGTCGGCACTCTCGGCATCGTCGACTTCGATACGGTCGATTTCAGCAACCTGCAGCGGCAGATCCTGCACGGCACGCCTGATGTGGGCCGGTCGAAGCTGGCATCGGCGAAAGATCGCCTCAACGCGCTGAACCCGAACGTGAAGGTCGAGACCTACGAAACGGCGTTGACGTCGCAGAACGCGCTGGAGCTGTTCAAGCCGTACGACGTGATCCTCGACGGCACCGACAACTTCCCGACCCGGTATCTGGTCAACGATGCGTGCGTGCTGCTCGGCAAGCCGAACGCCTACGGCAGCATCTTCCGATTCGAGGGCCAGGCGTCGGTGTTCGGCACCAAAAACGGTCCGTGCTATCGCTGCCTCTATCCCGAGCCGCCGCCGCCCGGGTTGGTTCCGAGCTGCGCCGAAGGCGGCGTGCTCGGCGTGCTGCCGGGCATCGTCGGTGTGATCCAGGCGACCGAGGCCATCAAGCTCATCATCGGCGTCGGCGAGCCGCTGATCGGCCGCTTCCTGATTTTCGACGCGTTGCGGATGAAATTCCGCGAGCTGAAGCTGAGGAAGGATCCCGATTGCCCGGTGTGCGGGACGCACCCGACGGTGACCAAGCTCATCGACTACGAGCAGTTCTGCGGCGTCGTGCCCGCCGCGGCCGAGCCGGCTGCCGTGAACAACGCCACGGAAATCACCTCGGTCGAGCTCAAGCAGCGCCTCGACCGCGGCGACAAGCTGAAGATCGTCGACGTCCGCGAGCCCAACGAATATCAGATCAACCGCATCGCCGGGTCGGTCCTGATCCCGCTCGGGGATGTGCCGAAGCGCTATAACGAGCTCGACCCCGACGAAGAGATCGTCGTGCAGTGCAAGATGGGCGGGCGGAGCGCCAAAGCCGCCGATTTCCTGCGATCAGTTGGCTACAAGCGGGTGTTGAACCTCAAGGGTGGAATTCTCGACTGGATCGACAAGGTCGACCCGACCCAGCCGAAGTACTAGCGGTGTGCTAATATACGACTATCGCGGTCGGATATGCTGAGACTGTCAAAAAAGGCGGATTACGCGCTGATTGCCATGAAACACCTGGCGCTGCGCGGCGATCGCGGGTCGTCGAGCGCCCGTGAAATCGCGGGCCTCTACGACATCCCGATCGAGCTGATGGCCAAGGTGCTGCAGCGCCTGGTGCAGCGCGGGCTGCTGGCCTCGCACCAGGGCACGCGCGGCGGGTATCAGCTGGCGCGCACGCCGGGGCAGATCTCGGTGGCCGACGTCATCCAGGCGATCGACGGTCCGGTCACGGTGACCGCCTGCTCCACCGAAGAAGGGCAGTGCGAGCAGTTCTCGAAATGCAACGTGCGCGATCCGCTCTATCGCGTGCGCGAAAAAATCCTCGCAGCACTCGGGGAATGCACGATCGCGGAGCTGGCGTCGGATCCGCCGGCGCCCGCGCCGGTGCACCCTGCCGTGCTGCACGTGCATCCGTAAGGCGGCCCTTCAGGGCATTCGTAGGGCGGCCCTTCAGGGCCGCCAGAGAGAAGACGATGGCAGTCAAGCTTCCGATTTACATGGACTATCACGCGACCACGCCGGTCGACCCGCGCGTGCTCGAGGCGATGCTCCCGTACTTCACCGAACACTTCGGCAACGCCGCGAGCCGCAACCATCCGTTCGGGTGGGAGGCGGAAGAGGCGGTCGAGAAGGCGCGCAAGCAGGTCGCCGATCTGATTGGCGCCAACGCCAAGGAGATCGTCTTCACCAGCGGCGCCACCGAATCGGACAACCTGGCGATCAAGGGCGTCGCCGAGATGTACCGCGAGAAGGGCAACCACATCATCACCGCGGTCACCGAGCACAAGGCGATCATCGACACCTGCAAACGGCTCGAGAAGGACGGCTACCGCGTCACCTACCTGGCGGTGCAGAAGGACGGCCGCATCAGCCTCGACGAGCTGAAGGCCGCGATCACCGACAAGACGATTCTCATCACGATCATGGCCGCCAACAACGAGATCGGCGTCATCCAGCCGATCGCCGAGATTGGCGCGATCGCGAAAGAGAAGGGCGTGCTCTTCCACACCGACGCGGTGCAGATGGTCGGCAAGGTGCCGTTCAACGTCAACGAGCTCAAGGTCGACATGGCGTCGCTCAGCGCCCACAAGATGTACGGGCCGAAAGGCGTGGGCGCGCTCTACGTCCGGCGGCGCAACCCGCGCGTCCTGCTGTCGGCGATCATCGACGGCGGCGGCCATGAGCGCGGCATGCGCTCCGGGACGCTCAACGTTCCCGGGATCGTCGGCTTCGGCAAGGCCGCCGAGCTGTGCAAGCAGGAGATGCCGGCCGAGAACGAGCGCCTGCGGAAGCTGCGCGATTACCTCAACGACAGGCTGCACAAACAGCTCGACGAGATCTACATCAACGGCTCGATGGAACATCGTTTGCCGCACAACCTGAATATCAGCTTCGCCTACGTCGAGGGCGAGTCGCTGCTGATGGGCATCAACGACGTGGCGGTATCGTCGGGCTCGGCGTGCACCTCGGCCAGCCTCGAGCCGTCATACGTGCTCAAAGCGCTCGGCGCCGGCGACGACCTCGCGCATTCGTCGATCCGTTTCGGCCTCGGCCGCTGGACGAGCAAGGAAGAAGTGGACTACGTCGCGGACAAGCTGACCGCGGTGGTCACCAAGCTGCGCGACATGTCTCCGTTGTACGAGCTGGCGAAAGAAGGCGTCGACCTGTCGACGATGGTGTGGCAGACCGAAGGGCATTGATGCCGTAGCGCAGCCTCAGGGCTGCCGGATGTATCGGTAGCGCAGCCCTTCAGGGCTGCCCAAAGAGGATAGAAATGGCTTATTCGACAAAGGTAATCGACCACTACGAGAACCCGCGCAACGTCGGCTCGATGCCGAAAGACGATCCGAATGTCGGCACCGGCCTGGTCGGCGCGCCGGAGTGCGGCGACGTGATGAAGCTGCAGGTCAAGGTCAACCCGGCGACCGGCATCATCGACGACGCCAAGTTCAAGACGTTCGGATGCGGGTCGGCGATCGCGAGCTCCAGCCTGGCGACGGAATGGCTGAAGGGCAAGACGGTCGACGAGGCGCTGGCGATCAAGAACACCGACATCGTCACCGAGCTGAGCCTGCCGCCGGTGAAGATTCACTGCTCGGTGCTCGCCGAGGACGCGATCAAGGCGGCGATCTCCGACTACAAGAAGAAGCAGACCGTCGAAGGCAAGACGGCGGAGAAGGTCGTCCAGCCGACCGCTTGATGGCTGATGGCTGACGGAAAGATGATTGAGATTAGCGAAGTCGCCGCGCGCAAGATCCGAACGCTGATGGCCAAGCAGGGCATCACCGAGGGCGGGCTGCGCGTCGGCGTCAAGGGCGGCGGATGTTCCGGGCTCAGCTACACCTTTGCCTGGGAGAAACAGCCGCGCCTGGGCGATGAAGTATTCGAGGGGCCGGAAGGGTCGAAGATCTTCGTCGACAAGAAGAGCCTGCTCTTTCTGAACGGCACGGTGCTCGACTACGACACGAACCTCGTCAGCAAGGGCTTCGTCTTCAACAACCCGAACGCGAAATCGACCTGCGGCTGTGGCAGCTCCTTCGGAGCTTGATACTCCGCGCTCGACCATACAAGCGTGCCCGACCTGCGGTGCGGGCGCTCCGCTCGACGCGCACTTCTGCCCGCAGTGCACCAAGATTCTCCCGCTGCCACGCCGCGCCGACTATTTCAGCTTTGTCGGCGTGCCGCGGCGGTTGAACCTCGACCCGTCGCTGCTCGAGGAGCGCTTCCGGTCGCTGAGCCGGCAGTTTCACCCCGACTACTTCTACAACGCGACGCCTGCCGAGCGGCGCGCCAGCCTCGAGCGCTCGTCGTACCTGAACGACGCTTATCGTACGCTGCGCCAGCCGGCGGGCCGCATCGAGTATCTGCTGAAGCTCGAAGGGCTGGCGCCGGACAACCCGACCGAGGCGTCGCGGAAGGTGCCGCCGTCGCTGCTCGAGGAAGTCTTCGCCTTGAACGAGGAGCTCGACGAGATTCGCGAGCAGCGGGCGGACGGCGCGCCGGCGGAGACGTGGCGTGCGCGGCTCGAGCGGGCGCGGCAGCCGATCGAGCGCAAGCGCGTCGAGCACGAAACGCAGCTGGAGGAGCTGGCGGCGCGCTGGGATGCGGGGTCCTCTGACGGCGAGCGCCGCGCCATCCTCGAGTCGCTGCGCGATCGGTTCCTCGAACGCAATTACATCGCGAACCTCCTGGCCACAATCGAGAGGGAACTCTCTTCGACATGAGCAAGGTAGTTGGAATTGATCTCGGGACGACGAACTCGCTCGTCGCCTACGTGAAGGACGGCGCGCCGGTGGTGATCCGCGACGCGAGCGGCGACGCGCTGGTGCCGTCGGTGGTCTCGGTCGGCGAGGGCGGGTCGGTTCATGTCGGCCGCGAGGCGCAGCGCCGGCTGCTGACCGACGCGCGGCGCACCGTGTACTCGGTGAAGCGCTTCATGGGCAAGGGGCGCGAGGACGTCCAGCACGAGGCGGAGCATTTCCCCTTCCGCGTCAGCGGCGAGGCGGGCGGCGTCGTCCGCATCGGCCTCGGCGACAAGGAGTACACGCCGCCGGAGATCTCGGCCCTGGTCCTGCGCGAGCTGAAGCAGCGCGCCGAGGCTCACTTCGCGGCCGCGGGTGAGGTCGACAACGAAGTCGATCGCGCCGTGATCACGGTGCCGGCCTACTTCAACGACGCCCAGCGCACCGCCACCCGCGATGCCGGCAGGATTGCCGGGCTCGAGGTGCTGCGCATCATCAACGAGCCGACAGCAGCGTCGCTCGCTTACGGCCTCGACAAGCGGCACGCCGGGCTGATTGCCGTCTACGACCTGGGCGGCGGCACCTTCGACATCTCGATCCTCAAGGTCGAGGACGGCGTCTTCCAGGTGCTGTCGACCAACGGCGATACCCATCTCGGCGGCGACGACGTCGACGTGATGCTGATGGATGTGGTGCTGCGGGAGCTCGGCGACGGTTCGGCCGTAGCGCAGCCCTTCAGGGCTGCCGACAAGCTGACCCCTGAACAGATCCAGGAGATCCGCAAGGCGGTCATCCAGGCGAAGTGGGACCTCTCCGACCGCACCGAAACCGACATCGTTGTCGGCGAGTACAAGAAGCACATCAGCCGGGCGGAGTTCGAGGAATTGATCGAGCCGATCGTCGCTCGCACCCTCGAACCGTGCCGGCAGGCGCTGGCCGATGCCGGCCTGCAGCCGTCGCAGATCGACGAGGTGGTGCTGGTCGGCGGCTCGACCCGAATTCCGCGCGTGCGCCAGGCGGTCGCGGAGCTGTTCGGCAAGAAGCCGCACAGCGAGCTGAACCCGGACGAAGTCGTCGCGCTTGGCGCCGCGGTGCAGGCCGACATCCTGGTCACCGGCAACCGCGACATGCTGCTGCTCGACGTCACGCCGCTCTCGCTCGGCATCGAGACGATGGGCGGCGTGGTCTCGAAGATCATCCTGCGCAACTCGACCATCCCGGCCACCGGCAGCGAGATGTTCACGACCGGCGTCGACAACCAGACGGCGGTCGACATCCACGTGCTGCAGGGGGAGCGCGAGCTGGTCGCCGACAACCGCTCGCTTGCGCGCTTCAAGCTGCGCGGCATCCCGCCGATGCCGGCCGGCCTGCCGCGCGTGCAGGTGCAGTTCCAGATCGACGCCAACGGCATCCTCAGCGCCGCCGCGCGCGAGCTGCGCACCGAGGTCGAGCAGGCCATCGAGGTGAAGCCGTCGTACGGCCTCACCGACGAGGAGGTCGAGCGGATGCTGCTCGACTCGTTCGAGCACGCCGAGGCCGACATCGCCGCCCGCCTGCTGATCGAAGCGCGCAACGAGGCGGAAAGCGTCATCCAGGCCACCGAGAAGTCGCTGCGCAGCCCCGAATTCCCTGAAATCGAGAAGAGCGAACTCGCCCCGGGCGAGCGCCAGAAGATCGAGTCGATCGTCGCCGGCCTGCGGATGGTGCTCAACTCGTCGGATCGCGAGACGATCCAGAAGTGGACGCACGCGCTGAACGACGCCACCCGCCACCTCGCCGAGGTGATGATGAACCGCTCGGTCAAGGCGGCCCTCGCCGGGAAGAACATCGACAACATGTAGCGCTGTTTCCGAGCGTTGAGAACTTTATGCCCAAAGTCACTTTCATCATCGACGGCGAGGAGACGGTCGTCGAGTTCGAGCACGGCAAGGTTCCGTATTCACATCACGGCAAGCCCGAGTCGTTCCTCGACATCGCCAAGAATTTCGACGTGCCGCTCGAGCACGCCTGCGGCGGCAGCTGCGCCTGCACCACCTGTCACGTCATCATCCGCCGCGGCGAGGAAAACCTGAGCGAGATGCAGGACGACGAGCTCGACCGCCTGGATACTGCCTGGGGCCTGACGGCGCAGTCGCGGCTCGGCTGCCAGGCGGTGATCTCCGGCGACGTTGTCTGCGAGCTGCCCATGTACACGCGCAACTACGTGCAGGAGGGCGGCGGCATCCAGCTTGGGAAGTCGGATCGGAAAGAGCGCAAGTCGCAGGCGGTGACGCCATGAAATGGACCGATTCCGAGGACATCGCCATCGAGCTGGCGGAGAAATTTCCGGGCGTCGACCCGCTGACCGTCCGCTTCACCGATCTGCGCGAGAAGGTGATGGCGCTCGACGGCTTCAACGACGATCCGAAGACGTCGAACGAGGCGAAGCTCGAAGCGATCCAGATGGCCTGGTACGAAGAATGGAAAGACGCGCAATGAACCTCTCGGGCGGAATCTTCCGCCCGGGCATGCGCGCGTATTTCGTCCCGCTGGCGGCCGGCCTGATCCTCGCGGCCAGCGCGTTTCTCCCCTGGGTGATCGTCGACGGCGAATCGACCGCCGGCTTCCCCGACATGTGGGCGTTGTGGGTGGTCGGCCTCGGCGCGCTGGCGACGGTATTGGCCCTGCTCAGCCTGATCACGCGCCGCAATTCGCGCCATCCGCTGCTGGTCGTCGGCCTCTGCGCGCTCGCCATCATGTTCCTGTCGTGGCGCATCCTGCCGCGCCTCGCCGGACAGCGGGCGCAGACGGTGTCGCAGGCGGCCGCGATCGTCGAGAATCGCCCGCTGGACGCGGCGCCGGCGACCGACGCCGGCATCGGTATCTACCTCGGCCTCGCCGCGTCGGCGGTCATCGTGCTGTTCGGGCTGACCATCGTCGTCAAGCGCGCGTCCCGGACCTACGTGCTGACGAGCCCGGACGACGACGTTTAGATGCGGATCCTGATCGTGACCGCGACCGAGATGGAAGTGGCGCCGCTGGTGGCCGCCTTCCATCACACCGCGGAGCGCCGAGGCAACCTGACCAGCCACACACACGCCGCGCACGATGTCGACGTGCTCGTCACCGGCGTCGGCATGGTCCCGACGGCGGCGCTGTGCGCCCATGCCCTGGCGCTGAACGCCTACGATCTCGCGCTCAACTTCGGCGTCTGCGGCAGCTTCGACCCGGCGCTGCCGCCTGGAGCCGTGGTTCACGTCGTCGCCGATCGGATTGCCGAGCTCGGCGCCGAGGACGACGAAACGTTCCTGACGATCGCGGAACTGAACCTGCCCGGCGATTACGAGTTCTTCAACGACGACCCGCCGGCCAACCAGGCGCTGCGCGAGCTTCCCGCCGTGCGCGCGATCTCGGTGAACACGGTGCACGGCAACGCGCGCACCATCGCCGAGGTGACCGCACGCTTCAACCCGCAGGTCGAGAGCATGGAGGGGGCGGCGTTCATGTGCGCCTGCCGGATCGGCGGCGTCCAGTTTGCCCAGGTCCGCGCCGTCTCCAACATCGTCGAGCAGCGCAACCGCGGCGCCTGGCAGCTGGCGGAAGCGATCGGCAGCCTGTCGCGGGCGGCGCTCGCCATCCTCGATCGCGCATGAAGCTGTCGCTCGGCTTCTCGCCGTGCCCGAACGATTGTTTCATGTTCGATGCGATCGTCAACCGGCGGATCGATCTCGAGGGGTTGAGCTTCGACGTGCGGATGGACGACGTCGAGGCGCTGAACAAGGCGGCGTTCGCCGGCAGCGTCGACGTCACCAAGCTCAGTTACCACGCCTACGCCTACTGCGCCGATCGCTACGTCCTGCTCGATGCCGGCAGCGCGCTCGGGCGCAATTGCGGCCCGCTCCTGATCTCGAAGCGGCCGATTGCACCGGAGGATGTCGCCGCCGGCCACCTGCGGATCGCCATCCCCGGCCAGTACACGACCGCCAACTTCCTCCTCGGCCTCGCCTTCCCGGCGGCGCGCGACCGCACTGAATTGGTGTTTTCCGAGATCGAGCCCGCGCTCCTAGCCGGCCGCTTCGACGCCGGCCTGATCATCCACGAGAACCGCTTCACCTACGCGGCGAAGGGGCTGCGGAAGATCATCGACCTCGGCGAGTTCTGGGAAGGCGAAACCGCCGCACCGATCCCGCTCGGCGGGATCGTTGTCCGCCGATCGCTCGCCGACGAGGTGAAGCAGACGCTCAACCGGCTGGTGCGGCGAAGCGTCGAGTACGGCTTCGCGCATCGCGAGGCGAGCCTGCCGTTCGTCCGCGAGCACGCGCAGGAGATGAGCGAGGACGTGATGTACCGGCACATCGACCTGTACGTGAACGAGTACTCGGTCGATTTAGGCCCTGAAGGGCGCCGGGCGGTGCAACTGCTGTTCGAGCGGGCGCGAGAGAACGGCATCATCCCACGAGGCGACGCGCCGCTTTTTCTTTCGTAGGGCAGCCCTTCAGCCCTGCTCCCCGGCGGCGCGGGGCAGCCCTGAAGGGCTGCGCTACGTCGTCCCGTGTGCCACGCGCTGCAGGATCGCATGCAGCTGCGAAACTCCGTCGGTCAGGCTCGCCGGCCCGGGCTGCAGGATATAGGTCGACTTGATCTCGTAGATGTGATCGTTGCGGACGGCGCTGACCTCGCCCCAGCCGGGGCGCGAGACGATCGTCGCCTTCTTCATCTTCTTCCCGCACCACGACGCGAACACGATCTGCGGATCGCGGCGCGCCACGTCCGCCGGATCGACGATCCGCTCCTTCGCCAGCGCGGCGTTCGCAAGCTCGGGAAAGATCGGCGTGCCGCCGGCGATCTCGACCAGCTCTTCCACCCAGCGGATGCCCGAGATCAGCGGATCGTCCCACTCCTCGAAGAAGACGCGCGACCGCACGGGAAAACGCGACGCGCTCTGGCGGATGCGGTCGAGGTTCGCCGCCAGCGTGTCCGCGAGCTGCTCGGCCTCCGCCTGGCAACCCACCAGAGCGCCGACCATCGCGATCATCTGGAGAATCTCGGCGATCGTTCGCTGGTTGAAGACGACGACGTTGATCCCGCGGCGCACGAGCTCGGCCGCGAGGTCGGCCTGCAGGTCCGAGAACGCCAGCACCAGGTCGGGCCGCAGCGCCTCGATCTTGTCGAACTTCGCGTTGATGAAGGCCGACACCTTCGGCTTGGCGCGCGCCTCCGGCGGCCGCACCGTGTAGCCGGAGACGCCGACGATGCGGTCGCCCTGGCCGAGAAGATACAGCGTCTCGGTCGTTTCCTCGGTGAGGCAGACGATCCGCGACGGGTAGCGGCTCATGGGCTGACGTGATATTCCGGCGCCAGAGCCGAGAGCGTGAGATCGGTGAAGACGAAGCCGTCACGCTCGAGGGTGATGCCGGTGTCGATCTCCACCCGGCGCGCGAACATCGGCCCGTCGTAGGCGCAGGTGTGGAACTCGCCGCGCTCGCCGCACGGGTCGACCTCGCGAGGCAGCTCGGCGAGGAGGTTGGCATCGAACTCCCGCCCGGCGAAGCGCCGATCGAGCACCTTCGGGTTCAGGCAGGTGATCCGCGCCCGCAGGCCGTTGGCGATCATCTCGCGCGCGAGCCGCGGCGTGTCGGCGCCGAACAGCGGAAACATCGGCTCCAGGCCGGAGCCGGCGAGCCGCTCCTCGCGGTAGCGCCTGACGTCTTCGAGGAACAGATCGCCGAACGCGACGTGCGTGAACCCCTCGGCGACGGCGCGCGCGACCGCCTCGGCCATCGCCTGTTCGTAGATCTCGTTGGGACACGGCGACGGGATCGGAATCGGCCACAGCGGCAGCTCGAGCGCCGCCGCCTGCGCCTGCAGGACGTCCATCCGCACCGCGTGCATCGCCACCCGGTCGGCCGCCTGGTTGATCGTCGTCAGCAGGCCCGCGAGCTGCACGTCGCCCCGCTGCCGCAGCACGTGCACCATCCAGGCGCTGTCCTTGCCGCTCGACCACGAGACCAGCACCCTCTTCATCGGAACGCCTCCGGGTGCAGCGTGCGCGCGAAGCGCTCGGCCGCAACGACGATGCGAGGCCCGGGGACGACGAATTCCTGGCCGTCGAGCAGGTAGATGCGCTTGTTCCTGACCGCCGGGACCGACGACAGCGCATCCCAGACGCGCCGCTCGGCCTCGAATGCGTCCGGTTTCATCGCGCCGCTGTAGTGGAGCTCGATGATCACCTCTGGCGCCCGCGTGATGATCATCTCGGTGCTCATGTCGACCGACTGCTTGCGCAGATCGCCGAGCACGTCGGCGCCGCCGGCGATCTCGAGCACGTCGTGCAGGAAGCCGTAGCCGCCGCTGGCGTTGACGTGCCGCAGCGTCCCCTGCTCGCGCCCGAACACCAGCAGCGTTTTCGGCTTGCTGCGCCCCGCGACCCGCCCTCCAATTACGGCGAGCTGGTCCTCGATGCGGGTGGCGGCCGCGTCGGCCGCGGCCTTGGCGCCGACGCGCGCGCCAAGCGCGCGCATCGTTTCGGTGATGTCGGCGAGACCGCGGTGCACGTAGGGAAACATCGGGATGCGGGCGCGCTCGAGCTGCCGCTTCAGCTCGACCTGGGTGTTGTAGACGATCACCAGGTCCGGCTTGAGCGAGAGCACCCGTTCGACGTCGGGGTCGAGCAGGCCGCCGATCTTCGGCAGGCGCGCGACCTCGGGCGGGAAGCGGTCGTAGTTGCTCACTCCGGCGACGCGATCGCCCGCGCCCATGGCGAACAACATCTCGGTGGTTGCCGGGATGAGCGAGATGATGCGGCGGGGAACTTCCTGTGCTGCAAGTTCGAAGTCCGAAGTCAGAAGCGCGGGTAACCCTCTAGGCCCGGAATTTGCCGAACTTCTGACTTCGAACTTCAGACTTACACCAGCGCTGACCAGCGACAGCGCCAGCGCAACACTTGCCGCTACATTCTTCGAAACAGCAGCCATAAAAACACCGGCCCCCCGATGATCGCCGTGACGATGCCGACCGGCAGTTCCAGCGGCGCGATGATCGTCCGCGCCACCAGGTCGCAGCCGATGAGGAATGCGCCGCCGAACAGCGCCGACGCCGGCAGTACCAGCCGATGATCGGCGCCGACGATCAACCTCACCAGGTGCGGCACGATGATGCCGACAAACGACACCGGCCCGGCCAGCGACACCGCAGCGCCGGTCGCGAGCGACGCGCTGACCAGCGCTACCCGCTCGGTGCGCGCGATGTCGACGCCGCGCGCCGCCGCCGACTCGCTACCGACGCTGATGAGATCGAGCACCCGCGGCAGCGTCGCGAATCCCGCCCAGGCGACCGCCAGCGGCAGAAGAGCCGCGACGATCGGCGCGTACGATGCCACGTCGAGCGATCCCATCAGCCAGCGAACGTTGCGAAACGTCTGCGTGAAGTCGGCGAGGTACTGGACGAAGGCGATCACCGCCGAGAGCAGTGCCTGCACCGTCACGCCGCCGAGCAGCAGCACCACCGCGGACGTGCCGCGGCGCCTCGCCGTCGACAGGCCGTAGACGATCGCCAGGGCGCCCATCGATCCGGCAAAGCTCGCGAGCGGGACGGCGGAGATCCCGAGCAGCGAAAAGTCGAGCCCGAAGGTGATTGCCATCATCGCGCCCAGCGCCGCGCCGGCGGACACGCCGAGCGTGTCCGGCGACGCGAGCGGATTGCGCAGGAGCGCCTGGAAGACGACGCCGGCCAGCGCCAGCGCGCTGCCGACCAGCGCCGCGGCGAGCACCCGCGGCAGGCGCGCGACGAAGAAGATCTGCGCGTCGACGTTCTCGGCGTAGGGAATCGAGCGATCGAACGCCGCGCCGAGCGAGATGCGCGTGCTGCCAACCAGCGGCGCGAGGAGGCACGCCGCCGCCGCCAGCGTGCCGAAGCCGGCGATCGTCCAGAACAGCCGCCGGCGCACCGGTGCACGCCGATCGACGCCGCCGATCGCGTCAACGCGTGCGGGCAAGCGGCACCACCGTCAAGTGGCCGGCAAGCGGGTGGAACTGCACGTCGGCGTCGACCTCGTACAGCAGGCGGACGTGCTCGGACGTCAGCGTCGCTTCGGTCGCGCCCTGCGCCACCACCCGTCCCTGCTTCAGCAGCACGACCTCCTCGCACAGCGCCGCCGCCAGATTCAGATCGTGCGTCGACACGATCATCGTCGTGCCGCGTTCGTGATTGAGCCGGCGCAGCAGCGCGGTGATTTCGAGCTGGTAGCCGAGGTCGAGCGCCGCCGTCGGCTCGTCCAGCAGCAGCACGTCCGACGCCTGGGCGAGCGCGCCGGCGATGACGACCCGCTGCTTCTCGCCGCCGCTCAGGGTCGCGAAGGCGCGTGCGGCGAGGGCGGTGGTGCCGGTTGCGGCGAGCGCGTCGCGCGCGATCGCCTGATCGTCGGGACCCTCGAGCTCGAAGGTGCCGAGGTGGGGATACCGTCCCATCAACACCATGTCGATGACGCTGAAGTCGAACGTCGAGTGCGTCTCCTGCGGCACCACCGCGACACGCCGGGCGAGCTCGCGGCGGCTCATCTCCGCAATCGGCCGCCCGTCGATGGTCACGCTGCCCGATTGCGACGGCAGCACGCCCGCCAGGATCCGCAGGAACGTCGTCTTGCCCGATCCGTTCGGGCCGAGCAGCCCGACCACCGACCCGCGGCGGACCGTGAGCGAGACGCCGTCGAGCACACGGTGATCGGGCCCGCCCCGGCGCCGATACGCAAACGACACGTCAGCTGCGGTGAGCATCCTGGCTTCCCGGTAGGGCAGCATCGACTGGAATGAGATCGAGCGCCCAGCAGCCCGACCGCTGCACCCGTTCACCGGCCGCGACGGCCAGCGGACGGGTGAAAAGCGGCGAGCCGACGACGAGCGTGTGATATTCGCCGCGCTCGCCGCAGGGATCGACGCCGAGCCGCGCGAACTGGTCGAGCATCTCGCGCCGCAGCGGCCGCCCGAGCCAGGTCGCGTCGAGCAGCGCGGCGCGCGCGGTGACGATCAGCGCGTCGGCGCCGGATGCCGTCCACTCCTCGAACAGCGTCGTCGTCGACATGCCGAAGAGCGGCTCGACCGCCGTCAGCGCCGCGCCCTCGCACATCCGCTCCGCCCAGCGCCGATGCTCGTCGAACATGATGTCGCCGAAGATCACGTGCGTCACACCGTCGGCCCCGACCTCCTGCAGCGCCCTGGCGAATGCCGCGTCGTAGCCGTCCCAGCTGCCGCAGCCAATCACCTGGCGAAGGCCGAGCCGCTCCGCCTGCGCCGCCAGGATGGCCGCGCGCAGCCCGTGCGAACGGCTGCGCGAAGCGGTCTCGTCGAACATCGTGATCATCGCGACCACGTCGTATTCGCCGCGCGCGCGGGCTAGCGCCGCGCAGCTGTCCTTGCCGCCGCTCCAGGAGATCGCCGCACGGGGCTTGCGGAGCATCAGAATCCCAGCCGCACGCCGGCGCGGACCGTCCGCGGCAGCGCCGGATAGCCGGCCGCGCCTTCGAACCTCCGATCGAGGAGATTCTCGATCACCGCGAGAACCCGCACGCGCGGATGCATCTGGTACGAGGCGCTGAAGTCGAACTTCTGATACGCCGGATCGAGGTCCTGGTTCGGCAGCAGCAGCGAGAAGCCGAAGAACTGGTCGGTCAGAAACGTGCTGTCGTCGCGCTTGCCGACGAAGAAGCCGGCGAGCGACGCCTGCGCGCGACGGCTCGAGTAGGTGACGATGATGCTGCCCGAGTTGGCCGGACGACGGAATGGTCGTGCGCCGACGAGCGGCGAGAACTGGCCGATCGGGATGCCCGGAAACGCCGGGTTGATTGCCGGGCTGAGCGCGCTGCTGCTGAACGATTTGGTGACCGTGGCGTCGACGTAAGTGTATGACGCGAGCAGCTTCAGCGGACCGCCCGCAATCTCTGCCGACACCTCGACGCCGGCCGACTTGTTCGACTGCGCGTTGACGTAGGCGCCGAAGCCCGCCGCCGATGCCGCCTCGGCCGACACGCCGAGCCGCGGCAGCACGCTCCGGTTGACGAACTCGATCAGGTCGAAGAACTCGTTGTTGAAGTAGGAGACGCGGACACGGCCGCGGCCGCCGGCAAGCCCCTGCTCGATGCCGGCGTCGACGTTGCGGCTCCGTTCCGGACCGACCGGCTCGATGCCCAGCGTCGTCGCCGTTGCCGGTGGAATCAACGAGACGAGCGAGGACAACTCCTGGCCGAGGCTCGGCTCCTTGATGCCCTTGCCGGCGTTGAACGTCAGCTTGGTGTCGCCGAGCGCCGCGGTTGAAGACGGCTGCCGCAGGTAGGCCGCGGCCGACACGCGGGGCGTCCACGCGAAGCCGAAGACGTCGTTGTTGTCGAAGCCGAGCCCGCCGTTGACGTAGAGGTAGTTGCGCAACGCCCCGCGCGCCTCGACGAACGCCCCCGAGTTGACGCGCGAGGTCTTCGAAGACCTGCCGGACCTGCCATCCTCGCTCTCGACTCGCACGCCGCCGGCGACGTCGAACGACTGCGTGGCCCGGAAGACCGCGTCGCCGTAGAGCAGGCGTCGCGAGAAGCCGGCGTCGAACGGCGATGGATAGTCGCCTCCGAAATCGAGAATCGCCCGGCCGGTGACGGTCCTGCCGTTCGCGGAGATGGCCACCGGGTTGCCGAGGAAGTTCGCGAACGGCGACGGATCGGATCGCTCGCCCGACGGCGACGGGTTGACGTAGTGGTAGTCCTGGCTGGCAACGCTGACGCGCACGGTGCTCGTCCATCGCGGCGACCAGATCGACTCGGCCGCGATCGACCCATATGTGGAGGTGCGCTCCTGCGATGAATCGTCGGCGACGCCGTAGTAGTTGAACGCATTCGGGCTGCCGAGCGCCGTGCCAATCCGCCGGATCGTGCCGCTGACGACGGTTCGTGCGCCGGCGACGACTCCGAGTCGCGTCGCCAGCGTGGTGTTCCGATAATCGTTGTTCGGGACGGCGTTCTCCGTCTGCAGGTGCGACAGGGCGGCGAAGTAGTCGAAGCGCTGGAGAGCCCCGCCGAACGACCCCTCTTCGTGCGACGTCCCGAGATTGCCGGCGTCGACCGCGAAGCTCGCCTCGGGGATGCGCCGCTGGCCGCGGCGGGTGGTGATGTTGATGACGCCGGCGAGGGCATCGGTGCCGTAGAGCACGCTGTTCGCCCCGCGCAGCACCTCGACCCGATCGATCCCCGTCGTCGCCAGATCGGCGAGGTCGAGCCCGCCGCCGATGTCGTTCACCGGCACGCCGTCGACCAGCAGCTTGGTGAAATTGGATGCGCCGCCGCGGATGAAAATCGATGCCGTGCCGCCGTGCGCGCCAACCTGCGTGATCGCGGCGCCGGGCACGGCGCGCATCGACTCGACGAGATCGGTGTTGCCGAGCGCGTCGACGAGCGCCGAGTCGACGACCGAGACGGCAGCGCCCACCTGCGACTGCGGCACTTCGCCGGCCGTGGCGCTGACCACCACCTGCTGCGCGACCGCGCCGATCTGGAGCCCGATCTCGATCGCCGCGCGGGCGCCGGCGGCGACGAACATGGCGTCGGTTGTCCGCGGCCGGAACCCGTCGGCGCGCACCTCGATGTAGTAGCGTCCCTCGTCGACGGCGTCGAAGGCGAATTCGCCGCGCGCGCCGGTCGACGTGTCCGCAATCTTCCGCCCGTCGTCGCGAACGAGGGCGACTGCAGCGCGTGCCACAATCGCGCCGAGCGGATCGACGACCGTGCCGCTGATCGCGGCGCGGGATCGGTTCGACTCGGCGGCGCGCTGCGCGCCGTCTTCGCGCGGCGCAGCCGTGGCGACCGTCGCGTTGATGAGAACGAGGAGAGCAACCGGACGGCAGGCCGCAGCCAGCCGCGCAAGGCAGGACCAACGCATGAGGGACTCCTTCGGCGTCTCGCGCGCCGTGGAAATTGGACGCCCCCGGGGTCAGGTTTCCTGACTTGCGGCGTAAAACCGCGTTCGCGCGCCTTCCCAAGCCCTGAGGGCTCAGTGGCGGCCGCGGCGTTCCGGCGACACGGACCGGAAAGCTGCGACCTCGGCGAAGCGTGGCCGCTTACAGTGGCGGGACCGTGTGGGATTCACACCCACTTCGCGTGGCCGCCGGGGTTGATGCGTCGCTAATGCGCGGCCCGCCGGCATGGCGAACCCCGCAGCGGCGGAGTATAGCAGGGTTGCTACTCAGCGTTGTTTTCTCGTAACATTGGCCGATCGTGTCCGAAGATGGGACGCGACTTACCGAGCCAACTGAAGGGGAACGCATGAGCAAGAGTTCGACTGTCACCGTCCGCGAGAAGCCCGTCGAAGGCGTGGCGAGCGCGACGGTTGGCGGCCTTACCATTCATGGCGAGACATTCGTCGTCGAGACCGAAGAGCGCATCGAGCTCATCGATCTGACGAACCGCATCATGGAGTTCGTGCGGCGCTTCAACATCAGCGAGGGTCTCGTCAGCCTCTGGTCGATGCACACGACCTGCACGCTGTTCATCAACGAGTTCCAGGTCGCACTGCTGTCGGACA
>Ga0111538_10002313_pt1 | contig 26883 bp, 18 predicted proteins | sample SoiMethybrSBSTD1_FD_79669 | JGI IMG/M metagenome (GOLD analysis project Ga0111538, IMG submission 79669) | Bulk soil microbial communities from a Populus tree surrounding site in Tennessee, USA - Soil MetaG P. TD hybrid SBSTD1 (version 2)... | ecosystem: Environmental > Terrestrial > Soil >...
GGCCTCGTCGAGCCCCGAGGCGACGCCCGCGTGTCGGCGGGACGACTACCAACGTCGGCCGACCGTCGCCCGAGCGAGCGTCAATGTGCCCTGATGGCCCTGGGAAAACGACGCGGCGGATCGACCAATGAAAGCAACCTTCGTGGGTGGCTGATCCTGATGCTCTCGTGCTGCGTAGACGAGTGCTAGCCAGCAGGTGCGGACATCACGTCGAACAGCTACTACGACTGGTTCATGTCGGATGGCGCAGGCGTCATGCTGGGCGCGCCGGCGGTCGTCGGTGAGTTCCTGAAGACCTTCAAGGACTACCCGCCGAGCCAGCGCGCCGCGAGTTTCAGCATCGACCAGATGACCGAAGCGCTTCAACGCAGCCTCGAGAACAAAGGCGGCTGACACCGAGCATGCGATGGACGCTGGCGCGACCGCCGCGTTGCGCTACGTTCGGGCCCTCGTGCCGTCCCTCGCCGCGCTCGCCACGGGCCTCTTGCTGTTTCTGTCCGACCACCCGTTGCGGCTGTGGTGGCTGCAGTTCGTCGCGTTCGTACCGTGGTGGCTTGCGCTCGCTGCGCACCGTCGCACGGGGCGCCACCTGTGGCCGCTCGGCGCATACCTCGCATGCGGCTACGCGGCGCCGCTGCTGTTCGTCGTGGGCTCGGCGCCGCCGATCGTCGTCGCGGCGCTCGCCGCGGTGCTGCAGTGGATGCTGGCAGCGATGGTGGCGGGGCGGCTGTTCGTTGGCGGTGCGGTGCTCGGCGCGCTCGGAGCTGCCGGCGCCGTCACACTGCTCGAGATCATCACGTGGCACGCGGTGCCGCTGTTCGGCACCGCGCAGTGCTTCGCCCGGCCACTCGGTGTTGCTCCGCACGTGATCGCCTTCATCGCGTGGACCGGCGTCGCCGGCCTCGTGTTCGTGTCGACCGCGGTGCAGGCGCTCTTCGCGAACGCGGTGCTCGCCCCGCTGCCCGGAAGGCGCCGGGCGGCGCCGCTGCTCGTCGCGGCAGGTCTCGCAACCGCCGCGGCCGGTGCGGACATCGCGCGCTGGAACCGCCCGCTCGGCGAGCCGCTGCGTGTCGCCGCGTATGGCTATGGCGAGGACGATCCGTTCGCCGAGCACGGTGCCCTCGCGCTGCTCGACAAGGTGATCGGCGAAGCGAAGGCCGCCGGCGCGCAGCTCGTCGTGACGCCGGAGACGGGATTCGGCACCGGCGCGAACGGCGCGAAGGTCGCCGCGGCGGTCGGCGGGCTCGTGAAGAAACACGGCCTGGCGCTGGCGATCGGCGTCTGGCACTCGGAGACGAACGACAACCGCATCTGGTTCTTTGGCGGCGACGGCGCGCTCGCGGCCGAGTATCGCAAGACACATCTCGTGCCGTGGCTCGAGCGCTACACGGCCGGCGACGGCACGCTGGCGCGCGGCTCGGTCGGTGGTGTGCCGTTCGGCGGCATGATCTGTCAGGACGACAACTTCACCGACCTCGCGCGCGGTTACGGCCGCGATGCGACGCCGCTGCTCGCGGTGCCGACCAACGACTGGGCGGCGATCCGCTTCGCGCACTTCGACAACGCGCGCTTCCGCGCGATCGAGAACGGCTACGCGATCGTGCGCGCCGCGTCGCGCGGCATCTCGGCGATCGTGTCGCCGCGCGGCGAAGTGCTCGCGTCCTGCGACCACACCGAGACCGGCCGGAAACTGATCGTCGCCGACGTGCCGCTCGGCGACGGCAGCGTCACGATGTATGCCCGCTTGGGCGACTGGCCGATGCTCGTGCTCGCGCTGCTCGTCATCGCGATCGCGTCGCGGCGGCGCCAGCCCGAACCGGCGATTCGCCACACCTCGTAGGCGCGACGATCTCGTAGAGTGGGTGAGCCGTGCGCCCTCTCGACAACCCGCCGAACCCCTGGCTCTCGCACCACGTCGACTGGCTCGGTGAACCCCCCGAGCAACCGCTCGAGGTCTACGAGGAGGACGCGAAGTCGATCCTGTCGGAGAACGACAGCCCCGACCTGCCGTTCCGCTGGTCGCTGAATCCGTATCGCGGCTGCTTCCACGGCTGCGCCTACTGCTACGCGCGGCCGACGCACCAATACCTCGGCTTCGGCGCCGGCACCGACTGGGAGCGGCGCCTCGTCGTGAAGCGCAACGCGCCCGAGCTGCTGCGCCAGCAGCTGTGCAAGCCGTCGTGGCGCGGCGAGCTGATCACGTTCTCGGGCATCACGGACTGCTACCAGCCGCTCGAAGCGAGCTACCAGCTGACGCGGCGCTGCCTCGAGGTCTGCCACGAGTTCCGCCAACCGGTCGGCATCATCACGAAGGGCGCGCTGGTCGAACGCGACGTCGACCTGCTGGCCGGCCTCGCGCGCGTCGGCGCCGCGACGGTGTTCGTCAGCGTGCCGTTCGCCGACGCCGCGGAGTCGCGCGCGATCGAGCCGTTCGTCGCGCTGCCCGAACGCCGCTTCCGGGCGCTGCGCGCGTTGAGCGACGCCGGCGTGCCGACCGGCGTGTCCGTGTCGCCGCTGATCCCGGGGCTCAACGACCACGAGGTGCCCGAGATCCTCGAACGCGCGCGCGCCGCGGGCGCCAAGCAGGCGTTCCACGTGCTGCTGCGGCTGCCGGCCGAGGTCGAGGACGTGTTCGCGGCCCGCCTGCGCGCCGCGTTCCCGCTGCGCGCCGAGAAGGTGTTGTCGCTGTTGCGCAGCATGCACGGCGGCCGCCTCAAGGACTCGCGCTTCCACGAACGCATGCGTGGAACCGGACCGCGCTACGAGTTGATCGCGAAGCTGTTCGCGACGGTCGCGAAGCGGCTCGGCTTCACGCCGCCGCCGCACCTGGGGCCGACGAGCTTCCGGCGGCCGTTCGAGCAGCAGGCGCTGTTCCGCGACGACGCATAGCCGGCGACCGCGCGCAGGTCACCCCTGTGCGGCGGCCCGGGCGAGATCGAGCTCGAAGAACAGCGTGCCTGCGACCGGATTGAAGCGATACGGCGCGATGGGACGGAAGCCCAGTGCGCGGTAGAGCGCGATTGCCTCGCTCATGGTCGGCAGCGTGTCGAGCCGCATGCGCGCGAAGCCGGCTTCGCGCGCCGCTTCGATCGCCGCACGCGCCAGCTTCCGGCCCAGGCCCTGTCCGCGGAACGCCGGGCGCGCGTAGAGGCGCTTCATCTCGCACACGCCGGGCTCGAGGGCTCGGAGCGCCACGCATCCCGCGACCATGTCGTCGACGCGCAGCAGCAACAGGCGCCCGGTCGGCGGTGCGTAGTCGCCCGGGAGTTGCGCCACCTCGCTCTCGAAGCCCTGGAACGAGAGGTCGACGCCGAGCGAGTCGGCGTACTCGCGGAACAGGACCCGGATGTGGTCCAGGTCCTCCGACGAGACCACGGGATCCAAGCGCACCACGCCGAGCAGAGTAGCGCGACCGGCGTCTTCACGGGACTGGGGCGTCGACGGGGTCGACGCACACTGGTTGCCGCGAGCACGCGCTGCGCTACGTTTTCCCGATGCACCCTGCCCATTTCGTGTTCTCCCTGCTCCTCGCCTCGTCCACACTCCTGTGCGCGCAGCAGAACCCGCCCGTTGCGGCCAACAAGGGCAAACCGCTCGTCGCCGAGGCCGACCGCCAGAAGCCCTGGCCTCTCGCGAGCACGAAACTGCCCGCGTTCCCGGCGCTGCCCGCGGGCAGGCAAGTCGACGGCGGCCTCTGCCACGAAGTGGAGCTCACCAGTCCGCGCGGCGCGGCGAAGGTGTGGATCTACGTGCCGAAGGACGCGGCACCGAAGTCGGCGCCCTGCGTGCTCATGGCACCGGCCGGCAGCAACATGCTGTTCGGCATGACGCTCGGCGACGGCGACCGCAAGGAGCACCTGCCGTGGCTCGCCGCGGGGTTCGTCGTCGTCGCCTACGAGATCGACGGCGTGATGCCGCCCGACGACCAGCAGACGGACGAGAACGTGCTGCGGCAGCTGCGCCTCTACACCGAATCGTGCGCCGGCATGCTCAACGCGCGCACCGCACTCGAGTACGCGCTCGCCAACGTGCCCGCGGTCGATCCGGGCAAGCTGTTCGCGGCCGGCCACAGCTCGGCGGCGACGACCGCGCTGTTGTTCGCGGCGCACGAACCGCGGTTGCGCGGCGTCGCCGCGTTCATGCCGTGCGCCGACGTGCCGAAGCGCATTCCGGAGGAGAACCAGAAACAGCTCGAGCAGGACTTCTCCGGTTACCGCAACTTCCTTGCGCGCAGCTCCCCGCACAGCCACGTCGCCGCATTGGCCAAGATGCCGCTGTTCGTGTTCGCGGCCGAGGACGACGACAACACGCCGTTCGCCGACCACAAGGCGTTCGTCGAGCAACTGCGCGGCGCGAAGGCGAACGTCGCGTTCGAGCACGTGCCGACCGGCGGCCACTACAAGGCAATGCTCGACCCGGGCCTCGGCAAGGCGATCGCGTGGGCGAAGCAGCTGCTCGCGGCTGCTCCCGCGAAGGCACCCGCGCCGACGCCGGGCAAGAAATACTGACCCGCCGCTTCCACGCCTGGAACACAACCATGCTGCGATCCTTCCTGTGCCTGTGCCTCGTCGTGCTCGTTCTGTCTACTCGGCCCGCGTCCGCGCAGGAGCCGCCCCCGCAACCAGCAGCGACCCGAGCCGTGCTCGTCACGGGCGCCAGCTCCGGCATCGGACGCAAGACGACCGAGCTGCTCGGCAAGAGCGGCTTCTTCGTCTACGCGTGTGCGCGCAAGGACGCGGACCTGAAGGAGCTCGCGGCGATCCCGAACGTGCAGGCGATCCGGCTCGACGTGACCAAGCCCGAAGAGATCGAGGCGGCCGTGAAGACCGTACGCGAGGCCGGACGCGGCCTCTTCGGCCTCGTGAACAACGCCGGCATCGCAGTGCTCGCACCGCTGATCGAGATGCGCGAGCAGGATTTGAGCAACCAGCTCGACGTGAACGTGCTCGGCCCGTTCCGCGTGACGAAGGCGTTCGCGCCGCTCCTGATCGAGAGCAAGGGCCGCGTCGCCACGACCGGCTCGATCTCGGGCACCGTGACCTGGAGCATGGGCGGCGCCTACACGATGAGCAAACACGCGGTCGACGCGTTCTCCGACACGCTCGCGCAGGAGCTGCGGCAGTTCGGCGTGCACGTCAGCACGATCGAGCCGGGCAACTACCGCTCCGAGATCATGGCGGGCATGCGCCAGCGCCTGATCGACGGCGGCTACGGGGGCGAGGGCTCGCGCTACCAGAAGCAGATCGAACGGCTGATCGAGCGGCCCACCGATCGCTCCGAGTTCAAGGAGCCCGACGATGTCGCGGCTGCGTTCCTGCGCGCGCTGACCGACGAGAAGCCGAAGCTGCGCTACATGGTCGTGCCGAACCAGCGCGAGGCCGAGATGACGATCAAGGCCGCGATGGCGCGCGTCGTGCAGCTCAATCAGGAGCAGCCCTTCGCCTACGACCGCGACGCGCTGATCAAGATGCTCGACGAGGCGCTCGCGTCGAAGTGACGCCGCACCTGCTCAGGATCAGCTGCCGGCTTTCTTGATCGCGACGCCGCTCGCGAGGAAGTGCCAGAGCTTCCTGCCCTCGGTGACCTTCGCCGCTTCGTCGTGCTTGCCGGCGTCCTCGAGATAGTGCTTCGTCTGCTCCACGGTCTCCTGCTTCATCGTCATCGTGCCTTCGACGATCGCGACGCGGCCGCTGCTGTCCTTCGGCACGAAGAACGCGTAGTCCTTGAACTTCACGAACACGGTCGGGCTCTGCGTGCCGAGCTGCATCCAGCAGCCCTTGGTCTGGCAGACCGAATCGATGGTGCCCTGCAGGCGCACGGTCTTGCCCGTGTACTGGTCGGGATTCTTCAGCGCCTCGGCGACGTCGACGGCGGGGCCTTCGACGATGCCGTCGCCGAAGTGGTCGTAGACCTTCTCGTCGAGCTTCTTCTGCGCCTTCTTGATCGCGACGCCGCTCGCCATGAAGTTCCAGAGCTTGCGTCCCGCGGTGACCTTCGCGGCTTCGTCGTGCTTGCCGGCGTCCTCGAGGTAGTGCTTCGTCTGCTCGACGGTCTCCTGCTTCATCGTCATCGTGCCTTCGACGATCGCGACGCGGCCGCTGCTGTCCTTCGGCACGAAGAACGCGTAGTCCTTGAACTTGACGAACACGAACTGGCTCGGCGTGCCGACCTGCATCCAGCAGCCCTTGGTCTGGCAGACGCCGGTGATCGGACCCGTGAGGCGCACGGTCTTGCCCGTGTACTGGTCGGGGTTCTTCAGCGCCTCGGCGACGTCGACCGCCGGTCCTTCGACGATGCCGTCGCCGAAGTGGTCGAACAGCTTCTCGTCGAGCTTTCTGGGCTTCTTCGCGGCAGCAGCGTCCTGCGGCGTCGCCGGCGCCGGGCTCTGTGGCTGCGGCACCGGCGTCTGGGCCCGGAGCGTGCTCGTCTGCACGGCGGTTGCTGCGAACAGGCAAAGAGCGATCAGACGGGAGGAGGTCATCGGCGTTCGGTGGGTCATCGGGGGCACGAAGGTTAGCGCGCCACTGCCGGATCGGCCATGCGCAGCACGGCCCGGCCCCACGGGCTACATGCGTTCGGGGGCCACGATGCCGAGCAGGCCGAGCCCGGTCGTGAGCAGCCGCCGCGCCGCGTCGACGAGCACGAGCCGCGCATCGCGCACGGCCGGCAGAGCACCGACGACATAGTGATCGCGCAGGTAGCTGTGGATCTCGCCGGCGAGCGCGATCGTGTGCGCCGTCACGAGGCTCGGTTCGCTCTGCTCGGCGGCGCGCTGCACCGCCGGACCGAAGTCCATCATCGTGAGCAGCACCCGTTCGGCGTCGGCGAGCAGCGCCATGTCCACCTTGTCGGTTGCCGGCACGGGGACCTCGACCTTGCGCAGGATCGAAGCGAGCCGCGCACACGCATACTGCACATACGGACCCGTCTCGCCTTCGAACGCCAGCATCGACTCCCAGTCGAACTTGACGTCCTTGATGCGCGAGTTCTTGAGGTCGTTGAAGACGATCGCGGACACGCCGACCTGCTCGGCGACCTTGTCGGCGTCCTGCAGGTCCGGGTTCTTCTCGCGGATGATCGACCGCACCTTCGCGACCGACTCGTCGAGGATCTCGTCGAGGAAGACCGCGTTGCCCGAGCGCGACGCGAACTTCTCCCACTTGCCGTCTTCGGTCCGGCTCAGCACGAGTCCGAACGGCACGTGCTCGATTGCCTGCGCGATCGGCTCCCTCATCTTCGTCAACACGCCCTTGAGCTGGTCGAAGTGCAGCTTCTGCTCGGCGCCGACGACGTAGAGGATGCGCGTCGGGTGGAACGTCGCCTCGCGGTAGAACGCGGCCGCGAGATCGCGCGTGTGGTAGAGCGTCGTGCCGTCGCTCTTCTGCAGGATGCACGGTTCCTTGATGCCGAGCTCCTTGAGCCACACGACCGAAGCGCCTTCGCTCTTCTCGAGCACTCCCGACGCCGTGACGCGCGCCATCGCGGCGGCCATCTTGTCCTCGAAGAACGACTCGCCCGTGACGTGATCGAACGTCACGCCGAGACGCGTATACGGACCCTGGAACGCCTTCAGCGACTCGTTGCGCAAGAGCTGCCACATGCGCCGTTCCTGGTTCTGAGCACCGCTCTCGAGCGCGCGGAAGTGCGCGGCGGCTTCGTCGTCGAGCGCCGGCGTCTGTTTCACCTCGACGCCGTAGCGTTTGTAGAGGTCGAACATGTAGCGCATCGGCGAGCGGTGCAGCTCCGCTTCGTTCCCCCAGCGCATGTAGGCCGTCATCATCTTCGCGAACGGCATGCCCCAGTCGCCGAGGTGGTTGATGCCGTGCACCTGCGCGCCGACGTGGCGGTGGATGCGGCACAGTGAGTTGCCGAGCACCGTGCTGCGCATGTGGCCGATGTGGAACGGCTTCGCGATGTTCGGCGAGCTGAAGTCGATGCAGACGACCTGGCCGTTGCTGCGTGCCTTGCCGTAGGGCTCCGCGCCGGCCTGGATCGCGGTCAGCACCTCGCGCGCGAGGGCCTTGCGGTGGAAGCGGAAGTTCACGAACGGCCCGGCCGCGGTCGCCTTCTCGACGATCGCGTCTGCGGTGATCGCGGCGGCGAGCTCGCCCGCGAGCACCGGTGGCGGCTTGCCCGCGAGCTTGCCGAGCTGGAACGCACCGAGCGCGACGTCGCCGTGCTCGCGATTCTTCGGCGGCTCGAGGCGGATCAGCGGTTCGGCGTCCTTGGCCGTGAGGCCGCGTTCGGCGAGGGCCGCGAGCAGGCGGTTCTTGAGGTGGCGGTGAAGTTCGGTCACTGGCAGGTCGATTCGAGAAGGGCGAGCACGATACTGGCACCGCACCCGGCTCGCCGCATCGATGCCGCGGTTCGGAAGAAAGGTGGCGCCTGCTACTGGCGGCGCGCGTGGCGGCACACGAAGGCGACGAGCGCTTCCGACTGGAAGAACGAACGGTCCATGTCGTGACCATGGCCGGGCACGACGTGCAGTTCCATCTCGCCGCCGAGTGCTTTGTAGCGCCGTTCGACCGCAGCCGAGTTGTCCGCGAGCGGAACGGTCGTGTCCTGGTCGCCGTGGATCGCGAACAGCGGCACCCCCGCGCGCGCCAGCGGCGCGAGCCGTTCGATCGGATTGCAGGTCGCGAGGTTGGCTTGCAGCTCAGCCTCCGTGCACTCGTACGCATTGCACGCCTTCGCGAGGCCCGGGTAGCTGCGCAGATCGCAGACCGGATAGATGCCTGCGAACGCGGCGACGCGATCGGGATGGTCACAGGCCCACGCGAGCGTCATCAAGCCGCCGCGGCTCCGGCCGAGCAGCGCCGGCCGCGGCGAGAGGCCGCGCTCGTGCACGAGGTGTTCGTGCAGCGCCGAGTAGTGAGCCCGGCCGGCGGGGCTGCCATACGATTCGCCGACGTCGATGCCGGCGATCGCGATGCCATTCGCGAGGAACCGTTCGAACATCCAAGTCTCCGCCTTGCTCGGCAGGCCGCGCAACGTCGGTGCGTAGAAGACCCAGGGCGTGGGCTGCTCTGCCGCGCGAGTGGCAGGCAGGATCAGGAACGCTTCGCAACCGTCGATGCGCAGCGTCTCGCCGGCCAACGGCAGCGGCTTTGGTGCCGGCAGCGGCTCGCGCGGCGCGGGCGCCGCGCAGGCGGCGGTGAACAGCAGCGCGATCGCAGAGAGCGGGATTCGCACGATGGCCGCATGGTAGAGGCTGGGCGGCCGCATCGACCGCGCTCACGCGCAGCGTTCTCGCCGCACGCGTCAGCAGTGCTTCGACCGTGCGCTCGCGGATCGGGGTCCGAGCGGTCAGCGCCGCTTCTCGATCTGGCGGCGGGTCGGCTCGGCCGCCGGATCGTGGTCGGTGTGCGCACAGAGAGCCGGGGCAGCGGGCGCGGCTTGTTCGCGGGCCTTGATGGACCGGTCGGGCAGGCTGCGCACGACGCGCAAGTTGCCGAGTGCGCCAAGGTCGCACGTGCGGGCCTCCTCGAGCGGCTTGCCGGCCGGATCGTGCGAGATGCGCACGAGCGGCCGATCGATCTTGACGCCGGCCTTGGCGACGACGCCGCGCTCGCCGTTCGACAGCAGCACGCGCGAGCCCGGCGGGTAGATGCCCATCGCGCGCACGAGCGCGCGGAAGGCGCCCGGTTCGAAGCTGCCGCGGTCCTGCAGCATGACCTCGTACGCGGCGCGGGCGCTCATGGCCGATTTGTACGGACGCACGGCGGTCAGGGCCTCGAACACGTCGCAGACCTTGAGCAGCGCGGTCATGCGGCTCGAGACGGCGCAGTTGGGCAGCGCCGGATAGCCGCCGCCCGCGTAGCGCAGGTGGTGGCCGAACGCCGCGGCAATCTGCATGCGGGTCGCTTCGCGATTCTCGAGCAGGATCTGGGCGCCGAGCACGGGGTGACGCTCGACGAGCCGCCGTTCGTCGTCGTCGAGGCCGTCGGCCTTGTAGAGGATCTCGTCCGGGATCTTGCTCTTGCCGACGTCGTGCAACATGGCGGCGGCGGCCAGCTCGATCTGCTGCTCGCGCGCCATTCCGGCGCCGTGGCCGACGAGCACCGCGATCGAGGCGACGCGGACCGAGTGGCCGACCGTGAAGGTGTCGTAGTCCGGATAGCGGACCAGCTGCATGACGTCGGTGAAGGTGCCGTCTGCGGCCTCGATCAGCTTCTCGCCGACGCCGCGCATGGCGTTGACGTCGAGATCGGAATCGCGGCCCGCCAGCACATGCGCCTGTTCGACCGAATCGAACATGCGCTGGTAGATCGGCAGCATCTGGCTCACGCCCTCGTCGAGTCCGCCGGCGGAGACCAGCTCCGAGCCCTCGAAGAGGAACTGACCGAACCAGCCCGGATCGGTGTATGGGGGCGAGAGCTGCAGGTGCACGGCCTGGCGCTGCTGCAGCGCCGAGCGCGCGGCGCCGAGGTCGAGCGCGCTGGTGCGCAGATCGGCGGCGATCTCGAACAGCACGAGCACCTCTTCGGCCGCGAGGCCGGCCTTGAACAGGATGCCGCCGCAGTCGAGCGCGGTCAGCAGGTCGACGACGCGGCGGCCGAGGATCGTCGGTCCGATGAGGAATCGACCTTCGTGTACGAGGTTGCCCTCGACGAAGCCGAGGAAGAAGTATTCGCGGCGGTCGGCTTGCAGCAGCGCCTCGAGACGCGCGGCGAAGTCACGCGCGTGCTGCTGTACGCGCGGGTGCGACTCGAAGTACATCGTCCGTTGCGTCAGGCCCTGGCTCAGCAGCGAGACCAGATCGTCGAGGCTCTGTGGTTGGTCCATGACGCTACGGGGTTCCGTTGCTGTTCGAGCGATACTGCTTCAGCGCGGCCCGGGCAGCGCGGCGGCAGGCAGCGGGCCACTGCGGCCACAACAGACGCCGGCGCAGGATGGCCGACAACGCGTTCGCGCAGTTCGCGTCGGGCAGCTCTCCGAGCGCGGCCAAGGCCGCGGGGATCCAGGGCTCGACACGTCGTTCCTTCGGCAGGTGCGGGAGCGCCGTTGCGAGGAGCTGCGCCGATTGATGCTGCAGCCAGTGCGACTCCGCGGCCTCGTTGCCGGCGCGCAGGGCCTCCTGGACCAGGAGCCGCGCGTTGTTGTCGTAGCGCTCGAGCACGAGCAGGGCCTGCCAGCCGGGCCAGCGCGCCGCGCCTTGGCGCAGCTCCTGGAACAGGTGCCGGCCGAGCGCGTCGCCCTCGGGTGAGCCGAGCAGCGAGACCAGCACGCCGCGCAGCGGCGGTGACGTGTCGAGGACCGTGGCCGGCAGGCGCCCGCGGGTCACGAAGTCGAGGCGCAGCAGCCGTTTGACATACGGGGCCTGGTCAGGCCCGGCGATGGTCAGGAGCCGGGTCCACAGCTTCTCTTCGTCCGCGGCGTCGTCGCGCTTGGCATCGGGCCCGGCTATCGCGCGGTGCAGCAGCTCGTTGACGACGTGGGGCCAGAGACGGACCCGGGTCGCGGGCGCAGCGATCGAGGAGGACAGCGGCAGCAGGAAGTCGCGCAGGTGCTGCGACGGAACGGCGCGCGCGAGCTCGCACAGCGTCGGCAGGAACAGATCGACCTGGGTCACGTCGCGCTTGGCCGCGAAGTCGACGCAGCCGTGCACGAGGATGCGGAATTCAGCCGTGCCCCAATCGGCGGAGCGACAGGAGCGCAGCGCGGTCGCGACGCGCAGCAGTTGTGGGGGCGCCGCGTGCAACGCGAGCTGCAGCAGGATGGTCAGCTCTTCCTGCTGTTCGATGGCTGCCGTGATGAACGGTCGCGGATCCGGCGCCAGCGATGCGAGCTGCGCCTCGAGCTGCTCGAACGTGAGCGCATGATTCTCGGACGCGACCACCTGTGGTCCGTCGGCGCCCAGCCGACCCGGATCCGGCTGCTCCTGCAACTCGTCCGCAGCGAGCCGCAGCACGTCGAGCAGCGCTTCGACGCTCTGTTTGTCCTGCCCGAGCGCGACGGCCTTCTCGACATTCTGCACGAGCTTGCCGAGCTCGTCGAGCGGTTCGCCGGTGGTGAGCATCTGCTCGATCGCATGCTTCATGGCATGAGCACAGAGATCGAGCACCGAGTCCAGAGCGCGTCCGCGGGTCGAGCGGTCGGCTGGCACGAGCGGACCTTGCTCGACGCGTTCGACGATGCGCGCGACGACGCTGCCGACGAGGTCGGTCGCGGTCGCGAGCTCGTCCTGCGGCGCGATACCGCGCAGGTGCTGCAGCATGGCCGCGCGCGCGCCGTGGATCGTGGCCGCCACGGTCTCGCTGACGAGTCGCGCGCCGAATTCGCGGTGTGCGACCTGGATCGTGTCCGGCAGCTGGCGGCTGAGGTCGGGGCGCGAGAAGCCCGTCGACCGCAGCGTGCTCGCCTTCACGCGTTGCAGCGTGGCCACGAACTGCTGCAGGTCGCCGGCCGAGACGCTCGAATCGATGCGCAGCGACACGATCGCGAGCGCGTGCAGCATGCCGTGCAGCCGGCCGACGTTGACGTCGTCGAGCGACAACTCGCCGTCGGGGGTGAAGAGTCCTTGCGTCGCGACCTTCAGCACGAGGCCGAGCGGCCCGCATTGCCCGCAGGCCGCGAGCACCTGTTCCTCGATTTCGACCCAGCGCGGGTGCCCTACCGGATAGATCGCCGCGAGCGCGAGCAATCGACCGAGACCGAAGGCCGCCGTTGCGCTCTGCTCGGTGACGCCGCCAGCGATGTGCTGCCGTACTGCGGTCGTCTGCAAGTCTTGGTCGCTCACTGGCCTCGTTGTGACGGGTCAGCAGGCTGTTTCGGACCCCGGCGAACGCGGGCATGAGGGGGGTTCCTGGGCCCGTTGGCATCGCGGCTTCGTGCGACCCGGACCGCGCCGCGCAGCTCAGCGCCGGCGGCCGACGAACCAGCCCGCGGTGCCGGCCACGAGCCCGAGCCCGAACGTGATCGCGACCCACAGCACCATCTGGGGAATCACGATGGCCCAGAACCACTTGCCGGCCGCGTCGTCGGCGGCGAAGTGGCGCTCGCCGCCGAGCGGCGTGCCGAGCTGCGTGACGACGTTCATGTCGAGGTGCGTGCCCCAGTGCCGCATCGTCGCGAAATACGCGAACGCGGTCAGGATCGCGCGCTGCATCAACGCGAACACCAACACCGAGAGCAGGAAGCGGCCGAACCCCTGCTTGCGGCCAGCGGAGTAGAACCCGACGAATGCCACGAGGATCGGCAGTCCGATCGATGCGCCGATCGCCTGGACCACGCCCTGCGGCGCGGCATTCTTCTCGAGCACGAGGCGCAGCCCCAGAAACGCCGTCGCCACGAGCGCGCAGTAGAACGCGGGCTTCGGCGCCCCTTGGCTCATCCGCATGCTGCCGAACACGAGCAGCGCGACGAACCCGCAGAAGGCTGCGGCGGCGATCGGCCACTGCCAGCCCGACGCGGTCACCGTCTCGATGTGCAGCGTCTGCGGCTTCAAGTTGGAGTCGACCGGGAACGGGTTCACGACGTCGAGCTTGACCTCGGTGCCGGCGCTGCGCACGCCGAGCACGATCAGGCCGATCGCGGCCACGGCGAAGAACAGCACGATGCGGCGCCGTCCGACTTCGCCCACGTACGGTGCGAGCAGCACGAGGGTCAGCGCGAGCAGCGTGACCGGCAGATACGGCACCGCTTGAACCAGGAGCTCATTCATCGCCGCGATGCTCGCCAAAGCGCGCATCGAGGGCAAGGCTGCGTTCCGAGCACGGCCTTGGTTGCGGTCATTGCCGCGATGCGCGCGTAGCATGCCGGCCGTGATGACGGCACCGATGCGATCGTGCGCGCTGCTGCTGTGGCTTCCGGCAATGGTCCCCGCGCAGGTGCCGGCCGCGCCGACGTTCGCGCGCGACATCGCGCCGATCGTCTACGGTTCGTGCACGCCGTGTCATCGACCCGGCACGTCTGCGCCGTTCGTGCTGCTCGGCTACGACGACGTCATGAAGAAGCGCAAGCAGATCGTCGAGGTCACGCAGCAGAAGCGCATGCCGCCCTGGCTGCCCGTGCTGGGTGACTTCGAGGACGATCGCCGGCTCGCGCCCGCGGCGATCGAGCTGCTGCGGCTCTGGGACGAGGCCGGCGCGCCACGCGGCGAGCCCGCGGACGAGCCAAAGGTGCCGCAGTTCCCGGCCGGCTGGCAGCTGCGTGAACCGGATCTCGTCGTGCGCGCCGAGCAGATCGCGGTGCCGGCTGCCGGACCCGACCGGTTCCGCAACCTCGTGATCCCCGTCGACGCCGGATGCCTGCGCTTCGTCGAGGCCGTCGAGATCCGGCCCGGCAGCCGGGCCGTGCACCACGCGATCCTCGGCACCGACCCGACGCGCGAATCGAGGCGGCTCGATGCACTCGATGCCGAGCCGGGTTTTCCGGGCATGTCGCTCGGTGGGGGCGGCCCGCCCGATGGCCACTTCCTCGGTTGGACCCCGGGCAAACGCGTGCGGCGTTGCGCGCCCGGCATGGCGTGGCGGTTGTGGCCCGGGCACGACCTCGTGCTGCAGCTGCATCTCGTGCCGACCGGCAAGCCGGAGACCTTGCGCTGCGAGATCGGTCTCTACTTCACCGACGTGCCGACGGCGATCGAGCCCGTGATGCTCGCGCTGTTCTCCGAGCAGATCGACATCGCGCCCGGTGTTCCGGACTTCGTGCTGCGCGACCACGTCGACGTGCCGGTGCCGATCACCGTGCACGCGATCTACCCGCACGCGCACTACGTCTGCCGCCGCATGCGCGGTTTCGCGACGTTGCCGGACCAGACGCAGCGTGTGCTGTTCGCGATCGACGCGTGGGACTTCGACTGGCAGGACGACTATCGCTTCCGCGAGCCGGTTGCGTTGCCCGCAGGAACGCGCATCGCCATCGAATACGTCTACGACAACAGCGAGGGGAACCCGAACCGGCCCGGGCCGGTGCGCCGAGTGCAGTTCGGCCAGCAATCGACGGACGAGATGGGCACGCTCACGCTTTCGGTGACCACGGGCAACCGCGCTCAGCGGCTGCTGCTCGAACGCGCCGCGACGCTGCGCGACCTCGAGAAGGTGCCGGCTGCGTGGAACGTCTGGCTCAAGCTTGCGCGCATCGAACGCGAGCGCGGCGAGGTTGCCGCGGCGCTCGCCGCCGCGCGGCGCGCGCACGACATCGATCCGGGTCTGGGCCAGCCGTGGCTCGAGCTCGGCCTGTGCCACGAGCTCTCGGGACAGGTTGCCGAAGCCGTGCGCTGCTACGAGGAGGCGCTGCGGCGGGATCCGGCGCTCGGTCTCGCGCACGTGCAGCTCGGCGGGATCGAAGCCCGCGGTGGGCACCCGGAAGCCGCGATCGTGCACTTCGAGCAGGCGCTGCTGAGCCACCCGAACATGCCGGTGCTGCACCACAACCTCGCTGTGGCGTGTTTCACGCTGGGCCGGCTCGATGTTGCCGAGACGCATGCTCGCCGCGCGCTCGAACTCGATGAGCACTACTTCAACGCGCAGTTCCTGCTCGGCCGCGTGCTCGCGAAGGCGGGCAAGAAGGACGAAGCGCGCGCGGCACTGAAGCGCGCCGAGGCGATGCGGCCCGGCGATGCGGCTGTGGCCCAGGCGTTGCGCGACCTGGACCGGTGAGGCGGGGCGACGCGCCACCAAACCTCGCGGCGCGTCGAGCACTGCGGCAAGGCCGCTTGCAGCGCGGCGGAGTCGTGTCTTCCAGGCCGCATCAACGTCGTGCAGGGAAGGCGCCGCCGGGGGGCTCGGTGCGCAGCACCTACCAATCGCCGAGCAAAGCCAGAGACATTCCGTACATGCCAGAAGAAACACTCATGTGGGCGCGTGCCGACTCGTTTGCCCGAAGCAGGGGTCCATCGCCCGCGCCCACGCAGCCCCGGCAGGCGGGGGTGACATCGCGCCGGCATCGAGTCGTAGACTCCCGATCATGGTTGACCCGGTCCGAACACCACCCGCTGGTTTCGATGAGCTTCCCGTCGAGGAGCAGATCGACTACGTCCAGGCGCTATGGGATCGCATCGCCGCGCACCCGGATCGGGTGCCCGTGCCCGAGTGGCATCTGAAAGAGCTACGCAAGAGAGAGGACGTGTACCGAGCGGCTCCGGACAAAGTCAGCACATGGGAGGAAGTGCGCGAGCGCATCCTTCGGCGGCGTGATCGTGGCACATGACCACGTCCCTCTCCTTCACGCCAGCAGCGGAGATCGACCTCGCCGCGATCTTCTGGATCCTGGAATGGAGCCGCAGGCTGGCTTCGAGTTCAGCGGGTCCGCGTCGGCGCGCGCAACTCGATCGAGTCGAGGCGCATGGCCTCGCCCCACGTCGCGAGGCCGATGCGATACCGGCCGGGGATCGGCAGCAGCGGAGCCTGATCGAACAACACCCCGTCCCCGAGGCGCACCGTGAGCCGGTGCGCGTAGTAGACGAGCTCGAGCCGCACGGGCTCTTTCGCGGCTTCCTTCGCCGATTCCTTGGTGTTGGCCTCCTTCGCGTCGGTTCGCCACGGTTGTATGGCAGACACGTAGACGCTCCGGTCGTAGCGTTCGAGATGCGCGCGCACGCCTTCGCCGACCGGCTCGAGGATCAGCGTCCATCCCGACAACGCGTCGCGCCTGCCATCACCCTGCAGGATCACGCAGAGCTTCGGCGGCCCTGACGCGGGCGCGATGCCGATCGCGAGCTGGAACGCGTCGAGCGCCTCGGTCGTCTTCTCGGGCAGCCACGCGAGATTGGACGGCGAGTCCTTCTGCACGCCCGGACGCACCGTGTATTTCCGCCACTCGACCTCGCGGTCGGTCGCGAAGCCTTCGAGCGCGCCGTTGCGCACGCGCCACTTGCCGACCGTGGATTCGAGCTTGCGCGCATCGGCCGTGTTGTCGAAGCGGGCCTTGAAGTGCGAAGTCCAACGCTTGGGATCGGGCACGTCGATCGCCGCGAGCTTCTTCGCGGGAGGGTCCACGTCGGTGGTCCAGCCCGACAGCGGCGTGCCGTTGCGCTGCGCGACCGCGAGCGAGAAGCCCGACGGGCCGCCGTAGTTGCGGATCTTCAACAGCACTTTGTTGCGGCCCGGCTGCAGCGTCACTGCATAGCGGATCGCGTCGGGCATCAGCACGCGGCCGCCGGGCCGCCACGGGCCGAGCGGGCCGTTCGTGTTCTCGTAGGAGCCGATCAGCTCGTCGTTGACGAACAACTTCAGATCGTCGTCGGCGCGCACGTGCAACCACGCCTCGGTCTCGCGCTCGACGCGTACGTGCGTCAGCGCGTAGATCGCCGTGTCGTCCATGTAGGCGAACTCGAAGTGTTGCCAGCCCGTCGAATCGACGGTGACCGGTTTCGGACCGGGCCGGCGCCAGGTCGGGCTGTTGAGCACGCTCTCGTAGCGCGCCTGCAGGTCGATCTCGAGCTCGGGCTCGAAACGGAACGCGCCCGGATCGACGCCCTCGCGCTTGAACGGACCGATGATCCACCAGTCCGTCACGACGCCGAGGGCCTCGTGCCACGCGTCGGCGCGCGCGCCCTTGTCGCTGAGGCGCTTCGACTGCTTGTCGCGCGGCACCGGCGAGCCGGGCTGGTCTTCGAGCGTCGGTGGCAGTTGCCGGGCCTTCGCGGCGAGCTGCTCGAGCCGCACCGCTTCGAGATCCTGATCGAGCAACGGCCAGCGAAAGCGCTGCAGGTCCGCGAACGCGGCGGGACCGAACGCCTGCACGAGGTGGAACGCGAACGCGCGTGCTATGTCCGGCGTGCGCGCGTCCTTGACCTTGCACGCGCGGTAGTCGCGGAAGAACTTGCGATAGAGCTCCCAGCGATACCCTTCGCCGCTCTTGCCGTAGGCGCTCATGAAGTGCAGCAAGAGCCCCGCACTCGGCCCGTAGTTCGGGATGCGCCAATACTCGAGATCGCGGTCGAGGTAGTCCTGCAGGAACGCGCGCGCGGCGATGCCGAAGCCGGCGCGCGCTGCGGCGACCTGGCCGAGCTCCCACTCCGCGAAGACGGCGCCGAAGTCCGCGAGACCCTCGTGCATGCCGCCGTAGACGGGCGTCGTGTCGTCGATGCAGTGTGTCAGTTCGTGGTAGAGCAGTCCGTTGTCGACGCGCAGGTCCTTCGTGTTCGGATCGGCATTGCCGATGTCGATGATCTTGCCGCCGCCGACGCCGCCGCCGAACTCCCACAGCTCCTTCCAGTAGACCGTCACGCGGTCGCCGTCGGGGTTCGGCACGCGGCCGAAGAGGTCGGTCAGGTAGAGATACGCGAGATCGAAGCGCAACAGGCTCTCGTCGACGATGCCATTGACCAGCGCCTGCGGGCCGATGATCACGAAGCGGTGGCTGGTGCGCGTCGCCGTGCGGCCCCAACAGGCGTGCTTCATGGCGGCCGTCGCTTCGGCGCGCTCGTCGGCGGGGACGTCGGCGAGCCACGCGGCTTCGATGGCCGCGCGCGCCTGCTCGGCCTCCTTGCGCAGCTCGAGCGTGAACTCGACCGTGTGCACGAGCTCGCGACCGACGGCGCGCTCGGCCGGGTTCTTGCTCATGCGGACGCCGACCTCGAGCCGTTCCTGCATGCGCTTGTGCCTGGCTGTGAGCTGGTCGACCTCGGCCTGCTGGTTTTCGGTGAGCTTGAAGATCTCCGCGGCGATGGCCTCGCGGTCCTGCGTCGCGTTCTTGGCGTCCGCGAGCGCGCCGAGCACCGCGCGATCGGCCTGCTGCTGCAACGAGCCGCCGACTTCGTCGAGCAGCATCAGCGCCCCGAACAGCTTGCCGCGGTCGTGCATGCGGCCCGCGATCTGTCGCAGGTAACGCGTGCGCTCGGCCTGGATGCGCTGCTGCACGACATCCGACTCCTCGAACGACAGCGGCGGCGGCGTCATGCGACCGACGGTCAGCAGCGCCTGCTGCAGCTTCCTCTTCGCCGGGTAGTCGTCGAGATGCCGGAACGTGAACTCGAGCTGGTCCCACGCGTCGCGCGGTTCCTTCGCCGCGCGCGCCGTGGCCATCGCGATCACGGCGTCGACCGCCGCGGCGTCCGGTGTGCCCGCGTCGGTCGCGGGCAGGAACTGCGCGACGCGCACGAGTCCGTCGGCGCCGATGTCGCGCGACAGCGGCGGCGAGACCTTGTTCGTGGCGGGGTCGAGGAATCCGACGAAGACCTCGATCGCGGAGGGGACCGACTCGGCGGGCGACGGCGGCACGAAGAGCGGCAGCTCGTATTCGACCGGCTTGTCCTTCTGCCACTTCTGCGTCGGCACGGGCGGCGCGTGATCGCGGCGCACGAGCATGCGGCCATTGGCCCGCAGCTCGACGCGCACGGCGAACGGACGATCCGGCGTTGCCTCGCTGCAGAAGCGCAGTTTCAACTTCGCGCGGCCCGTGCTCGCGAGCTGGGTCACGTCGACCTCGGCCGTGACGTTCACGGGCAGCGACATGTGCTCCTGCGCCGCGAGCGGCAAGGCACTGGCGAACGCGAGCAGCAGCTGCGCGCCAAAGCGAGAGGGCGTCATCGGCGACATTCGGCGCGGGCGAGCTTAGCGACAACGGCCGCCGCTCGTCAGTCCGGGTGCGTCACTTGTCGGGCTTCGGGGTCACGCCGCCGAGGTTCGTGTCCAACCAATCGAAGATCTGCGACCAGAGGTGGCGCACGTTCGCGGGCGACGAGATCACGTGCCCTTCACCCCAGTAGCGCACGAACTTCGCCCTGCGGCCGAGCCGGTAGAGGCCCATGAACGCCTCTTCCCCTTGCTGGATCGGCGCGCCGTCCATGTCGCCGTGCACGATCAAGAGCGGCGTGCGGATCCGGTCCAGGTAGGCGAGCGGCGTATTGCGCAGGTAGCGCCACAGGTCGCTCCACGGCGGACCACCGAGGCTCATCGGAGTGCCTTCGGTGAACATCACGGTGGCGAGGCCTTCGTGCGCGCGGTTGCTCATGCGCTCGCCCGGGTAGAGCTGCGCGTGCAGGCTCAGCAGATCCGGGTGTCCCGACATCGCGATGGCTGCCTTGAACCGCGTCGTGTTGGCGACGAGCGCGTAGGTCGTGTAGCCGCCCGTGCTGTGGCCGAGCACCGCGAGGCGATCCGGGTCCGCGATACCCATCTCGACGAGCTTGTCGACGCACGGCATCACGCCCTTCGGGATCTCGATCAGCGGATCGCCCTTGCCGTCCGGCGACGGCAGCGGAACGCTCGGCAGCAGCACGACGTAGCCATGTCCCGCGAGCAGTTCGAGATTCAGCGGGCGCGTGCTGGTCTTGCTCGCGAGCCCGGTCGCTGTATCGCGAACGACGAGGCCGCCGTAGACCCACACGGCGACCGGGTAGCGCCGGCCCTCCTCGTAGCCGGGCGGCAGGATCGCGAGGCCTCTCAGCGCATTGCCGTCGGTGCCGCGATAGTCGACCAGCAGGCGGCGGCCCTCGACGATCTGTGCTGTGTGCGCGTTCAGCGTGAGCAGCTGCCGCGCATCGCCGCCGTGTTCGTCCGTCACCCAGAGCGACGTGCCGCGTGTTGTGTCGTCGCGGAAGACGAGCGTGCGCAGGTGCGGATCGCCGTCGAGTCGCGCGGTCGGCGTCGGCAGTGCGATCGGATGGACTGTGACGCGCGCGCCATTCTCGGTGAGCACCAGGTGCGAGAGCGAGGCGCCCTCGAACAACAGCTCCGTGTGCGCGGGCCAGCGCGACAGCGACGTCAGTGACCCGGGGCCGAGCCCCTCGAGCGGCGCCGACTGCGCGAACGACTCCTCGCCGACGCCGATCGTCCAGATCGCGCCGCCCGCGTAGCCGAGGAACCGATCGGGTGCACCGGTGGGCAACAGCCGCGACGGAGCTCGCGGCAGCGACGCCGTACTGTTGCGTGGTGCGCCTTCCTCGAGCCGCCACCAGTCCCAACGCGGTGGCGACGATGGCCCGGCATCGGCGGCGCGTGCGCGGACCACGAGACACTGCGACGACCAGACCGCCCGGTCGACCGTCCACGCGGGCGGCGTGACGTCGCGCACGGAGCCGTCGCTCGCCGAGACGACGAGCGCGATCGTCCTGCCGCCGGCCTCGCGCGGGGCCGCCTGCTCGGCGATCGCGAACGCCGAGCTGTCCGGCTTCCAGCCGAGCAGCCGCCCGTCGACGTGCTCCTTGCTGCCGGCGAGCGCGGCCCAGAGCATCGGCTTCGGTTCGCGCAGGGAAGCGACCCCGGCGCGGTAGGTACGGATTGCATCCGTGATCGGCAGATCCGGGCCCATTGCCATCGTGCCAGTGATCGCGAGCACCGCGGCGCGGTCGAGGTCGGGCGAGATCGCGACCTGGATCGAGAGTCGCAAGTCCCACAAGTCCCACCTCGGCACGTCGGCGATCGTGCGCGTGGTGTGGGCCCCGACATCGATGTGCTCGAGCGCGACGGTCGGCAGCGGTGGTGGTGTGCCACCGCTCTCGAGGATGCTCGCGGTCGGCTCGGTCCCCGAGAGCCATTTGGCCCATGCGCGCGTCGCGTCGCCGACGCCGCGCCGCCAATAGAGGATCTGTTCCTGCGCGGAGACGCCGGCCGGAAGCAGAGCCGCGAGCAGCGTGTTCGCGTCCAGCCAGACGATCGCGCGCGGGGCCTTCGACGGGATTTCGAAGTCGACCTGCAGATACACGCCGCGGTCGCTCTCGCGGTGCAGCGTGTTCGTGGGCGCATCCCAGGTGTAGAGCCGGATGTCGCTCGCGGTTGGCGGCTCGCCGGGCCCGGTCTTGGTCGACACGAACGCGAGGCGCCGGCCGTCGGGCGACCAGGTCGGATACCAGGAACTGCTCGCGTCCTTCTCGCCGTTCGTGAGATTGCGCTGCTCTCCGGTGCGGCGATCGATCAACCAGACATCGCCGGTCGCCTTGTAGTTGCACGTCGGACAGGCGTTCGCGGTGCCAGGCCGCGTGATCGTCGCGGCGATCCAGGCGCCCTCGGGCGACACCGTGACGTCGTCGAGCTCGCTGAGCGTGAACAGATCGTCAGGCTTCATGCCGCGCGGTCCCTGCGCTTGCTGCGCTGGCCCGCGGGACTCCGATCGGGGCTGCTGCAAGACCGCGGTGGGGCACGGCAGCGCGGCGCAAGCAGCGAACAAGAGCGGCAGGGTCATGCCCCCGATCTTATGGCGGGCAGGGTCGCGGTGCGCCGCCGGCTGGTGCAGGCCGTTGCGGCGTCCTGTCCGCTATTGCGATCGTTTCGATGCGGTCCTGGCTTCGCTGCGTTTCGGCCGGCAGGCCGTCACCGCGTCCGGACCAAGCGAGTCGTCCTCGAGCTCGTCCTGCTGCTTGGCGGAACGCGTCAACTTCGCGATCTCTTCGCGCAACCGACGTTTCTCGCCGGGCATCAACTCGGCGCTCTTCGCCTTGTGCTCGCTCGCCTTCCCCTTCGCCCTGCTGCTGTCGACGACGATCGTGCCCATCTTGACCAGCCTGGCTTCGTGCGCGATCTCGACGACCTGCATGAAGCAGCGGTTGATCTCGTCGAGGTTCTCCTCGCGAAAGCGGCAGATCGCGTGATGATCTGGCTCGTGGCCCGCGGCCAGCACTCGAAAGGCGATACTGACTTCGATATTAGCGGCTATGCGTCGCGAAGAAAAAGTGCCGGTGCAGTAGGCGTAGATCAGCAGGCGCAGCATCACTCGCGGCGGGCACCGCTGACCCTTGCCGCGTTGGCGGTCGCTGACAAGCAACTTGTCGACTTTCAGGCCCTCTACCGCATCGTGAATGAACCACGCCAGGTGGCCACTCGGTAACCAGTCACGCTTCGAAGGCGGCAACTGAACCATGCGCATTCCTTACGCACCCGGGCCGCAGACAGGTAGGCTCAATCGTGAGATTCTCGGCAGCCCTGCCGGGTGTCGCGCGGCTCTAACGCCTTCTCGGCCTAGGCACTCCCGTAAGGTGTCTGTAAGGTGATACGCATGCACGCGGTGCCGATTGCCCTGCTGTTTGCCTGTGCCTGTTGTTCGAAGGCGCAGGTCGACATGACGGCTCAGGATCCCGCGAGCCCGCCACAGCGGCCCGTGATTGTCGCCGGCTACGACCTCGGTGCGCCGGCGCGATCGTTTCTCCTGCCCGACGAGCTGCACGAGATCTCGGCGATTGCGGCGGCCGACGACCACACGCTGGCTTGCGTGCAGGACGAAAAGGGGGCGCTGTTCTTCTTCGATCTCGATCAGGGCCGGATCGTGCGGCGCGCGAAGTTCGGCCCCCGGGGGGACTACGAGGGGCTGGCGAAGGTCGGTGGCGAATACTGGGTCCTGCGCAGTGACGGCGTGCTGCTGCGCCTGGTCGCGGCCGAGGATCGCTTCGAGATCGCGGAGACGCTCGCGACTGGCCTGCCGGTCAAGGAGTTCGAGGGCCTCGCCGTCGACAACGCCGCCAACCGGTTCGTGCTCGCGCCGAAGTCGGTGGCGAAGGAGACCGAGGAGAGAGAGCTGCGCCCGCTGTTTGCATTCGACCTGGCGACGCGACTGGCGGCCAAGGAACCGCTGCTCACGCTGCGCCTCGACGAAGTGCTCGATGCGGCGCGGCTGCAAGGTATCGACGTGCCGACGCGGACCACCAAGCGCGGCAAGGAGAAGCCGTCGGTACGCCTGTTCTTCGCCGAAGTCGCCATGCATCCCCAAACTGGCGATCTGTGGCTCTTGTCCGCTAGCGACCGTGCGCTGCTCGTCGTCGACCGGAACGGTCAGTTCCGCGGCATGCACTTCTTTTCCGCGGCGGAGATGCCGCAACCGGAGGCCGCCACGTTCTTGCCGAACTGCGACCTCGTGCTCGGCAGCGAAGGCGCCGGCGGTCAGGCCGTGCTGCGCGTCTATGCGCGCGTGACGCAACCTCGCTAGCCCAACGTTTCGCACTTGACATCACTGGCATGGATTCAGCGCTTCGGTCACGCATGTTGCGAGCGCGTGATGTTGTGTGTGCGCAGCGAGCTTGCCGCGCTCTCGTTCGTCAAGAACGATGACCACGTGCCGTGATCGAGGGGATGGTTCTTGGTGCAGCTGCATCGGCGCAGCGCGCTCGTCAGGTGGCTTGCGCATGCAATCGCATGCGGGATGACAGCGCGCTCGTCCTGTCATCGCCCGACAAGAACGATGACCACTCTACAGTCATGGAGTGTTGGCTCGCGGCGCAGCTGGCATCGACGCAGCGCGCTGGTCACGCAGCATGCGACATGTAAGCGCGTACTAAATCGCGGCGCGACGTAAAGCGCGTTACGACAAACTCCGGCAGGGGGGTTTTGTTGTTTGGCCAAGCCAATACCCGCTTGCCTCTCGTATGTCCGGTTTGCAGCTGCGAATCACCACCACGCATGCATTGCCAGAGAAGGCGTGCAGTCAACTCAGCCAGGAGCCAACCGTGAACAAGACGGATACGCGGGCCGCGACAGCGGCGTTCTTTCTGTACATAGCAGTGTCAATACCCGCGCAAACCGTCATCCCGACGGTCGAGACGGCGTCGGTCCCCAGCTCGGGCGACGCGGCTGACGACATGGTCGTCTGGGTCCACCCGACGACGCCGAGCCAGAGCCTCGTGATCGGCACCGACAAGCAATCCGGGCTCGGCGTCTACAGTCTGACCGGGAGCCAGCTGCAGTTCCTGCCCGACGGCGACATGAACAACGTCGACCTGCGCTACGGCTTCCGCCTGGGCTCCGCCGAGGTTGCGCTGGTGACCGCCGGCAATCGCTCGAACGACAGGCTCGCGGCCTACGCCGTCGACCCGGTCCAACGCCGGCTCTACAACGTTGTCGCGCAGCCCATCCCGCTCGGCTTCACCATCTACGGTTCCTGCATGTACCGCAGCCACGTGACCGGCAACTACTACTTCTTCGTCAACTCGGACGGCGGCCACGTCGAGCAGTGGCGGTTGTTCGACGACGGCACCGGCCACCTCGGCGCACAGCAGGTGCGGACCTTCGACGTCGGCAGCACCACCGAAGGCTGCGTGTGTGACGACGAGAACGGCTGGCTGTTCATCGCCGAGGAGAACGTCGGCATCTGGCGCTATGGCGCCGAGCCGGGCGCCGGTACCTCCCGCGTGCAGATCGACAGCACGGGTTCCTCGGGCCATCTGACGGCAGACGTCGAAGGGCTGGCGATCTACTACACGGCCGGCGGCGGCGGTTGTCTGCTGGCCTCGAGCCAGGGCAACAGCAGATACGTCGTCTACAACCGTGCTGCGCCACATGCGTATCGGATGACGTTCCAGATCGGCGCCAACTCAGCGCTCGGCATCGACGGGGTCACCGGCACCGACGGCATCGACGTCTGCAACCTCAACTTGGGGTCGGCGTTCCCGAGCGGCTGCTTCCTCGCGCAGGACGACAGCAATTCGGGAGGGAACCAGAACTTCAAGCTCGTGCCGTGGCAATCCATCGCCAACTCCGTCAGTCCGCCGCTGCCGATCGATTCGCTGTATGACGCGCTCGGCGCGCACCGCGCTGCGACGGCGACCGCCTACGGAACCGGTTGCGGGTCCCCTGCACTCGGCTTCGTGCCCGATGCGAGCGGCCGGCCAGTGCTGGGCCAGGCTGGCAGTGCGACCATCACCAACGTGCCGACGCCGCTGGCCGGTGTTGCGGTTGGATTCAGCAACCAGACCGCCGGCACGCAACCGCTGCCCTTCGCCTTGAACGGCATCGGCATGCCCGGATGCTCCCTGCTGCAGTCTGCGAACATCCTCGGGCTCGGAACCTCGCCGCTGACTGCGACCACGCGCTCGTTCTCCGTCGCCATCCCCAGCACGGCCAACTTGATCGGGACCCACCTCTACATGCAGGCCTACGCCTTCGCGCCCGGAGTGAATCCCTTGCAAGTCATCATCAGCAACGGGATCGACTGGGTCCTCGGAGACATCTGAGGGGCTGGCCGCGGTTGCGCCGTGGAAGGGGCTAGACCCTTCCACGGCGAAGCGTGCGGCGGTGACTCGACGAGGTGAGGGAACTCGTGCGTCGCTCCGCGACTGAACGCACGTCGCCGTGTCGGGGGGATCTCGTCAGAAGGTTGCGTGTTCGCGAGTCTCATCGCGACGCAGCACGTGCCACACTCGACGGCGACAACGGCTCGACTGATGCAGCGCGGGCACGCGGCTTGCGCAGTCAATCGCACCTGGGGATAATAGAGGAGCAGCTGCTGGTCCTCGGATCTGACAATAGTGATTGTGATAGGTCGCGTGGTGCATCTGCATCGACGCAGTGCGCTGTCACTCAGTATTGACATGAAATCGCATGCTAATCGCGGCGCAACGCAATCGGATTGCGTTGCGAATGAAGCATGCATTCTCAGAGAGGGTCCGCAGTCAAAGAGGAGACAACCGTGAGGAAGACGAAGACGTGGGCCGCGACGGCGGCATTCGCTCTGTGCATGGCGTCGTCGATACCCGCGCAAGTCGCCAGCGCGACGGTCGAGACGACGCCGGTCCCCAGTTCCGGCGACGCGGCGGACGACATGTGCGTCTGGGTCCACCCGACGACGCCGAGTGCGAGCCTCGTGATCGGCACCGACAAGGACGCCGGACTCGCCGTCTACGACCTGACCGGGAGCCAGCTGCAGTTCCTGCCCGACGGCGAGTTGAACAACGTCGACCTGCGCTACGGCTTCCGCCTGGGCTCCGCCGAAGTGGCGCTGGTGACCTCGGGCGAGCGCTCGCAGAACGTGCTCGCGATCTACGCCGTCGACCCGATCCAGCGCCGGCTCCACAACGTGGCGGCGCACCCGATCCCGCTCGGCTTCGACGTCTACGGCTGCTGCATGTATCGCAGCCACGTGACGGGCGACTACTACTTCTTCTGCAACTCGAGCGACGGCCACGCCGAGCAGTGGCGGCTGTTCGACGACGGCACTGGCCACGTCGACGCCCTGCGCGTGCGGACCTTCGAGGTCGGCAGCACCACCGAAGGCTGCGTCGCCGACGACGAGAAC
>Ga0111538_10002316_pt1 | contig 26870 bp, 23 predicted proteins | sample SoiMethybrSBSTD1_FD_79669 | JGI IMG/M metagenome (GOLD analysis project Ga0111538, IMG submission 79669) | Bulk soil microbial communities from a Populus tree surrounding site in Tennessee, USA - Soil MetaG P. TD hybrid SBSTD1 (version 2)... | ecosystem: Environmental > Terrestrial > Soil >...
CAGGCCGCGACGGTGATACGCCGCTCGAGATACTCCGCCAGCCAGGCGGTGAACTCGCGGTCGGCGGCGTCGGGCGGCGGCTGACTCAAACTGTGGTCGAGCACCCGCGCGAGCGTGTCCACGCCGTGCGACAGCAGGCCGGCGAGCCGCCGGCGCTCGTCGCGATGCGCGCGACCGCTGATGTCGTCGGCGAGCAGCGCCACGTCGGCCTCGGGATCGAGCAGGAAGAGGACGCCGAGGCGGTGGCGCTCGTCGGCTGAGAGCGCCTCGATGGGCGCCGTGACCGCCACCGACCGGACGATCGCGTAGCGTTCAACGAGCGCGCCCTGCTCATTGCGGACGCCGACCGGGACGCCGTAGGCGCGCCGCGGCTCGGGCGACGCGATTTGCATCCGCTGATAGTGATTGCGTGCGCGATCGTCGGGCCATACCAGATCGGCGAAGCGCTGCCCGGCACGCACGCCAATGGTCTCGGCGGCACGATTCGACGAGACGACGACGTCGGTGTTCGGATCGACGACGACGAGCGGGACCTGCATCGTGTTGAGCAGATTCTGTTTTTCGGCGAGCGCACGCTCGGCCTGGCGGCGCTCCCCTTCGGCGCGACGCCGGTTGAACTCGAAGCCGGCGAGCAGCACGGCGAGCATGACCGCGAGCAGTGAGACCGCAGCCAGCGGAAACGCCGGCGACGTCTTGGGAAAGAACATCAGCAGCCACGCGCCATCAGAGACGTGAAACGCGGCAACCGCGCCACCCTCGACCAGGCCGTGCCGAAGCGGCGACGGATCGGCGGGCCCGCGGCTTTGTTGATCGCGCGCGGCGAGCCCGGAGACGGCCGAACGCAGCTGGGCCGGACTGTCCGGGCCGAGCGCCGCCTCGAAGACCGACCAGGATGTCGCGGCCGGATCGCCCGAGCGGACGGCCGCGCCCGCGACGGGCGCCTCGACCGACGCCGCCACCGCGCGCCAGTCGATGTCGAACGCGAGATCGAGCGCGATGACCCCGCGCTCGCCCGCGCTCGGCACGACGATCGGACGCAGGAGTGTCGAGACCAATCCGCGTCCGCCAAGATCCAGATAGAACCCGGAGTAGCGGGCTCGATCGGCCGCGTCACCCTCGGACTCGGCAGTCGATGCCGGATCGAATGCGAAGAAGAACTCCTCGGGCGCGAACGTCGGCACGCCGGGCCTGGCGCCGAGCAGCGCCAGCTCCAGCGCCGCCGCGCCTGCCCCGCCAGGCGCGTCGTCCCAGGGCGCCGAGACGAGCGTGCCGTCTTCTGCGACGGCATAGACGCGCACCGGCCGCGGCGCGCGATTGCCCGGCACGGACGGCAGCGGCGACTGCTCTATGGCGCGGGCGATCTCGGCCTGCGCCCGCACGAGCGCGGGGACGACGCCGCGCACAAACCGATCCGAGCCGGCGCCCTCCCCGCCGCGAGCGGCGTCGAGCGCGTGCCGGCGGGTGACGACGAGCGTGCGGCCGTCGAGCTCGACCAGGCGCTGGCGCCGCAGTGACGTGGCGGGAGACGGCGAGGCATCGAGCAGGCGTACGCGCGGCTCGTCGGCCGCCGCCTGCGGTGACAGGACCATCGCCGGCAGCAACTGACGCAGCTCGGCCGGCACCCGATCACCGCCGGCCGCGAAGCGGCGATAGAGGCGCGCGCGATCGGGATCGAGACGGCGCGCGTACTTGTCGAGCTCGAGCCGCAGCCAGGCCATCGCGCCGGGCGCATCGGTCGGACGGAGCGGCGTCCGCTGGCCGACGAGATCGAAGACGGCCTCCGCCTTCGCCTCGCCGGACCGCTCGTGCCACGCGATCCAGATCGATCGCGCGGTGAAGAGCGCCAGCGCGACGAAGAGCGCGACGCCCGCGTAGAGCACCCGCGCGTGAGGGCCGGACAATAATGGGGACCGCATGACCTGGCTCGTCGCCGCGGGATTCGAACGGCGGCCGCTCGTGTTCGTGGAGGACCACTTGTATCACACGAGCGACGTGCTGGCCGCCCTGCAGGCGTCGCGGCCCGATCTCGTCGCATCGACGACCGTGGTTGCGCTCGAAGGCGCGGGGCCGGATACCGACGCCACTGTCGCGGACTGGCTGGCGCGGTATCCGGCGCTCCAGATCGCCGCGCCGGTCGCGTCGCGCGATCGGATCGCGCCGATCGGCCCGGGCGATCTCGCGGATGGCGGGGCATACGCCCGTCTCATTTCGCGTCTGCTGCGTCCCGGCGGGATCCTGATTCAGGATGTGCAGCTCGCGACCCTGTCGTTTCTGCCGGCCGACCGCTGGTGGGAGTCGATCTACCTCGCGGCGACGGTCCGCGGCATGTTTCCGGATCGGGCGCCGACCGTCCGGTTTCTGTCGAACAAACGCGGCTACTCGGCGACCTTCGGCCGCGATCTCATGGAGGCCGGGTTCGATCCGCGCGACGTCATGGACAAGGCCGGCGTCGCGACCACGGTCGTGCCGGCCATCGCGTCCCTCTTCGACCGCGCCTTCCCGCTGCGTCTCGACGCCTCTCTCACGCCAGATGAGTCGCGCCACTGGCCGATCTCGCACAGCGAGGCCGAACGGCGCGAGATCGACAGCGCGCTGGACGTCGTGCTGTGGACCGCTGCCGGCAGCGCGGAGCTCAGCGGCCGGCTCGTCGCCGGCACCCGAATCGCCCTTCGCCCCGGCAGCCCGGAGATCGACACGTGGAACGCGCTCGTCGTCGACCGGCTGTACGGCGGCGACGGGGTGCCGGTGATCGACGTCGGCACGCGCATCGGTCCTGGCGGCGCCGAGCGCGCCGAGCTCACCAACCTCGCCGCGCGACACATCTACACATTGCGCGGGCGGCTCGTCGATCAGGACGCGATCACGACGGTACGGCACGCCTACCGGCTGGCGCCACAACTCCGGATTGGGCGAGCTGACAGCCGGAGCCCGGCATAGCTATCGGAGGTCGCCCTTTCTCACTCCGACACCACCACCAACGTGTCGCGGGTCGCGCCGCGCACCGCGCCGAGGGGAATCGTCCGATCGAACGTGGCGAGACAGCCTCGCCGTCGCACCGCGAGCGCGAGCAGGTACACGTCGGTCAATTGCCGCGCGCCCTGAATGAGCGCCGGATTGACGAGCTTGCCGTCGAGGATTGAGGGCGTCTCGGCCCAGAAGTGATGATCCGGACTCGAACAGAATCGTCGCAGCAGCGGCACCAGATGGGCGGCGCGGGAGACAGGACTCTGGTACGCCGGCTGGGACACGACGCGGACGAAACCGATCTCCGTCACGGCGCAGGTCGCCCACCCGGACGCGCGTGTCTCAGCAAACCAGTCGTGCGCCAGCTGATGGTGCACGTGATCAGGATCGAAGAGCGCGACGAGTACGTTGACGTCGAGTAAGGTCGCGCCCACGAGCGGTCATTCCGCCTCACGCAGGCGATTGACCAGCGCCATCGTCGGCTTCGCGGCGCCGGGCGGACGCCGCGGCAGTAAGGGAACGCCATTGCGAACCCGCCCCGTTTCGGGCGGCGCCAACGCCTTTCGCACGAGCTCCGACACGATCTTGCCGGCCGTGCTGCCGCGAGCCGCCGCAAGTTCCTTCGCGGCCTGAAGCACGTCTTCGTCGAGATCGAGGGTGGTCCTCATCGCCCGAGCATCACGCATCACGCATCAGATGTCAATCGAGGGTGGGGGGACCCGACGGGCCCAAGCGTCTTGTCGTGGCCCGTGGCGGTATCCTAGTGCCCGTTCACCGGCCGGTCCGGATGCTGGCCGCGCTTCTTCGACGGGAGTCACCCATGGCCAGAGTGCCTGTCATTCTTTTTGCTGCCGGGATCGTGTCACTGGCACCACTCGCAGCCGTCGCGCGCCAGGGCGCCGCGCCGCCACCGGCCACGCAGCAGGGCGCCGCGCCCCCGCCGGCCCAGGGCGGCCGCGGACCCGCTCCGCTTCAGAACCCGAATCCCAACTACGCCTCAGTCGTGATGACCGTCGATGTCAACGCACCGGTCGCCAAGGTGTGGGCGCGCGTCGGGAAGTACTGCGACATCGGGGAGTGGGCCTTCCCCGGCTGCACGATCGTGTCCGGGAAGGACGGCGAGCTTGGCGCGGTGCGCTCGATCGGCAGCGAGATCCTGGTCGCGAAAACGGAGTACTCGTACACCTACACGCAGCCGGTGCGAGCGACCGGAATCTACAACATGTATCACGGCACGCTCGAGGCGAAGGCGCTCACGCCGACGACGACGCAGCTCGTCTATTCGCTGTTCTTCGACAACTCGCAGCTCGCCGACGACGCCGCACGCGAAGCGGACATCGCAAACCGGCGGAAGCGCTTCACCGGCTTCCTGCAGAACATGAAGATCCTCGCCGAAGGCGGCACGCTGCCGGGCCGCGGGGGCGGAGCCCCGCGCCGCTAGAGCTCCAGCGAGCGCTTAGAATCTGAAGACCAACCCCAGCGACGTGCGCGTGAAGTCCAGTTTGCCTGGCGACGCTTCGACGACTTTGATGCCGAGGATGTCGACATCGTCGAACGTCCGGAAGTAGCGGAAGTCGAACCGGACGCCGACGTGCGTCCCGAAGAACATGGCGATGCCGCCGCCGTAGCCCCAGGTCGCGCTGTTCTCCTCGACCTGCTCGAAGCTCGCGCTGGCCCGCATCACGCCCGCGCCGACCAGTGCGTACGGACGAATGCCGAAGCCGCGCTGTCCTCCGAACGGAATGCCGAGCACGAGATTGCCGGTGCCGGTGAAGATGCTGCTGCCGCCGAGGTCCGTGCGGCCGAAGAAGTCGGGACTGTAGCCGAAGTCTGCCTCGAGACCGAAGACGCCCGCGCCCATGAACGAGAAGCTGGCGCCGAAGTTGTAGCGCTTGGCGTCGAAGGCGTCCGACAGGTTCTTGCCGGAATCGCCGCCGAAGTTCACACCCCAGAACGGGACGATCAAGGTGTCCGCACGCGCCGGCCCCGCCGTCAAAGCGGTCGTCGTGAGCGCTACCGCGAGAATGCGTCGAAGCATGGCCGTTCCTTTCTCTCCGGGCAGCCTCTCCATTGTACGCCGGTCGTCAGTTGTCACCTCCGGCCGCCTTCGTTTGCGGCGTGAACGGCGCGGAGGTTGGCGGATAGCCTCCCCGCCCCCTCACCCGCTACCGTGGCGGCGCATGTTCCTTTTCCGCACCAAATCCATTGCCGCGCTCTCGGCGTCGGCTGATTCGGCGCACGGGCTCCGCCGCGTGCTCGGGCCGATGAACCTGATCTCGCTCGGCATCGGCGCGATCATCGGCACCGGCATCTTCGTGCTGACCGGCCAGGCCGCGGCCGTCAACGCCGGTCCGGCGATTGTGCTCTCGATGGTGATCGCGGGGATCGTCAGCGCGCTGGCTGCACTCTGCTATGCGGAGTTCGCGGCGTCGGTGCCGGTCGCCGGCTCGGCGTACACGTATGCCTACGCCACGCTCGGCGAGCTCGTCGCGTGGGTCATCGGCTGGGATCTGATCCTCGAGTACGCGCTTGGCGCCGCCACCGTCGCCGTCGGCTGGTCCGGCAACGTCGTCAGCCTCCTGTCGGACGTCGGGATCCATATCCCGGCCGCGATCAGCGGCGCGCCGGGGACGATGGTCATGTTGCCCGACGGAGGCGTGGCCACGGCGGTGTTCAATCTCCCCGCGGTCCTCATCGGCGTATTCGTCACGGCGCTGCTCATCCGCGGCGTGCAGGAATCGGCAACCGTCAACGCGGTGGTCGTGGCGATCAAAGTCGCGATCATCCTGCTCGTGATCGTGGCCGGTGCGGCGTTCGTCCGCCCGGAGCACTACACGCCGTTCATTCCACCGAACGCGGGGACCTTTGGTCACTTCGGCTGGTCCGGCGTGCTGCGCGGCGCCGCCGTGATCTTCTTCGCGTACATCGGCTTCGACGCCGTCTCGACGGCCGCACAGGAGGCGCGCAATCCGCAGCGCGATATGCCGCGCGGCATTCTCGGATCGCTCGCCATCTGCACCGTTCTCTATGTGCTGGCGTCGGGCGTCATGGTGGGTCTCGTGCCGTATCGCGAGCTCAGCGGTCCGGCGCCGATGGCCGTGGCCGTCGATGCGGCGCGCACCGCCGCCGAAGGCACCGCCTGGGCCGGCCTCATGCGCGCCCTGGCCACGCTCGTCAAGATCGGCATCATCGCCGGTCTCACGTCCACGATGGTGGTACAGATGCTCGCGCAGCCGCGCATTTTCATGGCGATGGCACAGGACGGGCTGCTGCCCGCGTGGGCCGGCAGGATTCATCCACGCTTCCGCACGCCGCACCTGACGACGCTCGTCACCGGGGCCATCGTCGCCGTCGCGGCCGGTTTCACGCCGATCAGCGTCCTCGGCAACCTCGTCAGCATCGGGACGCTCTTCGCGTTCGTGATCGTCTCGCTCGGCATCCTCGTGCTTCGCCGCACGCAACCGGATCTGCCGCGCCCGTTCCGGACGCCGTGGGTGCCGTTCGTGCCGATTGCGTCGGCCGTCGTCTCGCTCGGTCTGATGCTCAGCCTGCCCGCGTCGACCTGGGAACGGCTGGCGATCTGGATGGTGATCGGCGTCGGAATCTACTTCGCCTACGGACGGGCGCGCTCGCGAGTTTCCTAGTCCGAGTGCACGGTGCACCGTGCACGACCGCATCGTGCACCTAGCACATTTCGCCCCGCCTTGCCCCCTGATAACATGTCGGATATCGTTTGCCCGGCCACAGGAGGCTGGAGTTGGCGGAAGCGCGTGCGTATCTGCCCGTGCGTCGGTCGTTCGAAACGACGCGCCGGGATGCCTGGTGGCGTGAACCTCTCGTCACGTTTCTCGTCTTCCTCGCATTCATCATTTATTCGACCTGGGCGGGATATCAGAACACCCACTACGAGTACGGGCCCTATCTCTCGCCCATGTACTCGCCGGTGTTGTTCGGCCCGTCGCCGCACAGCTGGTTCGGCGGACCCGAGATTCCAACCTGGTGGCCACCGTTCCTCCACTACTCCGGCGCCGTCCTGATTCTGATCTTTCCGCTGAGCTTCCGCCTCACCTGCTACTACTATCGCGGCGCCTACTACAAGGCCTTCTGGGCCGATCCGGTGAGCTGCGCCGTCGGTGAGCCGCGCAAGAAGTACCTCGGCGAGCGTTCGTTCCCGCTCGTCATTCAGAACATTCACCGCTACGCACTGTACTTCGCGCTGATCTTCATCGTCATTCTCGCCATCGACGCGTGGAAAGCGATGTGGTTTCCCGTCGGTACCACGGCGCTCACGGCCGCCCAGCCGACCGCGTTCGGCATCGGCGTCGGGACGATCATCATCACCGCGAACGTCGTCTTCATCGCGCTCTATACGCTCGGATGCCATTCGCTCCGGCATCTGGTCGGCGGCGTGCGCGACGTGCTCTCCGGCCGTCCCGTGAGCCAGACGGCCTACAAGTGCGTCAGCTGCCTGAACCGCTGGCACATGAAGTGGGCGTGGACGAGCCTGGTGTGGGTCGGGTTCACCGACTTGTACATCCGGATGTGCTCGATGGGCATCTGGCATGACATTCGGCTGCTTTGATTGTTTTTGATTGTTAATGAGGCAATGGGGCAATGAGGCAATGGGGCAATACGAGCGCTTGTTCCGAACCCCGAACGCGAATCTCTGAATCCCTGAATCTCTGAATCGCGAGTCGAGTGATGCAGTTTCCAGTCATTGATCACGACGTGCTCGTCATCGGCGCGGGCGGCGCGGGGTTGCGCGCGGCCATCGAAGCGTCTGCACAGGGAGCCACGGTCGGCGTCCTGACCAAGTCGCTCCTCGGGAAGGCGCACACGGTCATGGCCGAGGGCGGCATGGCGGCGGCGATGGCCAACGTGGACGACCGCGACAACTGGCGGGTGCATTTCGCGGACACGATGCGCGGCGGTCAGTACCTGAACAACTGGCGCATGGCCGAGCTGCACGCGAAGGAAGCGCCCGATCGGGTGCGCGAGCTCGAGGCGTGGGGGGCGGTCTTCGATCGCACCAAGGACGGCCGCATCCTCCAGCGCAACTTCGGCGGCCACCGGTATCCCCGCCTCGCTCACGTCGGCGATCGCACGGGGCTCGAGATGATCCGCACGCTCCAGGACCACGGCGTGCATCGCGGCATCGACGTCCACATGGAGCACACCGTCATCGCGCTCCTCAAGGACGACACCCGCGTCGTCGGCTGCGTCGCCTACGATCGCGAACGCGGCCGGTTCAAGGTGTACCGATCGAAAGCGGTCGTCATGGCGACCGGCGGTCTCGGCCGCGCGTATCGCGTCACGAGCAACAGCTGGGAGTACACCGGCGACGGCTACGCACTCGCGTACGACGCGGGCGCGGCGCTCCAGGATCTCGAGTTCATCCAGTTCCACCCGACCGGCATGGTCTGGCCGCCGAGCGTCCAGGGCATCCTCGTGACCGAGGGCGTGCGCGGCGAGGGCGGCATCCTCCTGAACAAGGAAGGACGCCGCTTCATGTTCGACGACATCCCGGACAACTACAAGAACCAGACGGCCGACAACGAGGAAGAGGGCTGGCGCTACACGCAGGGGGACAAGTCCGCGCGGCGCCCGCCGGAGCTCCTGACGCGCGACCACGTCGCGCGCTGCATCAATCGCGAGGTCAAAGCCGGCCGGGGCAGCCCGCACGGCGGCGTGTTCCTCGACATCGCCTGGATCAAGAAGAAGCTGCCGAACGCGGCCGAGCACATCAAGCGCAAGCTGCCGAGCATGTACCATCAGTTCAAGCAGCTGGCGAACCTCGACATCACCGCCGAACCGATGGAAGTCGGCCCGACCACCCACTACACCATGGGCGGCATTCGCGTGGAGGGCGACTCGCAAATGTCGAACCTGCCGGGTCTCTTCGCCGCGGGAGAAGCGGCGGCCGGGCTCCACGGCGCCAACCGGCTGGGCGGCAATTCCCTCTCCGACCTCGTCGTCTTCGGCAAGCGCGCCGGCGAGTATGCGGCGGCATTCGCGAAGGCGAACGGTGCGGTCCGCATCGACGAACGTCAGGTGGACGACGCGGCGAAGCGGGCGCTCGCGCCCTTCGACCGCGGCCCGTCGGGTGAAAACCCGTACCTCGTGCAGTACGATCTCCAGGCGATGATGCAGGACCTGGTCGGGATCGTCCGCCAGGAGTCCGAGATGGTCGAGGCGCTCGGCCACATCGCCAAGCTGCGTGAGAGGGCGGCACGAGCCGGCGTTGGCGGCAATCGCGAATACAACAACGGCTGGCACACGGCGATCGACCTGCACTGCCTCCTCACCGTGTCGGAAGCGATCACGCGCGCGGCGATCGAGCGCAAGGAAAGCCGCGGCGCGCAGTTCCGCGAGGACTTCCCGGCCAAGTCGGACGCCTACAGCGCGTTCAATCTCGTGATCCAGAAGGCATCGGACGGCGCGATGACGCTGCACCGCGTGCCGCTCCAGCCGCTGCCGCCCGAGCTCCTGCAGGTGATCGAGGAGAACAAGTAGATGGCCACGCTCACCTTTCAGATCTGGAGAGGCCAGAACGGCCAGGGCGGCTTCCAGGAGTACCGCGAGGAAGTCGGCGAGGGCATGGTCGTCCTCGATGCGGTTCACGCCATCCAGGCCAAACAGGCCAATGACCTCGCGTGCCGCTGGAACTGCAAGGCCGGCAAGTGCGGCTCGTGCTCGGCGGAAATCAACGGGCACCCGAAGCTGATGTGCATGACGCGGCTCGATCAGCTGCCGGCCGACCAGCCGATCACCATCGAGCCGATGCGGACGTTCCCGCACGTCAAGGACCTCGTCACCGACGTCTCGTGGAACTTCGAGGTCAAGAAGCGCATGAAGGCGTTCACGCCGCGCAAGCCCGACGCGCCAGACGGCACCTGGCGCATGCAGCAGGAAGACATCGATCGCGTGCAGGAATTCCGCAAGTGCATCGAGTGCTACCTGTGCCAGGACGTCTGCCACGTCCTCCGCGACCACCACAAGCACAGCGAGTTCATCGGCCCCCGGTTCCTCGTCCACGCCGCCGCGCTCGAGATGCACCCGCTCGACACGGTCGATCGCGTCGCCGAGCTCAAAGAGGAGTTCGGGATCGGCTACTGCAACATCACCAAGTGCTGCACCAAGGTGTGCCCCGAGCACATCACGATCACCGACAACGCCATCATCCCGCTGAAAGAGCGCGTCGTCGATCGGTTCTACGATCCGATCAGCAAGTTACTCAGAGTCATCACTGGACGATAGACGCTGACGTTCGCATCGATCGAAGGACCATCGATCAATCGATCGAAGGACGCGCCGCCAGCGACCGTCGCCAACGGTCACTCCGTCAATTCGATCGTCAATTTGATCGATTGATCGATTGTCATTTGCTCGATAGTCTGTCTCTTACTCCCGTGACTCTCCGATTCCTCTCGGTCGCTGCCGGCGTGACCCTGCTGGGTGCGTCTGCCCCACAGCGGCTCGAGGTCGTTGTGTCGTCGGCGACGGTGCGCGTGGTGCGGAAGGCGGTCACCACGCAGGTCGTGTTCGTCGAGAACCTGAGAGTTGCGCGACTCGTCGAGTGGGAGTTCGCGCTCGCACCCGCCACCAGCCCAGATCGACCAGCGACCTACAGCCACTACAGCCGGACGGCCGGACCGTTTTCTCCCGGCGACGGGCCGATCGAGGCCGCAAACAGGCGGGGTGCCGCCGTGCGCCGGTTCCGCGTCGACGCCAGCGACGCGGCGCCGCAGGTAGCGAGCATGACGCTGGTGGTCTTTGCCGACGGGATGGTCGACGGTACGTTGGCCGCCGTCACCGAGTTTCGCCGAAAGCAGGCGGCGCTCCTCACCGACCTCGCGGCTTGGCAGGCCGGGCTCGACGCCCTGCCGAGGAGCGAGGCCGATGCCCTCGGACATCTGCGTCACCAGCGTGATGCGGCGATCCAGGATCGACCGCAGGATCCGTCGGGCATCCGCGGTCGCGTCACACAGTGGCTGGAAGGCGCCCGCCCGCGCGGCTGGACGTTCACAGCGGCGGACTCGCTCAAGAATGAAATCGCGGACAGGTTATCAGCCGCTATTCGTTATCGCTCGGGCGCTGACGCGGCGTTGCGCGACCGCGCCGCGCTCGGCACGAATCTGTCTGCGTCCGTCGCGGTGCATCCGCAGTCGGGTCAAAGACTCGAGTTCGTGGCCCTCGTTGAAAACTTGCGCGAGTCGCCGCTCGAGGCCTGGGAGCTCGCGATTTACGACGGGCCCACGTCCCGGTATCCCAGCTCAAGCCGGTCCGCGGACGCGTGTGTCGTTCCGGACGACCAGCCGGGCCAGGGGCGCATCGTGCGCAACGAAGTCCGCGAGATTCCGCTCGGCCCCGCAGACGGCGCGGAAGACAAGCCGCTGCCCATCGCCGTGGTCGCGACGGCGATCTGGTCCGACCTGGCGTGGGAAGGCGACCCGGACGCCCGCGCCAGACTCTTGCGCCGGCGCGAGGAAGAGACGCGCGAGCGAAAGCAACAACCTTCGGAGCGCACCGTCAATCGCTCGAACACCAGTATCGGCTGCTCACCAGGCACGTCGCGAAGTCACTAAAATCCGATCCGCACGCTCATTCCCGGCCGGAAATCCCAGTTGCTGCCGAAGACGAGTACTCGCATCTCGGGCACGACGGCGAATCGCGGCCAGACGGCCAGCACGAGGTCCACCCCGACTGCCGGCCCGAGACGCAGCTCGGTGTTCACGATTTCAGTGCGGGGCTCGAGCGTTGGGGTCACCGGTCCGGGCTGCGGCGGCGGCTGGATCGAGTTCTGCTGCAGCAGATGCTGCCGCTGGTGAACCAGCACCATCCCGGCAACGAAACCGAGCCTCGCCACCCCGCGCGATCCCGTGTGATACCCGAGCAGGACGCTGCCGGTTTTCAGTCGCTCGTCCAGTTGGGTCGACCGTGTGAACGTGAGCGGCCCCAAGGGGCCGGAGAAGGTCGTCGAACCGTGGCGCGTGCCCTCGGCGCCGTACTCGAAGCGAACACTCCAGCGCGGCGCCAGAAAGCCGCCGACCCCCAAACTGCCTCCGACGGTCGTACCGCTGACATTCGGGAATCCGATTTCACCGAAGGGCTGAATGACTTCGGTACGCGACATCTGCGTCGTCGCGGTGAACACGCCGGCTGCTACGAACACGCGCCTCGCGGGCGGCGGGTTCTGGGCGTGGGCGAGAGCGGACACGGAAAACACGATCGCGATGGCAGCGAGTACGCGTTTCATCGGCGGCGCCTCCTGGGCATGAGCACGTCACCACGATGCCATAGTCACGCGCGCTGGTCGTGAGATTCAGGTGAAGAATGGGTGAGATCCGCCCCAGCACCCTTGAAGTAGGATGGCGGCTATGCGCTTCAAACGAACCCTCGCGGATCGCAGACGTTCCGCCGGCTCCCTGCTATCGCTGGTGCTTGTGCTTGCGGTCGCGTCTGCCGCGCTCCCCGCCCGGCAGGCCGCCACCTACGACCTGCTCCTCGTCAACGGCCGCGTCGTGGACGGAACGGGCAGCCCGTGGTATCGCGCGGACGTCGCGATCAAGAGCGACACGATCGCCCGCATTGCCCCCCGTATCGATCCGTCTGCCGCCGCCCGCGTGATCGACGTCGCCGGCGCCGTCGTCGCCCCGGGATTTATCGACACCCACACCCACGCCCGCCGCGGGATCAACAGCGTCCCGACCGCGCCGAACTACGTGCGCCAGGGCGTGACGACCGTGATCGAGGGGCCGGACGGATCGTCGGCGGTGCCGTTGAGTCCGTTTCTCGCGGAGCTCGATCAGCTCCAGAAGTCGGTGAACATCGGCAGCCTGATCGGTCAGGGCTCGATCCGCGCCGCGGTCATCGGGAACGGCGATCGTCAGGCAACCCCGCAGGAGATCGAGCACATGCAGGCTCTGGTCGAGCAAGGCATGAAGGACGGCGCGCTCGGTCTCAGCACCGGTCTTTTCTATGTGCCGGGCACGTTCACGCCCACCTCCGAAGTGGTGGAGCTCGCGAAAGTCGCCGGACGATTCGGCGGCTTCCACGCGTCGCACCAGCGCGACGACGCGTCAAGGGTGCTCGACAGCGTGAAAGAGACGATCGCGATTGGCGAGCTCGGCGGGCTGCCCACGCAGGTCACCCACATGAAGGTCATCGGCGCGGCGAACTGGGGCAAGAGCGCGGACGCGCTCCGCCTCGTGGACGAAGCCCGCGCGCGCGGCGTGGACGTCACGATCGACCAGTATCCGTACACGGCCTCGAGTACGAGCATCGCCTCGGCGCTCCTGCCGGCCTGGGCGCTCGAAGGCACCACCCAGGCGCGTCAGGCGCGCTTCAAGGATCCGGGCGCGCGCGCAAAGATCAAAGCCGAGAGCATTGCCATGATTCGCGACGAGCGCGGCGGCGGCGACCCGAAGAACGTCCAGTTCGCCAATTGCGGCTTCGACGCGACGCTCACCGGCAAGACGCTCGCCGACGCGACGCGGCGGCGCGGGCTGGAACCGACGATCGAAAACGCCGCCGAGACGACGATCTGGATCGTCGAGCAGGGCGGCTGCCAGGGCATCTTCCACGCGATGGGCGAGGAGGATCTCATCCGCATCCTGCGCCACCCGGCCACGATGATCGCCTCGGACGGCGAGGTGCCGACCTTCGGCCGCGCCAATCCGCACCCGCGCAGCTACGGCACATTCGCCCGCGTGCTTGGCGTCTACGTGCGCGAGAAGTCAGTGCTGACGCTCGAGGACGCCGTGAGGAAGATGACGTCGTTTCCCGCGGCGCGGCTGCGCCTCCAGGATCGCGGCCTCCTGCGCACCGGCATGCTGGCCGACATCAGCGTCTTCGATCCGGCGACGGTCAAGGATCGCGCGACGTTCGATGCGCCCCATCAGTACGCCGACGGCTTCGCTGTCGTCATCGTCAACGGGCAGGTCGTGTTCGAGAAGGGCGAAATGACGGCGGCGCGGCCGGGCCGTGTGCTCTTCGGTCCCGCAAAGGCATCGAGGTGAAAGAGCGGCGCGCGCCGGTGGTACGGCTGGCGCACGGGACGGCCTGGTGCAGGTGTGCCCGCGCGACCCTGCGATGTTCGCGATGGCGACCGCCGTCGTGACCGGTACAGGTATTGGTGCCTGCTACCTGCCGGCACGACGGGCCGCGCGGGCGAATGCTGCGGAAACCCTCCGAGGCGAGGTAGTTACTTGAGGTGCTTCCCGACCAACTTGGTCATCTCGAACATGTTGACCGTCGACTTGCCGCCGAACACCGTCTTCAGCTTGTCGTCGGCTTTGATCATCCGCCGGTTCTTGCTGTCCTGCAGGCTGTTCTTCTTGATGTAGGCCCACAGCTTCTTGGTGACCTCGGTCCGCGGGATTGGCTTCGATCCGACGATCTCAGACAACGCGCTACTCGGGGTCACCGGCTTCATGAATGCGGCATTCGCTTTCCGTGCTTTAGCCATCGAAACTCCTCTCAAAACGGCCTTCAGAGTAACACTAAATTCCCCTCTGTACGAGGGTGGGGCGGCTCATTTGATCTGAAACCCGAGGACCTGCCGCTCGGCGTCGGGGGTCTCCGCCTGCCGCTCGAAGGCCTCGATCTCGAACGGCCGGCCGACCTTGTTGCCCGACGGATCCTCGAGGAGGGTCAAAACGACGAGCTCGTAGTGGCCACGTTGCCAGGGCGCCTGGGGCACGAAACTCCAGCGCCGTTCGCCCGGATCGACGTGGATCGCGCCGTCCAGCGGCCCGCCGCCGGAGCGCGCGACGCCGACGGCGCGCTGCAACAGACCATGGTCCAGCGGCCAGGGGAACGTCACCACTAGGGGATCGCGTGTGCCGGCGGCCGGCGGCTCGAGGCGCCAGTCTCGCGGATTCAGCGCCGCCTCGACCGGCGGCCCCGCCCGGAACTCGTGCCGGTAGGTGGCCTTCAGCGGCTGCCCGTGCGCGTCCTTCCACGCTGCATCGACCACGATGGCGTAGCGGCGGCCGTTCTGCAGGGCGCGTCCCAGCTCGACGTTGGGCCGGACGCCGCGCTTGACCCGGCCGGGATCGAAGAACACGGTGTATCGCGTGTGGTCGTCATTCCAGAGATCGACGTCGAGCTCGAGCAGCGCGTCGGCCACTTCCTGGCCCGTGTCGTCGACCAGACGCACGATGCCGCCGGCGCTGGCTCGCGACATCGGCGCGGAGAAGTGAATGTAGAAGCGCAGCAGATTCTCGGGCCAGACATCGCCCGACGGGTAGAGCGTCGTCACGACGGTCGAAGGCACATGCGCGGCCGCGGCGAGGCGCACGGTCGTCGTGACGATCGGCGCGGGACGCGGATCGGGCAGGCGCGACGGATCGAATTGGACCGAGTACTCGCGGCCCGGGTCGAGCGGGAATCCCGGCAGGAACTCGAGCGCTGCGCCATTCGCGACGTAGCGGCCGGCGACCGGCACGTCGGCGCCCGACACCGTCACGCGCAGCAGCGCGTGCCAGGCGTCGTCGTTGTTCCCGACGCGCCGGAGGCTCGACAGTTCCGCTGACGACAGCCCCGTGACACGGACGGCGGCGCCGGACGCGGACTCAGCGAGGGCGATCTGGATGGAACCCGCAGGAGTTGAAGTGCAGGCACTGACGATGACGACGACGATGGTTAATGGGGCAATGAGGCAATGGGGCAATGGGGCAATACAAGCACTTGTCTTTGCTGGCCGCGTCACTGCTACGACACCGGCGGGCAAGCCCGCGTCACGAGCTCGTAGACAAGCGGTCGTATTGCCCCATTGCCTCATTGCCCCATTGCCCCATTAACCCCGATCATCTACGGCAGAATGATCGCCGTGAGGTTCCTGACGCCGTCCTGGCCGCGCGCGATGACGATCGTCCGCTGCGCATCGAGCAGATCCATCTGCTCGACGCCGGCCATCGACGCGATCGATTCGAACGGCACGCCGCCGGTGGGCGTCGTCACCTTCGCGGTGATGGCCTGCGCGGTGCCGAACGGCGCCGTCGAAATCTTCAGCACGCCGTGACGGGAGTTCGACATCAGCAGGAAGTCCTTGCCGTCCTTCTTGTAGAGGAACAGGTCGAGGGGCGAGTTGCCCGCGCCGAACTCGGCGATCGTCGTGCCGACGATCTTCTCGCCCGGCTTCAGCGACGCGATCGGGAACTTCACGAGCGGCGTGCAGGTGTAGCCCGCCAGAATCGTGGGCTGGTTGTCGACCGTGTAGGGCACGAACGCCATGACCGGGGCGCGCGTTTCGAGTCCGCCGTGGTTGCCGTGGAAGATCTCGACGCTGGCGCCGCGGTCCGTGGTCGTGAACGGATAGGCAATCGACCAGAGCTTCGAGGCGAACTCTTCATTCGAGAGACCGGCAACCACCAGGCGGCCGTTGACCAGAGCCATGTCGGTCACCGACGACGTGCGTCCGCCGCGTCCGGTCGCGTTAACGGCGGCCGGGTTCGGCAGCGTCACGCTCGTGAACTTCATGTTGTCGAAGGCCACGAGGTCGATCTTGCCGGCGCCGTCGATGCGCAGGAGCGCCGGTTTCGCGTCCGGTCCCTGTCCGCGCATGACGGAGACGAAGGAGTTCTTCGACTGCGGATGCACGGCCAGGTCGGTGATCGTGATGTCTGCCGGCGCGGTGCCGAGCATCGCGGCGATTTTCTGATCGACCGCGGGGATGTCCTTGGTGCCGGCCGTGCCGCTCGAAGCCTGGCTGCCCAGGTCGAGCGCGAGAATCGACGCGGCCTGGCGGTCCGCGGCGAACAAGGTGCCGTCGGGCGCGAAGGCCAGAGGGCCGATGGACGTGAACGCCGGCCCGGCCGACGTGCCGATGAGACGGGCTGCGGCCGGCGCCGAGGCGGACGCCACTGCAAGCGCGAGTACGGCGGTGAGTTTCAGGCTGGTGCGCATCTGAACACTGCTCCTTCGCTCCGAGTGTGGGTTGGAAAGCCAGATGATTCTACCGTGGGGAGGGTGCACCGTGCACTGTGCACGGTGCCCCGATATACTCAGTCCGTGCGCGTGACCCGCCTGGCGTGCGTCCTGGCAGCCCTGCTGGCTCTGGCCGGCGGGGCGGCGGGCCCGACCCGCCCGGTCGAATCGACCCGGTTCGTGGTGTCGTGCACGTGGCCCGGGGATCCCTCGGCCGAGACGCGGCGGACGACGCAACGACCAGGCCGCGCGCCGTTCCAGATCCTGCGCACCACCGCGCTCACCTTCGGGCGCGTTCAGCACTCGCCGGTTCACACCAGGCGAATCGACCACTCCCTCTTCCAGCGACCGCCTCCACACGCGGACCTGAGCTGACGTCCCGACGTACCGCGGGTACAAGGGGCGCGAAGGGTACGACGGGAACGATGTACCCGTCGTCCCCGCAGTGTCTTTGGTCCATTTCTTTCGGAGGTCTTTATGTGGCGCTCGCTTTTCAGGCGTGAGACGACGTCCGCGCCGACCGTCGATCAGGTGAATACGCTTCGGGCCGGGTACGCCAGGTTGACCGACGAGGAGCTCAACCGGACGGCGAAATCGTCGGCCACGTTGCCGGAGGTCGTGGCCGTGGCGGCGGTGCTCGCCTCACGTGTGCTCGGTGTACAGATGTTCGACGAGCAGATCCTTGGCGCGCTGGCGCTCGCCGAGGGAAAGGTGGTTGAGATGCAGACGGGCGAGGGCAAGACCCTCGCGGCCGTGCCGGCGGTCGCGTGGCTGGCGCGCGGCGGGCGCGGGGTCCACGTCCTCACCGCCAACGACTACCTGGCCGGGCGCGATGCCGAGTGGATGCGCCCGATCTACCAACGCATGGGCCTGACGGTGGCGGCGGTCGGCCAGCACATGGAGGCCGGCGCGCGCCGCGCGGCCTATCGCGCCGACATTACGTACGCGACCGCGAACGAAGTCGGCTTCGACTACCTGCGCGACGGGCTCGCCTTCGACCTCGCCGAGCAGGTCCATCGTCCGTTTGCCGCGGTGTTGGTGGACGAGACCGACTCGATTCTGATCGACGAAGCGCGGATTCCGCTGGTGATCGCAGGCGGGGCCGACGAAGACGTCGACATCGCGACGCACGCCGACCGGATCGCGCGCGAGCTCGTGCCGGGCCGGCACTTCACGGTGGATGGCGAAGCGCGCAACATCGCACTGACACCGGCCGGCGTCACGCACGCCGAGCGCGGATTCGGGTGCGACAACCTGTTCGAGACATCCGCTCTGGCCGCGCACACCGCGCTCCAGGACGCGCTGCACGCGCACGTCCTGCTCCGGCGCGACGTGGACTACGTCGTCGCGAGCGATGCGGTCCTGCCGGTCGACGAGTTCAAGGGCCGGATCGTGCCCGATCGACGCTGGCCGGCGGGCCTTCAGACCGCGCTCGAGGCGAAGGAACGGGTCCGGCGGAACCGGCAGGGACGCGTGCTCGGATCGATCACGGTCGAGCACTTGATTGCGCTCTACCCCGTGGTCTCGGGCATGACCGGCACCGCTGCGACCCAGGCCGAAGAGTTCCGCGACGTCTATGGCCTCGAGATCGTGGTCATCCCGCCGCATCGGCCGATCGCGCGCGTCGATCATCCCGACGAGGTCTTCGCGTCGAAATCGGAGAAAGAGATCGCCGTACGCGACGAGATTCGCCGGGTACATGCCGCGGGCCGGCCGGTCCTCGTCGGCACGTCGAGCGTCGAGGAGTCGGAGCGGCTGAGCCGGGCGCTCGCCGACGTGCCACACCAGGTCCTGAACGCGCGCCATGCGGCCAGGGAAGCGGCGATCATCGCGCGCGCGGGCGAACGCGGCGCGGTCACGATCTCGACCAACATGGCGGGACGCGGCGTGGACATCCGGCTCGGGTCCGGCGTCGCCGATCTCGGCGGCCTGCACGTCATCGGCACGAACCGGCACGAAAGCCGCCGCATCGACCATCAGCTGCGCGGCCGCGCCGGGCGCCAGGGCGATCCCGGCAGCTCGCGCTTTTTCATCTCGCGCGAAGATCCCCTGGTGGCGAAGTACAGCGAGGGCGACGCCGGACGATCGATCGATCAGCTGCAGCGCATCGCCGAGGGACGCAATCTCGACATGCGGCTCTTCCTGCGGAAATACGAATCGGTCATCGAAGGCCAGCGGATCAACTTCCGCGAGCGGCGGCAGAGCGTGCTGATCGAGCCCGCCGCTGATCCCGTCCGCCTCGCCACGCTCGACGATCTGTGGTCCGACTACCTGGCGGCCATCACCGACCTGCGATCGGGCAGCGCGTGGATCTCACTCGGCTATGCCGATCCGTTCCGCCACTATCTCCAGGAGGTGCACACGATGTTCAACCAGCTCGACGCGTCGATCGAGGACGAAGTGGCGGACCGCCGCCGGCGGGTCGAAACCGAAGGCCTCGCGGCGCATCAGCGCGGCGCGACCTGGACGTATCTCTCCACCGACGAGCCGTTCGGGGCCATGAGCGCACGCATCCTGCGCAACATCGCCGCCTTCGTCCGGCACCAGCTCGGGCTCGCGTAACACCGGGGCACGGTGCACAGTGCACCGTGCACCCGCTCGCTGTTCGCTATTTCGCCGTCGTTGCCTGTTTGGCGATTTCGCGGATGTCGTCGGCCGGCAGGATGGCGACGAACGGGAGCGAGCGCGAGCCGCCGACGGCCAGGAAGACGCCCACGAAACGGCCGGCGCTGTCGAAGACCGCGGCGCCCGGGGTATTGCCTCCAACGACGGCGTGATAGGTCCGCGGTTTTTCCACCGTCATCTGGATGTATCCGAACGACGCGATCGGGCGGTAGTTGGTCTGCTCACCGGTACGCGACAGCACGATCACGAGATCCATCAAGCCGGGCTTGCCCTGGGCCGCGTCGACGGCTGGAATCGGCGATTCGAGGGGATCGACCGGCCGCAGGAACGCCAGATCCAGATCGGCGTCGCGCAGGACGATCCGCGCGGGGACTTCGTTCCCGTCGGCCAGGCGCATCCGCAGCTCGGCGGTTTCGGTTTGCACCTGGGCTCCGGCGCCGCCGATGCGGCGGACCATGGCTTCGCTCGGCTCGATGGCCGAGAGCGCCATGACGGCGAGGCCGCTCTTGTCGAGGACCGTGGCGTTGGCCTGCATCGGCCGGTCCTGGGAGTTCTCGCGGCCGCCGACCGTGGTGCGCGTCTTGAGCGTCGCCAGAATGAGGATGACGGCATCGCCGCGCCTGGTGACCAGATCGCGCGCCGCCGCGCGATCTTCCGCCGTCTGTGCGCGCGCGGGCATCGCCGCCGCAAGGGTAGACGCTGCCAGCAGACTCGCAAGAACAGTGCGCATCAGATCTCCAGTCGAAAGACTCATTTCCACGCGGGCTTGATCTCGACGAACAGCGTCCGAATACCGCGGCGCAGTTGAAAGACCACCACTGCCGGTCGACGCGACACGATGTCTTTCATCCGCGCGGCCAGTCCATCCACGTCCGCGACCGCTTTGCCGTCCACGGCCAGGATGATGTCGCCGACCTGCATCCGGGCAAGCGCCGCCCACCCGCCCTGGCTCACCGACTCGACGATGACGCCTTTGGTGGACGCGTCGGTGACGCGCGGATCGTCCTGGTCCGACGCGGCCATGTTCCGCGCGCGGAATTCGAAGTCGGCGTCGGTATAGTCCGCCATTTCGCGCGCGAGGCGCGGGCTGGTGCCGAGCACGACCGGCAGCGGCGACTGCGTGCCGCCGCGCGACACGGTCAGCGTCACCGTCGAGCCGATGCGATACCGGCGAATCTCGGCCGCGAACACATCCTCGTCGTTCGGCGCGCTCGCGCGCACCGGCTCGCCGTCAATCGCGAGAATGATGTCGCCGATCTTGAGCGGGCTGGCGCTGTCGAGCACGCGCGTGACGCGCACGCCGGTCTTGCCCTTCAGGCCGAGCCGCTCGGCCAGGGTCGGTGTCAGGACCTGCACGTTCACGGGGATCCACGCTTTGCTCGCCTCGCTCGGCGGCGGATCGACTCGCGGCTGCCCGATTTCGATGACGGTCAGCCGCCGCTCGAGGCCGCGATCGAAGCCGACGAGCAAGCTGGCCTTCGGCTTCGTGCCGAGCGCCGCGCGTGAGCGCGCATCCAGGTCGGCCAGCGATCGCACGGGCTGTCCGTCGATCTCGACGATGATGTCGTTGCGCCCGAGCGGTGGCTTCGCCTGCTCGGACGGTCCGCCGGGGCGCAGGTTGACGACGCGCACGCCGTCGGTCGCGCTCCGGCCCATCTCGCGCGCCTCGGACGCCGACATGTCGGCCCCGACGATCCCCCACGCGCCCAGCGCCGAGGGCATCGACGACGCGACCGGGCGTTCGACCGGCGTCGCCGTCGTCGTGACGTCTTTGCCGTCGCGACGGAGCACGAGGGTGGCCGGCTTGCCGATCGTCAGACCGAACAGCAGTTGATTGACCGCAGGCAGTTGCTCGGCGAACTTCACGTCCACCGGCGTGGCGTTGACGCGCACGAGCAGATCACCGGTCTTGAGGCCGGCCGCCTCGGCAGGCGACTGCGGCGTCACCCAGGACACGAGGGCACCCGGCCCCGGCGAGCCGGACACGCGCGGCTGCACTTCGACGCCGACCCAGCTCCGGCGCACGCGGCCGTCGCGCTTGATGGCCTCGAACACGGATTTCGCCAGATCGGCCGGGATCGCGCCGCCCAGTCCGAAACTGATTTCGTTGACGCCGACGATCTCGCCGGCTTGATTCACGAGCGGCCCGCCCGAGTTCCCCGGGTAGATCGCCGCGTCGTGACCGACCCACTTCACCACCGATCCGACATCCTCGCCGTCGAGCAGGCCGAGCGCGCCGCCGAACGCGACCGGCATCATCATGTTCAGGTTGCTGACGATGCCGCGCGTCACCGACTGCGACAACGCGAGCGGGCTGCCCATGGCAAGCACGACGTCGCCCTGACGCAGCGTCGCCGAGCTCCCGAATCGCGCGACCGGAAACGTCATCGGCGTCGCCGGCTTGAGCTTGAGCACCGCGATGTCCGACAGCGGATCGGTCCCCACGAGATCGGCCGGGATCTCTTCGTTGTTGGGCAGCGTGCACACGATCCGCTGCACGCGCCCGGCGACGTGGTGGTTGGTGACGACGTACCCGTCGGCGGTGACGATGGTGCCGCTGCCGGACGCCTCGAGCTTCAGCTCGCGCCCGCCTGTCCATTGCAACGCCACCACCGAGATCCGGACGAGGCTTGGGTAAACCGCCGCGATCGCTCGATCGATCGCCGCGCGATCGGCCGACACGGGCGGCATCGGCCGCGAGGCCGGATTCTGCCCGGCCGCCGTCTGGGTGGCAGCGGGCGTGCCCACGAGCGCGATGAGACACAACGAAAGGAGGAGGCGACGCACGCTCGGATGGTAGTGGTTAACGGGCCAACCGGGCAATGGCGCGCTCCAGGCCGGGGACGAATGTCATGACCAATTGCGCAATTTCATGCAGTGCCTCATTGCCTCAGTGCCTCATTGCCCAATTGCCGAATTAACCGGTGCACTTCACCCCGGTGCCTCCGATCCCGCAATACCCGCCCGGATTCTTGTGCAGGTACTGCTGATGGTAGTCCTCGGCGTAATAGAACGGCGGCGCGTCGCGAATCTCGGTGGTGATCGGCTTGAACCCATGCCGCACGAGATCAGCCTGGTAGCGCTCGCGTGACGCTTCCGCGGCGCGGCGCTGGGCGTCGGACGAGACGTAAATCGCCGACCGGTACTGCGTGCCGACGTCGTTGCCCTGCCGCATGCCCTGCGTCGGATCGTGGTTTTCCCAGAAGACCTTCAGCAGATCCTCGTAGCTGACCTTCTTCGGATCGAACACGACCAGCACGACCTCAGTGTGGCCCGTCCGTCCCGAGCAGATCTCTTCGTACGTGGGGTTCGTCGTGTAGCCGCCCGCGTAGCCCACCGCCGTGGTGAACACGCCGGGTGTCTGCCAGAACTTCCGTTCCGCGCCCCAGAAGCAGCCAAGTCCGAAGACGGCCTGCTCGAGGCCGGCCGGAAACGGCGCGACGAGCGGCGCGCCGTTCACCGCGTGCTGCTTCGGCACGGGCAGCGCCGTCTCGCGCCCCCTGAGCGCTTCCTCCGCGGTCGGCATCGTCGTCTTCTTCGTTGCGAATAGCGCCATAGCTCTCCTCAATATCTTCCTGTTAGAACGCGTGGGGCCCCACCCCCACGCTTCGGACGCGTCGGGCCTCGCTAACGCTCGGCCCTTGCGGTACCCTTTGGGCCCACGCCCCGCCGTAGCGCCGCCGGCGCGAAGGCGGATCGCTACACTCGCGCCTTCGCGGTGTCAGCTTCCTTGATCCTTCGGCTCGAATTTCAGCGCGACTCCGTTCATGCAGAAGCGCTGCCCCGTCGGGGCCGGGCCGTCGTCGAAGACGTGGCCCAGGTGACCGCCACAGCGCTGACAATGCACTTCGGTGCGCGCCATCATGTGGCTGCGGTCGGTCGTGGTGCCGACGGCGCCGTCCATCGGCGCGTAAAAACTCGGCCACCCGGTGCCGCTCTCGAACTTGGTGTCCGAGCTGAACAGCGGCTGGCCGCAGCCGGCGCAAATGAACGTCCCCTCGCGTTTTTCCTTGTTGAGCGGGCTCGTGCCGCGCATTTCGGTCCCGTGGCACCGAAGCACGTCGTACTGCTTCGGCGAGAGCGTCTCCTGCCACTCGTCATCCGTCTTCGTGACTTGAAAATCCTTGTCGCCCGCCTTCATCGTCCTTGCCTCATTTTCCAATGGCTTGTTTGGCAATCTCGCGAATGTCGTCGGCCGGCATCACGATGGGCAGCATGCCCATCGAGTCGAGACCACTCATGCCGGACATCGCCGACGTGAACGACATCGACGAGGTCGCGCCGCGGTTCTTGGTCGAGATCACGCCGATGCCGACGAACTGCCCGGCGGTGTCGAACACGGCGCCGCCGAGACCAGTGCCGCCGAGATAGGCCGTGCGCGGCTTGTCGATGACGGCGACGACGTAACTGAAGGTCGCGCCGAGCTTCCAGCCCGCCATTTCGCCGAGACGCTCGAGGCCGACCAGCAGGTCCAGCGTCCCCGGTTTCGCGCTCGGCCCGTCCACCCACGCCACGGGCGCCGCCAGCGGTTCGATCGGCTTGACGAACGCGAGGTCGAGATCGGTATCGCGGAGCACGATTTTCACCGGCACTTCCTTGCCGTCCGCGAACCGCAGCCGGAGATCGGTCGTCTCGCTCTTCGTCTCCACCTTCATCGGCGGCGCGCCGGACGCTTCGGCCTCCTGCGCGAAGAGGCCGCCGAACAGATTGTCCGGCTCGATCGCGGTGAGCGACACCACGGCGAGCCCGTGCGAATCGAGAACGGTCGCGTTGGTCTGCAGCCGCGCTTCGCTGGCCGACATCTCGCGGCCGTTCATCGCCATCCGGGTTTTCATCGTCCCGAGCAGCGTCACAATCGCATCGCCCCGCCGGGCCATCAACGCCCGGGCCGCGGCGCGCTCTTCGGGCGACTGCGCCGCGAGCGACACGCCACACAGCGCGATGGCCGCCAGACGAACGAGGCTGGTTGTCTGCATGGGAATCCCGGGGAGAGGAACGGGCTCCTGCCCCCTCCGGCATCTTGATCCATGCTACCTGAGCGGTCAAGGCGGGCTCCAGGTTCCGCCAGCAGTACAATCCCCCCATGTCCCGTGCACCAGTACTGGCCAGTGTCGCGTTCGCCGTCGCCCTCGCCACCGCGGTCGCCTCGAGTCAGTCCGCGTCGCGGACCCATCGGCTCGAGGCCACGCCGGCGACGGTGGCCTACGGCTATTACTGGTCCGAAGCGAAGCCGGTGTTGCGTGTCGCGTCGGGCGACATCATCGACGTGGACACGCTGCTCACCAACACGCCGCAGGGGCTGGCGCGAGCCGGGGTACCCGATGAAAAAATCCAGTCTTCGCTCAAGGCTGTCGTCGCCGCGTTTCCGCAGGGCAGCGAGGGGCGCGGCCCCGGCGGGCACATCCTGACCGGTCCGGTGTACGTGGAAGGCGCCGAACCCGGACACGTGCTGCAGGTCGACGTGCTCTCGATCGATCTGCCGATCGACTACGGGTACAACGGCTGCAGCGGGTTTCTGCCCGAGAACTGCGATCGGAGTGCCGGGACCAAAATCATGCAGCTCGATCGCCAGAAGATGACCTCCGAGTTCCTGCCGGGTATCGTCATTCCCCTCAAGCCGTTCTTCGGCAGCATGGGCGTCGCGCCGGCGCCCGAGCTGGGACGCGTCAGCAGCAATCCGCCCGGCCGCCACGCCGGCAACCTCGACAATCGCGAGCTGGTCGCCGGCTCGACGCTGTTCATCCCGATCTTCGTGCCCGGCGCGCTCTTCGAAATCGGCGACGGCCACGCCGCGCAGGGCGACGGCGAGGTGGACCAGACGGCGATCGAAACGTCGCTCCGCGGCACGCTGCGGCTGACCGTGCGCAGGGACATGAAGCTGACGTGGCCGCGCGCCGAGACAGCGACCGACTACATCGCGATGGCGACCGACCCCGATCTCAAAGTCGCCACGGCCACCGCGATTCAGGAGATGGTGGACTTCCTGGTCGCAGAGAAAGGCCTGACGAAGCACACGGCCTACCAGCTCACCAGCCTCGCCGGGCACGTCGCGATCACGCAGCTCGTCGATCGGCCGAATCACGGCGTCCACGTCAAGATGTCCAAGGAGATTTTCAAGACCGTCAAATGACAAGTCCGGTCGTCGACATCCTGCGGCGCCGTGCCGCGCGCCAGAGCCGCGTCCCGCACGGTGACGGCGCCAGCGTCGCGCTCGCAGTCGAGGGCGGCGCAATGCGCGGCGTCGTGTCGGCCGGTATGGTGTCGGCGCTCGAAGCGCTCGGGCTCACCGACGCCTTCGACGCCGTCTACGGATCGTCGGCCGGGTCGCTCAACGCGGCCTACTTTCTCGCCGGTCAGGCCGCCCTCGGCGCCACGATCTATTTCGAGGACATCAACAACCGGCACTTCATCGACATGCGGCGGCCGCTCGTCGGCCGGCCCGTCGTGAACCTGTCGTACCTCATCGACGACGTCGCGGTGCGGCGCAAGCCGCTCGACGTCCAGAGAGTGTTGGCGTCATTGGCGCCGCTCCGCGTGCTCGCGACCGATCTCGCGACGAGCGGCTGCGTTGCGCTCCGCGAGTTCGCTGACGGTCACGCCCTGCTGAACGCGATGCGCGCCGGCGCGACGATGCCGATCATGGCGGGCCAGCCGGTGAGCTACAACGGCGGCCGGTTTTTCGACGCGTCACTGACCGAGCCGATTCCCGTGCCGACCGCCGAAGCCGACGGCCACACCCATATCCTGGTACTGCTCACCCGCCCGACCGAATCGCCCAGGGTGTTGAGCGGTTTCGACCGCGCGTTCGTGCTCCCCAGGCTGCGCCGCCTGTCGCCGGAACTGGCGGCCCGGTACGTCGATCCGGGGACCGCCTACTCGGCGCTGCTCGAGCACATCGCCGGCGGGACGGGCCCGATGCGCCGTGCCAGCGTCCTCGGCATCCGGCCGACCCCGCCAGTCGTGAGCAAGCTCGAGCGCCGGAGCGCAGTACTGCGCGCCGGCGCCGAACGCGGCTACGCGGCCGTCGTCGCCGCGTTCGGCTAAACAGTGTCTGAAGGAGGGGCGGGCTTCAGCCCGCCTTTGCTGGGCCGGCTGAAGCCGGCCTCTCTTTTCCGCCTTTGCCGGGCCGGCTGAAGCCGGCCCCTCCTCTCCGCCAGAGCGCTCTCCTTTCCGCCAGAACGCCGTACCGGCGTCGGTGGCGTTGATCAGGTCGCGATTCCGGCGACAACCAGTGCCATTCGCGGGACACGTTTCGCCCGTCCCGGCGGGTTTTCGGCGGTCAGCCCGGCCGATCGGCTGGTTCGCGGATTGCAAGCTCGGGCGGGCATGACCGCGCTCGTCCAGGACGTCCG
>Ga0111538_10002317_pt1 | contig 26864 bp, 24 predicted proteins | sample SoiMethybrSBSTD1_FD_79669 | JGI IMG/M metagenome (GOLD analysis project Ga0111538, IMG submission 79669) | Bulk soil microbial communities from a Populus tree surrounding site in Tennessee, USA - Soil MetaG P. TD hybrid SBSTD1 (version 2)... | ecosystem: Environmental > Terrestrial > Soil >...
AAGGGCTCCAATTTTCGTCTCAACGACGAGACTCTCGAGCGCTACATCCAACAACATATCCAGGCAACGCCGGGCCAGATCGTCAGTTTTTCATGGCACGGCGGCGAGCCGACGCTGCTCGGTGTGGAGTTTTTCCGCAAAGCCGTCGAATTTCAGAAAAAGCACCTGCCGCCGGAAAAAAAAATCATCAATGGCATTCAAACCAACGGCACGACGATCGATGACGAGTGGTGCGAGTTCCTCGCCAAGGAAGACTTTTACATCGGCCTCAGTCTCGACGGGCCGCGCGAACTGCACGATCACTATCGCGTCACCAAAGGGCAAAAGCCAACGCACAAACAAGTTGTGCAGGCGTTTCAGATGCTGCGCAAGGCCAAGGTGCACGTCGATCTACTCTGCGTCATTCATGATGTCAACGTAAAATATCCGACCCAGGTCTATCGTTACTTCAAGGAGATCGGCGGGCAATACTTGCAGTTTTTGCCGCTGGTCGAGAAAACCGGCGATCCGAATAATCCAGTGCACCAGCGCTCGGTGCCGGCAGCGGCTTATGGTAAATTCCTGAACACGATTTTCGACGAATGGATGCGCCACGACATCGGCAAGATTTTCATTCAGCTCTTCGACGAATCCGTACGACCCTTTCTCGGCATGGAGCACGCGCTATGCATTTACCGCGAAACCTGCGGCGACGTGCCCGTGGTCGAGCACAATGGAGACTTTTATTCCTGCGACCACTACGTTTTGCCGGAATACAAAATCGGCAACATCCACGACCGACCACTCGCCGAGATGATTGAGGATCCGAAGCAGCGCGAATTCGGCCAGAAGAAATGGACCAGCCTGCCGAAGTACTGCCGTGAGTGCGAAGTGCTCAGCATGTGCAACGGCGGCTGCCCCAAGGACCGCATCATCAAAACGCCAGACGGCGAAGAGGGTCTCAATTATCTCTGTGCCGGCTTGAAAGGCTTTTTCACCCACAGCAAACCCTACTTCCAAAAATTCGCCGAATTGGTGGAAGCCGGCGAACCGGGCGAGAAGCTGATGGAGATCGTCCGCGCCGCTGACGCGAAGTCTTCGGTGCGTCAGGCCGGCCGCAACGATCCCTGCCCCTGTGGCAGCGGCAAGAAATATAAGCGTTGCTGCGGCGGTGCCCGCCCGGCTGCATAGCGCCAATCGTGTTCGTCTTTCGTGCTCGTGATCCGATGACTCGATCTTAAGCGGGCGGCCGCGACTGCTCGACGTTTCTGACCTTTGTACTACTATGCTTGAAAGTTTTCGCGGCGAGTGTAAATTCTCTGAGGCACTGCTGCTAAGTTGCTGAATAATGAGTAAATACCATGTCACCACGAAGCACACGAAGACCACGAAGGGTTAGGATCTTGATATTTTAAACTTTCGAACTTCGTGCTCTTCGTGACCTTCGTGGTAAACTCCGGTTCCCTGCTTTGGTTGCGGCTTTGCCGCGCTGCGCACTTTGTGGTTAATTTTTACAAGCCGAATTTACCGAAGGAATACTCATGACTTTGTACGACGACATGATGGCAGGTGTCATCGACGTCCACTGCCATATCGATTTCGAATTTTCCGCCAAAGAGCGCAAGCGCGAGCCGGAGTTTCTCTGGCTACCCAAAGCCGAGGCGATGGGCATGCGCGGCGTGGTTTTGAAATCCCATTGGTGGCCGACCATCAATGTCGTACCGTATATTCTTTCTTCGGTAGAAACCAAAGTCACGCTCTGGTCCAGCGTCGCGCTCAACAGCACCGCCGGCGGGCCGAATCCTTGCGTCATCGAAGCCTGCGCCGAACTCGGTGGCAAGATGGTTTTTCTGCCGACCTGGAGCGCGCGCAACGACGTCGAGCGCAAGGGCTTCAGCAGCCGAATCCAGTCTTACTACAAAAGCCACGCTAAATTAGAGAACCCGAATTATTATTTTCTCGACGACAGCGGGAAACTCGTCCCGCGCGGTTATGAAATCATCGAAGCGTGCAAAGCGCACGATCTAACCTTGGGAATGGGCCATGTCTCTTGGCAAGAGTCTTTGGCTTTCATCGAAGCGGCACGCGACCTAGGGTACAGCCATAGAATCGTCGTCAACCACGTCCAGAGCCACATCATCGCCATGCCCGTTGACGCCATGAAGCGCGCGGCAGAAATGGGCGCATTCCTAGAAGCTTGTTGGAACGCGCTGGCGCCAGGCCGGATGGACTCGCCGGAGCTCGTCAAGCAATTTCGCGAAGTCGGATTGCGGCAATTTATCGCCAGCACCGACTACTTCCGCCCGTACAGCCCCAATCCCGCCGAGCTGTTCCGCATGTATCTCGGCATGCTGCATGAGGGAGGGTTGAGCCAGGGCGAAGTCAATCAAGTTGCGTCGATCAATCCGGCGCGGCTGATGGGCTTGGCGTAGGAGCAGTCAATTGGAGAGATGGCGTACTGGAGCAATGGAGTGTTGGGAGGAATGCTCCGTCCCACTGTCATCCCGAACGACGTGAGGGATCTTTCCGCAGCGTGTAGTTTTCATCCCGCCGGACAGGCAAGTGGCAGCTCCGCGAAATCCAATAACGGTTGTCGGCAAAGGCGCGGTAACCAGCGTTAAACAAATCTCGCAAAATCGGCAGAGTCGACAGAAAATAGAGCGGCGTCGCCCACCAGATGCGCCGCATCAAGTAGCGGTACACTTCCGCGCCGGCGAGCTTTTCGCCGTGGGCGAGCAGCAACCGTAAATCAGAGGTCACCTCGTTTTCCGATAAATTAAATTTCTCAGCCACCCAATCCGCTTGCAGGGGCGCGATGAGGAAACCCCGTTTGCGCAGCGTGTTTTCCCAGAACGGCACCCAACGGCTGCAAAAACCGCACACGCCATCGTAGAGCACCCAGCCTCTTATTTCTTCTTTCATCCGGTGACTCAGCCGATCCTTCGCCCTTTGTAGACCGCGATCTTGGACCCTTCGGCGAGAAACACCGACGAGGGCTGCGCGCTAAGGGCTCCGACGAAGCGTTGGCCATAAAGCTTGTCAACGTCGCAGGTCAACCGGCCGCTTTGACCCTGCCAAATTCGCCATGGCGGGTGCTCGACCTGATACTCGATGGTGCCACCGTCTTTTTGCGAAGTATAACCCCAGTGGTGTTGAACAATGAATTCTTCCTGCGAACCCTCGACAAAATGGTCTGGCTCGCCGCGGGTCGTTAGCTCGATCGAGTGCGCCTTACTTCTAAACGTCCAATAGTACGTGACCGACTCGATGTTCGCAGAATTTACCTGCGAGCGAACAACGACATTCCCCGTCGGCAAAGCCACATAATTCTCGTTGTATAGCCACCGCGCCGTCAGAGCGATCGCTGTTCGCGGAACAATCTCCTTGACGAACACCACGCCGCGCCGCCAGCCATCCTCCGCTTTGCGCCGAACATAGAAGCGTAGATTGATCTCTTCGAAATCACGATGAAACGGAATCGCGAGGCCCATCACCCGGGTATTGAGAAAAAGAAATCCGACCATGCTGACAAATGTTTTGCCGTCATGGGTATCCAGCTCCGTACCTTTTGGCACGAGCGGCATTAGCCTGTCGGGCTCGACCTCGTAATTAAGCATCGCAAGGTAGCGCCATTCGGCAGTCAGAAACGGAGAGCCTGGCTCGGGACCTGTATTTCTCTGCATGGCTCAAGGTCTATGCGATTACAGCTTCTCGTCTTCGGGGATTACGTCCGTAATCAAATCCCGAATCAGCGGACGCTTGGGCAACGGTTCGACGGTGATGACTCCCGGCGTCAGCTTGGCGATGCAGGTGTATTCCACCTCGCCGTTCACCAGCGCCATGCAGGTTTTGCAGGCGTTGGCGTTGATACAGCTGTAGCGAATCCCCAGAGTGCTATCGAGATGAATGCGAATCCAGCGCAGCGCGTCGAGCACCGACATGCCTTCTTCGTACGGCACCTCGAAAGTATCGTAATGGACAGCTTCGCCCACCGAGCCGCGACGGATGCGAAGACGGGCGGTTTTGCCGATTGAGTCAATCATGACTTGATTCGCTGCGATTGAGTCGAACCGGAGCGGCCCAGCGGGCCGACAGGTTGCCGTCTTTCAGCTCCAGCACCTGATTCTTGAGCAATCGAGCATCCGCGATCGGAAAGTCCTCGCGCTGATGCGCACCACGGCTCTCGGTGCGCGCCAAGGCAGAACGGACGACCGCCTCCGCAGTCGTCAGCATCGCGCGCAACTCGAACCAATCTTGCAGATCGAGATTGAAGTCGCGTTCCCGGTTGATGCGCAGACGAAGCAAATCCGTTTTGCTCATCTCTTCGATGCGCGCCAGCGCCTCCGCTAGCTTCTCGCCGGTGCGAAACGGCCCGGCTTGCTCCCACATCAGCTCCTGCAGCTTAACTTGTAGCGCGATCGGCGCCGCCCCTTGCGCCGGTGAATTTTCACAGACGGACTGCAACCTGTCGATTATTTTCTCAACGAGTGTCTGGTCCCATGCAGCTGGTGCGCGCTGCGCCGCTTCAGTGGCACTGGAGCCGGCGCGCGCGCCAAACACGAACGCTTCAGTGATCGCGTTGCCGGACAGGCGATTGGCTCCGTTAGAGCCGCCGACCGCCTCGCCGGCGGCGTAAAGCCCTTCGATTCGCGTCTGCAGGTTCGTGTCGACGCGAATCCCGCCCATGTGATAGTGCGCGATCGGGCCGACTTCCACGGCCATTTTCGTGAGATCGATGCCGTTGGCGAGCAGACGATCGATCACCGGACCGAACGCGGCGCGCAGTTGGGTTTCAGGAATGTGGCGGAAGTCGAGATAAGCGCCGCCGTGCGGCGTACCGCGCCCAGCTTCGACTTCTTTCAAGATCGCGTAGGCCGCAATGTCGCGGGTGGCGTTGTAGCGGCCGAAATCCGTGCTGCCGTAGCGGTCGATGAATTCCTCGAATTGTCCGTTGAGCAGTTTACCGCCGAGCTTGTAGCGAAACGGATCCCACAGGATCGGATCCATGCCGACCAGGCGCGGCGCCAGATGGCCGATGGGAAAAAACTGCACGAATTCCATATCGATGAGCTCCGCGCCGGCCGACAATGCCAACGCGTACGCTTCGCCGCCCATGTTGGCCGACGCGCTGTTGCGCTCGTAAAGTTTCGTGAGACCGCCGGCGGCGAGAATCACCGCTCGCGCTTGAATCGTAACCCATTCGCCGTCGGCGAGACTGAGAGCGACGGCGCCGGTCGCCCGCCCATCGCGCGTCAATATTTCGAGCACGGCGAGATTGCTGATGCGCCGAATGTTTGTGGATTCGCTCACTTTGCGCCTGAGCGTCGCCGCGACGGCTGGACCGGTGTTGAGAAAATCGACGTAGCAACAGCGCTTGACGCTGTGTCCGGGCGCCATTTCTTGCTTGATGCGGCCCTGTTCCCGCGCCCAGCGCGTGCCCCACTGCTCCATCTCGACGATGCGCTTCGGCCCGTCGCTGCAAACCAACCGCGCAAGCGCTTCGTTGCATAGGCCGCGGCCTGCCCTCAAGGTATCTTCCAGATGCAGCTCGACAGAATCCGGTTCCGCCGCGCCGAGCGCTACGGCGACGGTCATCTGCGCCATGATCGTCGCGCCGCCGCGCCCAACCTGACCTTTGTCGACGAGAAGCACCGAGGCGCCATCGCCCGCCGCGGCGATTGCCGCATACATACCGGCGCCGCCGGCGCCGACTACCAGTACATCTGTCGAGAGTTGGGGCATGACCGATCGCTACCCCGCCGACGGGAATGTTGAGGCGACACTCAATCGGCGGTCTGTTCGCCGCTTTTTTGCAGCTCGTGCAGGGCCTTCTTCGCTGCTTCCTGTTCCGCTTGTTTCTTGCTCCGACCTTCGCCGACGCCTAAAATTTTACCGCCGACGGCGATCTCCGTGACGAATAGCTTTTCATGATCGGGGCCGGTCGCGGCGATCACCCGATAAGCCGGCGGCGCGTGATAGAGCATCTGGCTGATTTCCTGAAGCCTTGTCTTGTAGTCATGCTGGCCGAGCTTTTTCGCGGTCACGTCGGCGCTGAAGAAACGCTCCACGACCGCGCGCGCGGCTTCGTAACCGCCGTCCTTATACACGCCGCCCAACACTGCTTCGAAAGCGCCGGCCAGGATCGACGGCTTGTTCCGGCCGCCGCTCCATTCTTCGCCCTTGCCGATGCGCAGCAAGGGACCGAAATTGAGCATGGCGGCCTTTTCCGCGAGCACGGTGGAATTTACCAGCGCCGCGCGCATTTTTGATAGTACGCCTTCGCTCTTATCGGGGTTGCGTTCCATCAAGAGATCGCTGACCGCCAGATCGAGCACCGCGTCGCCGAGAAACTCCAAGACTTCGTTGTGGCCTTCGCTTTTCTTTCGTTCGTAGGAGACATGGGTCAAACAGCGGAGCAACAGCACGGGATCTTTAAAATAGTATCCCAACGCCTTTTGCAGCGCACCGAGTTGCGTCACGTTCTTCAATCCGGTCCTACTGTGAAAAGGCGGCGAGTACGGGAAGATCGGCATCCCGTCGACAAATGACTCCGGTCAGCCATCCTTCGCGCCAGCCGTTGAGCTCTACGTCTACTTCCCGATTCGGCGAATCGGCTCCCGCCGGCAAAATCACCGGCAGATAATTCCGGCTAAAGCCGCGTCGAAAACCGCTCGCGCCGTCGACTCTTTCTTCGACCAACACCGAGACGCGGCGGCCGAGGAAACTCGAACAAAACTCGCTTTTCTTGCGCGCGCCGAGCGCGCGCATGCGCTGCGCCCGCGCTTTTTTCACCGGCCCGGCCACGTGATTCGCGAGAGAGACCGCGGCGGTGCCGCGGCGCGACGAATAGGGGAAGACGTGGAAATAAGTGAGCGGCAGCGAGTTAAAATACTCCAGAGAATTTTCAAACTGGGCGTCGCTCTCGCCGGGAAATCCCACGATGATGTCACTGCCGAGCGCGGCCTCGGGCAAACGGGTGCGCACGCGCGCCAAAAGATCGCGATAATACGCCGTGTCGTAGTTGCGCCGCATTTGCTTGAGTATCTCGCTGTCGCCCGCCTGCGCGCAGATATGCAGGTGCGGACAAATAGTTTTCGCAGCCGCGATCAAATCCAACAATCGGTCCGGCACCTCGCGCGGATCGAGGGAGCTCAAGCGCAGGCGTGAAATCAACCCATTATCCGCGATCATTTCGACGAGCGCCGCAAGATCGGTCTTTGGACTTAAATCTTGCCCGTATCCGCCGAGATGTATGCCGGTAAGGACGATTTCCTTGTAGCCAGCGCCGGCCAACCGGCGCACCTGCTCCATGACTTCGCTCGGCGTCACGCTGCGGCTTAGCCCACGCGCCGTCGGGATAATGCAATAAGTGCAGGAGTAATTGCAGCCTTCCTGAATTTTCAAAAATGCTCGCGTGTGCCCAGGCAGCGCGCTCGTGCCGAGCACCGGCACGCCGCGTTCCCGCTTCACGTCGCTGACGGCGATCTGTGGCGCGCCCGTGGGAACGGACTCGACGAAGCGGAGCAAATCATCGAGCCGGTTCAGTCCGACGACAAAATCGACGCCGGGAACTTCGGCGACCTCCGGTGAATTGACTTGCGCATAGCAACCCGTGACCAGCACCTTCGCTGACGGGTTTCGCCGCTTCGCCCGGCGCACCAGTTGGCGCGCCTCCCAATCCGCTCGATCGGTCACCGTGCAGGTATTGATCACATAACATTCGGCAACTTCATCGAAACCGACAAACGCGTGCTTCTTTTCCAGCCGGCTTTGAATCACCGCGGAATCGTACTGGTTGATCTTGCAACCCAAAGTTGTAATCGCGATACGCATGACTTCGCTTCGCTCAGTATTGCAAATTTCACATTTCAGACGGCAAAGGTTTCAATATCCGAGCTTTGAAATGTGCAATCTGGAATTTGCAATCGCGCGCACTGCGCACTAGCGCAGCGCGCGCTCGATCCAGCCGCCGCCGAGCAAACGCTCGCCGCGATAAAATACCGCAGCCTGCCCAGGTGTTACCGCAGGAAAAGCTTCTTTGAAAATTACCTCACAGGCGTCGCCCGAAGACTTCCGGATCGTGCAGGGAACCGGCGGTCCCCGGTAGCGGATCTGCACTTCCGCGTCGATGCCAGTATCGCCGAGCCGCTCGATCCAATTGATCGCGCGCGCGATTAATCCGGCTGCGTTCAGCTCATTTTTCTTGCCGACCACGACGCGCTTCGATGGTTTATCGATCTCGACGACGTAAAGCGGCTCGCGCGCAGAGATGCCCAGACCTCGGCGCTGCCCGATGGTCACGCCGTGAATGCCGTCATGCTTGCCCAAAATCTTGCCCGACCGGTCGGCCACTTCACCGCCGTCAAGGTCGCTTTCCTTGGCATAAGTCGCCACCAACGCCTTGTAGTCGCCGAAACAAATGTCCTGGCTCTCCGGCCGCTCGGCCGCGGGCAAACTCAAAGCGCGTGCCCTCGCGCGCACCGCGCTTTTCTGCATATCGCCGAGGGGAAAAACCGTGTGCGCCAACTGCTCCTGTGAGAGAGCGAACAAAAAATAGGACTGATCCTTGGCGCCGTCGGCGCCGCGCAGCAATGACGTGTGTTGTGCTAGATCGTCCCGCACCACTCTGGCGTAATGTCCCGTGGCGATGTAATCGGCGCCCTGCTCCTTGGCCCAGCACAGCAGCGTGCCGAGCTTGAAGTCGCGGTTACAGGCGACGCAAGGATTGGGGGTGCGCCCGTCGAGATAATCCCGAGCGAAAGGCTTCACAACCGTCTCGGCGAACTGACCGCGTACATCGAGCAGCGTGTGTGGAATCCCCAGGTGTTCGGCGACTTCCTTGGCGCCGCGATGATCCGAGCACACCCTGGGCCCGCGCTCCCCTTCCCACATACGCAGCGAAACGCCGTGAACGTCGTAGCCCTGCTCGACGAGCAACGCCGCCGTCACCGAACTATCGACGCCGCCACTCATGGCGACAACGATCTTATTGGATCGCGTTGACATGGTTTTCTTATATAACGAGCGACCCGATGGTCGCCCTTATGCAGGGGCAGACACATAGGTCTGCCCCTATATCCGATCTTACTGTTGCCTGTTGCCTCGTGCCTGTTGCCTTCTTCAACTACCCGTATTCTTCAGCAGCTCTTTGATCTTGTTGAGCTCTTCGCTTTCCTCGTTGGTCTTCTCTTCCAGACCGCCTTGGCGGTCGGTCAAATCGTCAATTCGCTTCTCCAATTTTTCAATATAGTCCGCCAGACCACCGATCGCTTTGGCGACAAGGTCGGGCAGGTCGGCCGAGTTGAGATCGATGATCGCTTTACCGGCCGCCGTGTGTCGCGCTTCTCCTTTGACGATTCTGCCCGGGATACCGACCACGGTGGAGTGCGCCGGGACGGAAGTTACCAACACCGAGCCCGCGCCGACCCGGCTGTGCCGGCCAACGGTCACCGGCCCGAGCACCGCGGCGCCGCTGAAGATCGTCACCGACTCCTCGATCGTGGGGTGCCGTTTGATGCGCTCGGTCGAAGTGCCGCCGAGAGTGACGCCCTGATAAATTGTCACGTCGTCACCGATCTCGGTCGTCTCGCCGATCACCACACCCATGCCGTGATCGATAAAAAAGCGCCGACCGATTTTCGCGCCCGGATGAATCTCGATACCGGTCAAAAATCGTCCAATGTGGCTCACCACGCGCGCCACCGTCCAAAGATTTCGCTGCCAAAGCCAATGCGCCAGCCGGTACAACAACATCGCGTGAAAACCAGGATAGGCAAGCGCGATCTCCCACACCGACCGCGACGCCGGATCGCGCTGAAAGATAACCTGGATATCTTCTTTAATGTTTTGCCACATGCCGGACAGGCACTAGGCAACAGGCATTAGCTTCTTTTCTATTTCTAATGGCCTGTTGTCTATTGCTTCCTTTTTTAATTCGTCCGATGCCTCGCATCCTTGTAGAGCTTGTAATCAATGCTATCGACCAGCGCTTGCCAACTCGCTTCGATCACGTTGTGCGATACGCCGACCGTGCCCCAACGGCCTTTGCCATCGCCCGATTCGATCAACACCCGCACCACTGCGCCGGTTCCTTCTCCCGTCGAAAGCACGCGAACTTTATAATCGAGCAGCTCGACCTGCTTGAGCGACGGATAGAACTTGGTGAGTGCTCGGCGCAGCGCCTGGTCAAGCGCATTGACCGGCCCGTTGCCCATCGCCGCGGCGTGCTCCATCACGCCGTCGACTTGCACCATGATCGTCGCTTCGGAAATCGGCGCCTCGCCCTCTTTGCGTTTTTCGTCGATAACGCGAAAGCCGACCAGGTTAAAGTTCTTCTTCTTCTTGCCGAGCGCTTCCTGGATCAGCAGCTCGAAAGACGCCTCCGCGGCTTGGAACTCGTAGCCCTGGCCTTCCAGCTCTTTGGTCCGGCGCAAAATATTTTTAACCGCGTCGCCGGCGTCCTTGAGATCGATGCCGTACTCCTTGCCTTTGTAAACGACGTTGCTCCGGCCCGAGAGATCCGAGACCAACACCCGCTGGCGGTTGCCGACCAGCTCCGGATCGATGTGTTCATAGGTTTCGCGGTTCTTAAGCACACCCGAGACATGGAGCCCGCCCTTGTGCGCGAAGGCGCTGTCACCAACATAGGCTTGCCGCTTGTTCGGTTGAAGGTTCGCCAGCTCGTAGAAAAGCTGCGACACCTCGCGGAGCTTTTTGAGTTGCGCCGCGCTCATGCATTTCTTGCCCATCTTCAGTTGCAAGTTGGCGATCACGGAGATCAGATTGACGTTGCCGCAGCGCTCGCCGAAGCCGTTGATCGTGCCTTGCACCTGAGTCGCGCCCATCTCTACCGCGGCCAACGTGTTGGCCACCGCCAGCTCGCCGTCGTTGTGGCAGTGAATGCCCAGCGGCGTCTTGATGACCCGGTTCACTTGCGCGAGGGCATCGCGAATGTCGACTGGCAGTCGACCCCCGTTGGTCTCGCAAAGGACGATCCAATCGGCGCCGCCGTCCTGCGCTGCTTTGAGACATTCCAGCGCATAGTCGGGATTGGCGCGAAAGCCGTCGAAAAAATGCTCGGCGTCAAAAATCACTTCATCGACCCGCTTCTTCATGAACGCGATCGAGTCGGCGATGATTTCCAAATTGGCTTTCTGGCTGATGCGCAGATCGTCGCGCACGTGCAGGTCCCAGGTCTTGCCAACCAAGGTCACCGCTGGCGCATCCGCGCCGAGGAGAGCCTTGAGATTGATATCCTGCGACGGCTTGGCACCGAATTTTCTCGTCGTCCCGAAGGATGCGACCTTGGCATTCTTGAGCTTGAGGGTTTTTACCTGCTTGAAAAAATCGGCGTCGCGCGGATTGGAGCCCGGATAACCTCCTTCGATGTAGTCGATGCCCATGTCGTCGAGCTTCGCCGCCATGCGCAGCTTATCCTCGAGGGTCAGTGAAATATCCTCCGCCTGACAACCGTCCCTGAGAGTGGTGTCGTAAAGCAAAACGTCCTTCATACTTGCCCCTGTTTTCCGATAAACGCGTCGTGCAGCACCCGCACCGCGAGCTCCGTGTATTTGGCGTCGATGACCACCGAGATCTTGATCTCTGAAGTCGATATCATCTCGATGTTGATGCCTTCGGCGGCCAATACCTGGAACATTTTCGCGGCCACGCCGGCATGCGTGCGCATGCCCACGCCGACCACGGAGATTTTGGCGATGTCGGTGTCGACTTTGATGCCCTTAGCGTGCACCGCAGGTAAAGTTTTTTCCATGATGCCGAGCGCTTTTTTGTGGTCGGCCTTGGGCACGGTGAAAGTCAGATCGGTGGTGCCGTCTTCGCTGGCATTCTGTATTATCATGTCGACGACGATGTGCGCGTCCGCAATGGGCCCGAAAATCTGCGCCGCCAAGCCCGGCTGATCGGGAACGCGGATCAAGGTGATTTTGGCTTCATTCTTGTCCGAGGCTACGCCCGAAACCAACACATCGTTCATGCTCTCCTCCTCGTTAACCAGCCAAGTTCCCTCGGCGTCTGAAAACGACGAGCGCACGTGCACCGGCACAGAGAAATTTTTGGCAAATTCCACCGAGCGAATTTCCAACACCTTCGCCCCGATGCTCGCCAGCTCGATCATCTCGTCGTAGGAAATCCGCGCCAGCTTTCTCGCCTGGGGACAAATTCCAGGATCAGCCGTAAATACACCCTCCACATCGGTGTAAATTTCGCACGCCACGGCGTTGAGAAAAGCCGCCAGCGCCACCGCGCTGGTATCCGAGCCGCCGCGTCCGAGAGTGGTAATATTGTCATCTTCGTCCACACCCTGAAAGCCGGCGACGACGACGACATCGCCCTCGTTCATCGCCTGCACGATCTTGGTCGAATCGATGCTTAAAATGCGCGCCTTGCCGTAAGCGTTGTCGGTCTCGATACGCACCTGATGGCCCAAGTAAGAGCGCGCCGGCTGACCAAGTTCCTTGAGCGCGAGCGTCAGCAGGGCGACGGAAACCTGCTCGCCGGAGGCGAGTAGCACGTCTTTCTCACGCTCGTCGGGGATCTCGGCAATCTCATGAGCAAGGGTCAGTAAACGATTGGTCTCGCCGGCCATTGCCGACACCACCACGACGATATCGTGCCGCGGCTTGGCAGCAACGATCTTCGCCGCCACTTGCTTGATGCGCTCAATCGATCCGACCGAGGTGCCGCCGTATTTCTGCACCAACAATGACATTTCCCTGTAGCCTCTTCGACGCAGCTAATTAGAATGAAATCTAATTTTTACTTTTTAATTTTGTCCACGATCTCTTCATAGCGCTCGCCATGCGCGATAAAACTCAGCTCGCGCTTCGATCCGCCTCCATGCGCAAGCCGCACTTCGAGATATTCGTCAACATCCGCCGCCGGCAAATACTCGAACCATTCGATCAGGCTCACGCCGTCGGCGTAGAGATACTCGCGAAGATTGAGCGCGTCGAGCTCATCCTGCTTACCGACCCGGTAAAGATCGATGTGGTAAACCGGCAAGCGGCCTTGATACTCATTGATCAAGGTAAACGTGGGGCTGCGCACCCAAGCTTCTTTGCCGACTTCAATTCCGGCGCAGAAACCGCGGACAAAGCAAGTTTTGCCCGTGCCGAGCTCGCCGACTAAACCGACAATCTCTCCCCCACGCATCCAGCTCGCCAGTTTTCGCCCCAGGCTCATGGTTTTGCGACTGGAGTTAGAAGTGACGGTCCACGAACCCATCGCCAACGGGCCTCCCGATACAACTAGTATATTTTTGTAGAGATATCGAGACTAACGCGGGACCGGCCAAGCGCGGCGAACTGGCGGCACTTTATCCAAATCGGGTCAGCCAATGACTTTTTTTTTCAACTCGACGAGTAGCGTCAGAGAAAGTCTAAGGCGCCGCAAGGGCGCGCATGCCTTCAGGCAAACCATCGATGATATCGGACGCAATCAGACCAACTTCGCCGCGCGCCGCTGCGACCCGATCGCCGACAAAGCCGTGCAGGTACACGCCGAGCTTCATCGCGCTGGCCGCAGTAAAACCCTGGCCGAGAAGCGCCGATACAATACCCGCCAACACATCGCCCATGCCGCCGCTCGCCATACCCGGGTTGCCGGTTGGATTGATAAAGACATTTCCCTCCGCCGTGGCAATTACGGTGCGCGCCCCTTTCAAAACCAGGTGGCAACGGTGTTCGACGGCAAACGCGCGCGCGATTTCCACTCGATCGGCGTTGACATCCGCGGTGCTTTTGCCGATGAGCCGCGCCATTTCGCCCGGATGGGGCGTGAGCACCGGAGCGGTTTTGGCGTGGCGCAGCCGGCCGATCTCCAGCGCCAAGTTGTTGAGTCCGTCGGCATCGATCACCCAAGGCAGATCTAAATTTCTCAGCAACCAGCGCAAGCTATTCTGCGTCGCCGGAGTGACGCCGATCCCCGGCCCAAAGAGCAGCGCATCTTTCCGCTCCAGCAAGTGCCGCCAATCGTCGTCACCAAGCGGCTCTAGTTCTTCCGCAGCATTGTCGCCCAACGGCTCGGTCATGACCTCGATCAGCGAAGTGGCAAAAATATTATTGAGCGACCGCGGCGCGGCCAACGTCACCAATCCGGCGCCAGTGCGCATAGCAGCGCGGCAAGCGAGAATCGCCGCGCCGGTTTTGCCGCGTGCGCCGGCAACGACTAACAAGTGGCCGTAGGTGCCTTTGTGCGTGTCCGGGGCGCGGCGCGGCACCAGCCAGCGGATCGTTTCGCGATCGAAAAGCTCGGTTTTGGGCGCGACTTCCGCCACCGCGGCTTCCGCAATACCGATATCGGCGACCACCAGATCACCGACATAGTTCAAACCCGGATAGATCACCGCGCCGACTTTGGCGAAACCTAACGCCACCGTCATCTCGGCCTGCACCGCTACGCCGAGCGGGGTGCCGTTGTCGGTATGCAACCCCGAGGGAATATCGACGGCGACGACCGGCACGCCGGACGTGTTGATCATCGTGATCGCGTCGCCGAACAATCCGCGCACTTCGCTCTTTAGCCCCGTGCCGAGTATCGCATCGACGATCAGCCCCTTCTGGCTCATGCGCTCACCCAGCAACTCAAGTTGATCCGCGGAGATCTCGGTGACTTTTCCCTTGAGCTTGAGATAAGCGCGCAGATTGCGCGCCGCGTCGGGCGAAAGCTCGTCTTTGCGCGCGAGCAGCGCGACTTCACAGGGAATGCGTTTTTTTTTAAGCAGGCGCGCGACGACAAAACCGTCGCCGCCGTTGTTGCCCTTGCCGGCGACGATCAGTACGCCTTGCTTGGCGTTGCGCGCGAAGTTTTGCAAACTCGCCTGCGTGACCGCCTGGCCGGCGCGCTCCATCAACGTCAGGCTCGGCACGCCATATTTCTCGATCGTCAAGCGATCCATCTCGCGCATCTGTTCGGCGGTAACGACGATCATAAAAACCGTGGGTTGCGCTGGTGACTCGTGTTCGTAAAACAATCAATGATCGCAAAACGAGACACGATCACGGTTCACGAACACGATTAAGAAGGTCTTTCATCTCGGTGACGGCCTGGCTAATGCCGACGATGACCGCGCGGGCGATGATGCTGTGGCCGATATTCAGCTCGACGATCTCTGGAATCTTCGCGATCGGTAGGACATTTCCATAGTCTAAGCCGTGGCCGGCGTGCACTTCCAACCCAAGGCGGCGCGCTAACGCCGCCGCATCCGCGATCGCCGCCAGCTCGCGCTGTCGCGCTGCCATGGCGACGTTGCAGTAAGCGCCGGTGTGAATCTCGATCGCGTCGGCGCCGACTTCCTTGGCTGTCTCGATTTGCGTCTGCATGGGGTCGATGAATAAACTGACATGAATGCCGCGATCCTGGAGTTTCTTCACGGCGTCTTTCATTTTGATTTTATGCGCGACGACGTCGAGACCGCCCTCCGTGGTCAACTCTTCGCGTTTCTCCGGCACGAAGCAGGCGTCATGAGGCCGGATTTTTTCGGCGTACGCCACCATCGCAGGCGTCACGGCCATCTCTAAATTGATCTTGGTGGCGGCTTGCTCACGCAGCCGCTCGACGTCGCGCTCCTGAATATGCCGGCGATCTTCGCGCAGATGTATGGTGATGCCGTCGGCGCCGGCCTTCTCGGCCAAGAGCGCCGCCGCTACCGGATCGGGGACTTCCGCGCGGCGCGCCTGGCGCACCGTCGCGACGTGATCGACGTTGACCCCCAAACGAATCATGACTAACTGCCAACCTCCGCACGAATCCGATCGGCGATATCCTCGGCCATGGCGCGGATCTTTTTTTCGTTCTCGCCTTCCAACATGACTCGAGCGAGCAGCTCGGTGCCGGAATAGCGCACCAAGACCCGCCCTCGTCCCGCCAAAGCGCTTTCCACCTCGGCGATCTTTTGATTGACCTTGAGCATGGTGGCCAAATCTCTTCGCTCTTTAACGTCGATGTTGAGCAATACCTGGGGCAAGCGCGTCATCACGCGCTTGAGAGCGCTCAAGCGCTGGCGCTTTTCGACCATCAATGCGAGCATCTGCAAACAAGTGATCGCGCCATCGCCGGTGGTGTTATGATCCAAAAACAAGATATGCCCCGACTGCTCGCCGCCGAGATTATAATTGTCCGCGACCATCTTCTCGACCACGTAGCGATCGCCGACCTGGGTGCGCACGAGGCCCAGTCCCGCGTCGCGCAGGGCTAGTTCCAACCCGAGATTACTCATCACGGTAGCGATCACGCCGCTGCCTTTGAGGGTGCCTTTTTGGTGCATATCCAACGCCGCAATCGCCAGCACTTGGTCGCCGTCGAGGATATCGCCGGTTTCGTCGATGAAAATCGCCCGATCGGCATCGCCGTCCAGCGAGACTGCGAGATCAGCGCCCTCGTGCAGCAACACTTCGCGCGCTGTTTCCGGATAAAGGGCGCCGCAGCGCCGGTTGATGTTTTCACCGTCGGGCTGCACGCCGATGGGCAGAACTTCCGCGCCGAGCTCGGACAGGACTTCCGGGACGACCCTGTACGCCGCACCGTGGCCGCAGTCGACGACGATCTTTAATCCCTCTAAAGTCAAATGGCGCGGAAAGCTATTCTTCAGAAAAACGTTATACCGACCCACGGCATCGGCGAGGCGAAAGGCCTTGCCGATCTCGGAAGCGGTCGGGCGCGACTCTTCGGTCACCCCGCTGAAGATCATCTCTTCCATGCGCGCCTCGACTTCGTCGGGCAACTTAAAACCGTCCCAGGAGAAAAATTTGATGCCGTTGTCCTGATAAGGATTGTGCGACGCTGAGATCACCACACCCGCGTCCGCGCGCATGCTCCGGGTTAGGAACGCGACTCCGGGCGTCGGCATGGGCCCGACCAGCAAAACATCGGCCCCCATCGAGACAATACCTGAAGCCAACGCGGTCTCGAGCATGTATCCCGAAAGGCGGGTGTCTTTGCCGATCAGTATCTTGTAGCGGTGTTTGCCATCTTCGCCGTTTTTGCGCGCAAACGACGGCGGCAGCTTGCCGCCGGAGAAGTCGGTCGGGTCGGACTCGTACAGCACTTTGGCGATCGCTCGGCCGAGCTTGAGCGCCATCTCCGATGTCATCGGCTCCTGGTTGGCGACGCCGCGCACACCGTCGGTGCCGAAGAGGTGGCGCATGGGTTTGTTTGATCGCGGCTGACTCATCTTATTGAACTCCTTTGCATTCCAATTACTCGGTCGGCTTGAGGATGCGAACGCGAAAGCGCTGGGGTTTTTGTTCGACAACACTCACCTCGGGCGGCAGGTTAAACGACAATGCCACGCTGTGCTCCCCGGCCGACATGCCGTGCAAATTCAAGTAAACATTTTCTGCGGTCAATTTCAGTTTTGCCATCGTGCTCTTAGGCCCGGAAAGCTGAAAATGCGCCCACTGGGGTGTGACCGTGTAAGCGCCTTTGAAGTCTTTGGCTTGGACTTCGACCTTGTCGAATTCCCGGCTGACCCGCTCTTCCTCCAGCACGACGTCGACTTCCACCTGGTCCGGTGTAATGGTCAATGGTTTATTGTCGTTCGACAACCGAACTCGGCGCTTGATTGCGCTCCGACTTTCTTCGACGTCGAGGGGCAATGTCTCGACTGCCGTGAGACGCCGTACATCTTCCGCCGGTCCTTGCACCGAAACATTTTCCGGCCGCGCCGCCGTTTGCGTGATTCGGTAGCCTTCGGCCGGTTTGCCGGAGAGTCGGACCGTCACCGGCAAGGTGCGTTTGATCACCGGCTCCAGTCGTAGATGAATCACCGGCGGCGTGATTCTGGCGACGGTGACGCCGCGCGGAACATTGAAATCTTCTCCCGCCAGTGTGTAACTCGAGGCGCCGGATTTGGCGCCATTCAGATCCAACGAGAGCTTCAAATTGTCGGCGTCAAGGGTCGAAACCAGCGTGCGCGGCCCCATCAATCGTAACACTACGTAGTCAATCCGATTGTCCATCACCATCAAATCCGACGGCAGATTGCGAAACTCCACGGCGACCTCGATCGCCCTTTCCGTATCACGATGGCCGGCCAACCAGAGTCCCACGGCGATAATCAAAGCGAGCGCCTTGAGACCGAAATTGCTGCCTGCCAAGGAGGCGATTTTTTCCCATAGATGTTTCATGATTTGACCAAGTCTTGCAACGCCGATCGCAGCCGCGCGCCATCGACATTCTCGGTCACATTGCCGCCGACGACTAGCGCCACCGTGCTCTCCTGTTCGGAGATAACCACGGCAACCGCATCGGTCTCTTCCGTCACCCCGAGTGCGGCCCGATGGCGCGTGCCCCAGCTCTTGCGCAAGTTGGGATTCGTGCTAAGCGGCAACAGGCAGCGCACCGCGGTCACTCGTCCCTTTTGAATAACCAGCGCGCCATCATGGATCGGTGAATGGGGCAGAAAGACGCTTTCGACCAGCTCCCGGCTCACTCGGGCGTCGAGCCGCGTGCCGATTTCCATGTATTCGTTCAATCCCACTTCGCGCTGCAACACAATCAGAGCGCCGACGTGTTTGGCGGCGAGCGCTAGCGCCGCCTGGGAAATCTCCTCGACGATGTCCTCGTGCCGCTGAATCATGCGATCGGCGGAGCCGAACAGGGGCGCGCTACCCACCTGCGTCAGCGCACGGCGAATATCGCTTTGAAAAATGACGATGATGACCAGAATGATCGAGCCGAGAAAGTTATCGAGAATCCAGTTGAGCGTAAACAGCCCAAGAGCGCGCGATGAGACATAGGCGACGAGAATGACGGCTAAGCCCATGATCATTTGCATGGCGCGGCTGCCGCGCACGATCTGCAAAGAACGGTAGATGAGAAAAGTGATGATCCCGATATCGACCAGGTCCTGCCAACGAAACTGGCGGATGAGATCGAACATCGGCCTATGCCTGCGGCTCGCTGGGGCCGAAGCGGATCGCGTCGGCGATGCGCGCGGCGCGGCAGGTTTCGCTCACGTCATGGACGCGGACGATGTTGGCGCCCGCCAAAATCGCTGCGACCGCCGCGGCGAGGCTGCCTTCTAAACGGCCCGGAGGGTCTAGATCCAAGATCTTGCCGATAAATCCTTTGCGCGACACGCCGACGAGCAGAGGCTGGCCCAAGGCGGCGAGCGCCGGGAGGCCGCGCAACAATAGCAAATTGTGCTCGAGGTTTTTGCCAAAGCCGATGCCTGGATCGAGCACGATGTGATCCTGGGCAATGCCCGCGTCCATCGCTTCGAACATCTGGGCCGCAAGAAAGTCCCGCACTTCGCGCACGACGTCGGTGTAATGCGGATCTAGTTGCATGGTTTGTGGCGTACCCTGCATGTGCATCAGAATCACCGGTACCTTCTCCGCAGCGAGCATCGACGCCATCGCCGCATCGAAGCGCAGCGCGCTCACGTCGTTGACGATATCGGCGCCCGCATCCAGGGCCACACGCGCGACCGTCGACTTGTACGTGTCGATCGAAATCGGCGTGCCGACCGCCCGGCGCAAGCCGCGCAGCACAGGCAGCACGCGCGCCAGCTCTTGTTCCTCGGATATCGATGAAGCCCCCGGTCGGGTCGACTCACCGCCGACGTCGAGAATATCTGCGCCGCTCGCGGCCATCACCACGCCATCGGCGATCGCCTTCTCGGGATCGAAACGCCGCCCGCCATCGAAAAACGAGTCTGGCGTCACATTGATGATTCCCATAATCAAAGTGCGGCGCGTGAAATCGAGCTGGCCGTGGCGAGTCGGCAAGAAGCCGCGCTCAGCTGCCATCGGCGCTGACACCGCAGTCAACTGATTCAGGGCTCCGGGCAAATCCGGTTTTTCAGGCGTCATCGATATTCCGTTCCCAAAATCACAAAAGCGACTCGAATCGAGTCGCCGAGACTTTGCGAGGCACTCACTCCCGCATCCGACGAGATCGGCTTTCGGGCGAATAGGATCGGAGATTTGGAACGTGGAGTTTCGGAGCCGATGGCTCCGGCAAGGAAAGCGCCTAGGCGATAGCCGCTGCGGCCGACGAAGCAAGCGGGTCTCCACCGTTCCCGCCAAACTCTTTGACGATCGCGTCGATCTCGGATCCGTCCAAAACTTCCTTCTCAAGCAGCGATTCAGCAACTTTATGGAGGAGCCGTAGATTGGTTTTCAACAGGTCCTTGGCTTTATGATAGCTATCTTGAATGATCCGTCTGACCTCGGCATCGATCTCGATCGCGGTGCTCTCGGAGTAATCCACTTTCTGGGTAAAATCTCTCCCTAAAAAGATCTCTTCCTCTTTTTTCCCGAACGTCATCGGACCGAGTTTTTCACTCATGCCCCACTCGCATACCATGCGGTGCGCCAGGTCCGTCGCCTTTTCAATGTCGTTGCCGGCGCCGGTCGTCATATGATTGAGCACGAGCTCTTCCGCGACTCGGCCGCCGAAGAGAATCACTAGGTTATTGAGCAAATACTCGCGCGGATAAGTGTGTTTTTCATCCATCGGCAGCTGCTGGGTCAAACCGAGAGCCATGCCGCGCGGAATAATCGTCACTTTGTGGATCGGATCGGCCCCCGGTAAGAGCTTCGCCACCAGCGCGTGTCCCGCTTCGTGATAGGCTGTGTTGCGCTTCTCTTCGTCGCTGATGATCATGCTACGCCGCTCAGCGCCCATCATGACTTTATCTTTGGCAAGCTCAAAGTCGCGCATATCGACCTTTTCTTTGTTGTTGCGCGCCGCCAAGAGCGCCGCTTCGTTCACCAGATTTTCCAGATCGGCGCCGGCAAACCCTGGGGTCGAGCGGGCCAGCACGCTAATATCCACATCCGTTCCGACCGGTACTTTGCGCGTGTGCACTTGCAAGATTCCTTCGCGACCCTTGATATCGGGTCGTGGCACGACAACGCGCCGATCGAACCGTCCTGGGCGGAGTAGGGCCGGATCCAACACATCGGGCCGATTGGTCGCGGCGATGAGGATGACTCCTTCGTTCGCTTCGAAGCCGTCCATCTCGACCAGCAATTGGTTCAGCGTCTGCTCGCGCTCGTCATGGCCGCCGCCGAGACCGGCGCCACGATGGCGCCCAACGGCATCGATTTCGTCAATGAAGATAATGCATGGCGCATTCTTCTTGCCCTGCACAAATAAATCGCGCACCCGCGAAGCGCCGACGCCAACAAACATTTCGACGAAGTCCGATCCGCTGATGCTGAAGAACGGCACGCCTGCTTCGCCGGCGATGGCGCGGGCCAACAAAGTTTTCCCTGTGCCTGGAGGGCCAACCAAAAGGCAGCCCTTGGGAATCCGGCCACCCAGCTTGGTGAACTTCTTGGGATCCTTTAAAAAAGCAATGATTTCCTGCAGGTCGTCTTTCGCTTCATCCACCCCGGCAACGTCGCTAAAGGTCACCCGGTGCTGGTTTTCGGTGAGCAGTTTCGCCCGGCTCTTGCCGAAGGACATCGCCTTGCCCCCGCCCACCTGCATCTGGCGCATGAAAAATATCCACACGCCGATCAGCAACAGCATGGGAAACCAGTTAAGCAAAAGCACCATGTACCAAGGCGAGTCTTCCTCGGGCTTGGCGGCGATCTTAACTTTTTTCTCACGCAGTGATTTCACCAATTCGGGGTCGTTCGGCGCGAAAGTGCGAAAGCGCTCGCCGTTTTTGTATTCTCCTTGAATATTATGTCCTTGAATCGTGACCTTCTGCACATCGCCGCGATCGACGGAGGTCATGAACTCGCTGAAAACGATTTCCGGTTCGCGCCCGTGCTGTTTATTAAAGACACTAAAGATCGCGAGGAAAATCAGTGCCAGAACTAGCCATAAGGCAATATGTTTCGATGACTGACTCAAACGCTCCTCCAAAGTCTAAGAACGAAAAAAGTGTAACACACGCGACTACTTCGATCAATAATATCTTATGGAAAGCTAAGTCTCGATCGGGACCGCCTTCATGCAAATACAGGCGGCCGTTTTTTCCGAGACTCGAGCTATTTCGCTTCTGCCAAAGCCGGGGATCCAGAGAATTTCTTGGTCCATGGTCAAAAGCGGGCATCGGGCCCGGATTGAAAGGGGAACTTTCTTTTCAATGAAGAGATCTTTAATTTTCTTGTGGCCGGCCATGCCGAGAGGCTGAAATCGGTCGCCACGTCGAAAATTGCGCACCGCCAAATGCCCAGTCAGGCAAGAAGCGTCAAATGCCGCTTCCATGAGACCAAATTCGAGCTGGAGCTGTGTTTTCGCGGCCAATTCGCTTTGAAGTTCTATAGATGCTTCATCAATGCGCAATCGGGTGCCGACTTCTAATCGATAATTATAACAGATCGATTTCCATCCTCGAGACCGGCGCTCCAACCGAAGCTTTTCATATTCGCGGACCAATTCCCATCCGCCGGGAATCGACAAACGTCCCTGCGCCGGTCCCTCCTCAATTAGACGCAGCAGCGTCTCGATGTGAACGAAATCGATGCCGCGCAAATGGCCGCGCTTTTGCTCCAGCCAAAGCCGAAGCACTCTCCTTTGCAGTGCCTTCGGCTCTCCGAGCAGCGCCGTCCGGCTAAGACCGATCCCATCGTGAATCCGGTCATGGCATTTTCGCGCCATCTCTTCTAAAAATAAATCCTCGTCGCGAAACAACTGCGCCTGCTGACCGAGCCGGCTGGACAAGCCATCGTCAACACGCTCGTGAATCTTTGGCATCAGTTCCAAACGAATCCAGTTACGCAGAAACGCCGAGTCCTGATTGCTCAGGTCGATTCTGTAGGCGAGGCCCTTTTCTGCCAGATACGCGAGAATCTCTGATTTCGAAGTTTCAAGAAGCGGGCGAATGACGGTCAGTGTATCCGGCGAGCCATTGGCTAGGCGAAGTTGTTGCAGCGGCGACATGCCAGCCGATCCCTTCTTGCCCGCGCCGCGCAAAAACCACATCATCACCGTCTCCGCCTGATCGTCGCGGGTATGCGCGGTGGCAACCTTGCCTAAACCCCGATCCTTAACCACCTCGGCAAAAAAACGATAGCGCTCCACGCGCCCCAGCGCTTCGAGATTGCCCTTGCCGGCGTCGGACTTCATCTGCGGCAGATCGATCCCTTTTAAGTGAAATGTCAGCTCCAAAGACTCAGCCAGAGCCGCGACAAAGGTCGCATCCTCCTTCGACTCCTCACCGCGAATCCCATGTTGTAAATGAGCCACTTCGAGATGAAGTGCGAATTGGTCCCGCAACTCGCAAAGCAGGTGTAACAGGGCCACCGAATCCGGTCCACCCGAAACGGCCACGAGAACGCGGTCGCCGCCCGACAACAAGCGCTGTCGGATCGCAAGGTTTCTCAGATCCTGTTCAATTGCCATCGCTAGATGTTTAGTTTGCCCGCGTATCCCGTCATTTCAACGTAACCATTACCGGTCACGGGTTTGTCTCTGAATTTTCCTGTGATTCCAACCGCACCCTCCCAATAGGTCACTCTCGTGCTGCGATTGGTGATCAGTTCTTGCTCTGGAAAGGCGGGACTGATTTCCAGCTCGATGTTCTCCGAAGGAATCATTACTTTCCATTTCATCGGATAGGTGGCGCCGCTGCTGGGGCTTTTCCACCGGTCCATTACTTCAACGCGATAGTCTTTGAGAGAAAGGTGCTTTGTCACGCCGTCTGAATTTACCAAAGTCCCGCTGGAGTGCGGGTCGACCGAACCATCCTTTCGGCGCATCAGGTAGAGCATCAATTCGGCATTGTTGTCGAGCTGAATGCTAAACCAGTCCCAGCCGACCTGATCCTCGCCCAGTTGATTGCTGCCGAACTCGTGGTCCATCCAGCTCGCCCCGCGGACGGTCTCCTTCTTGCCGTCAATGATTAATTCGCCGTCGGTTTGCATGCGCGTCATTGAATAATAATAGGACGCTCGTCCCTCGCCCTCGCCCTTCTGGCTGAGACCGTTGTCACCGTGCAACACAGGCGGTTTGAGCGATTTGAGAGAAAGGCGGAGTTGCGTCCGGCGATCGCTAATTTGAATCGAATGAGTTTTCACATCGCCTTGGACTTTCCAGTCTTCGTTCCAAACTAAATACCGATCTGTCGCGGCGCCGGCCTTGCTATTGTAGCCGCGGTTGATTCGTTCGCGAAACGTGAACTTCTTCGCAGCTATGTCCGAAAGCGCAAAATGCGCCATGTACAACTCAGTGAACAGCGGCGACTCTTTTGTTTCCTTCTGCCGGTCGCGCACGCCGAAACGAAAAAAAGTAACTTGGTAACCGTACTTTTTACCGCTCTCGGTTGCCAAATGACCTGTGTAATACCACCATTCGGTTTTGAAGTCGGGATGGGAATAGTGAGCGGTGGGAAATGTCAATTTTCGTCCGGGCAGGGCAAGCTGGTAAGTGAAGCCAGCGACGAATAAATAAATACCCACCAATCCCGCGGCGACCATTGCCGGGCCGGCGAATTCACGGTTCGCTTTGTTAATTTGCAGTGCCATTTCGACTAGTGTTATAGGGAGCCTATGGATAAACAATATACGCGCGAAACCCTGCTCACAACAGCGAGTGAATTGCAGCGGAAACTTAACGCTGAAAATCTTTGCATTATTGATGTGCGCCCGGCGGAAGATTATGCCTACGGGCATATTCCCGGCGCGACGCACTTCGATCTCTTCGGTCTGAGCTTGATCGACACCAGCGACGCGCCGCTGAAGGCCTTTATGTTCATGATCCATCACGTGCTCGAGTTGCGCGGTGTCAGCGAATCTAAAGAAGTTGTTTTTTACGAAGACAATTCCGGCATGCGCGCAGCGCGGGGATTATGGTTTCTCGAATACTATGGGCATCCGAACGTAAAGATGCTCGACGGCGGGTTTCGAGCCTGGAAAGCGGCTGGGGCGCCGGTTACGTCGGATGCAACGCCGCCCAAAACTGCGCCGTTCAAAATCGCGGAACGCCGAGACGTGCTGGCGACCACCGATGACGTTCTTCGTTCGCTCGGTCAGAAGCAAATCGCCATTCTCGACACGCGCAGCGCAGGCGAATACCGCGGCACTCATGTTCGCGCCGCGCGCGGCGGGGCGATTCCCGGCGCGATTCATATCGAGTGGACCGATAACATCGCTCCGGACGGCAAATTCAAATCCAACGCCGATCTCAAGATAATGTACGAAAAAGCCGGCATCACGCCGGACAAAGAAGTCGTGTCTTACTGCCAGGGCGGCTATCGCGCGGCGCATAGCTATGTCGCCTTGCGCTTGCTCGGCTTTCCGAAAGTCCGCAATTACATCGGCTCTTGGAAAGAGTGGGGCGACCGCGCCGATCTGCCGATCGAAATTCCCAAGCCTGCGCAATGATCTACAGGGAGCGCATTTATTTCGTTTCGCTGTTAGTCGCGCTGTCCGGCTTGGCGAATCCACGACTGGCAGCGGCAGCTGATTTAAGAAAAGTCACGTTCTCCTATTCGGCGGTAAGTATGACTTGGTATCCGGTAAAGGTTGCGCTCGAAAAAGGCTTCTTCCGCAGCGAAGGACTGGAACCCCAGCTGATTCAGATGAATGGCAACGTCGCCACCGTGGCTCTGGCCAACGGTTATATCGATTTTTCATTGAATATTTCCCCCGTGCTCAACGGCGCGATGCAGGGCTTGGGGACAAAACTCGTCGCGGCGCTAAATTCCCGTCCGCTGTTCGCCCTTGTGGTGCGGCCGGAGATCAATGCGCCGAACGATCTGAAGGGAAAAGTGTTCGCGGTGAGCTCTTTCGGCAACACCCAAGCGATCCTGACGGAGAAGCATTTACACCACATAGGACTGAAGAAAGGTGAATACCAGCTGTTGGCGATGGGCGCGACGCCGGCGCGGATCGCCGCTTTGGAGAAAAACATCGCGCAGGGAAGCTTGATGCCACTGCCGACCAATATTCAGCTCGAAAACCAGGGCTATCGCCTGCTCGGCAACACGGCGGAAATCGTCATCAATCCGATCGCCGGTCTCGGCGTCCACGAAGACAAGATCAAGAAAGATTCCGACCTGATCAAACGCGTGATTCGCGCGTCGCTGCGAAGCCTGCGACTATTGCAAGCGAATGCCAAAGACACGGTTAAAATTCTCATGGCTTGGACTCGCGCCACAGAAAAAGACGCGCTCCGCTCGCTGGAGTTGGCCAAGCCCGGTTTCAGCAGAAACGGCATGCTGACCGACGACGATCTCAGTATCGAATGGAATTTCATTCAGCAGCAGACCAAGAAAACCAGCGTACCGGTGTCCATCGCGCACGACATGACACTGCTAAGAGACGTGCAGACCGAGATGGGGATTCGCTGATTCGAGGTTTGATTCGGCGACTAAGACTAAACACAACGAGTTCGGCAGTTAAATCAATCTAACAGGAATAAAAGGAGACAAATCATGCGCACACTAGATCTTTTGGCCAGCGACTCATCGCACCTGCCCTTTCTCTATGTCTTCAAGGAATCCAAGGTGATGGAAAAGTACGGTTATGAAATCGATCTGCATATTGTCGGCGGCGCCAAGGCGCCGACCATGGCGCACCGCGCCAAGCTCGCGCTCGCCGGCGAAATCGATTTTCTGAGCGGCCTGCATCACGAAACCTATCGCGAGCGCGCCAAAGGAGAAAAGCGCCTGACATACCTGGCACAAGCCCAGAACAACTGGGACGACCGGCTGGTCGCGCTGCCGGAAATCAAGAATGTGGAAGATCTAAAAGGCCGCAAGATCGTCTGCCACTCTAAGGCGCCCTGCGTCTCCGGCAATCTGCGCGCGGTATTGGAAACCTGCGGGCTCAAGCCCGAGGAGATCAACATGGATGTGATCGACGACACGTCGGGTAAATTTTTGGATTTCGTCGATGAAATCACTTCGGGTAAAGCGGTGGCGGCGCTGGTTGACATGCCGTTTGACCTCTACGGCATCAAAA
>Ga0111538_10002318_pt1 | contig 26863 bp, 20 predicted proteins | sample SoiMethybrSBSTD1_FD_79669 | JGI IMG/M metagenome (GOLD analysis project Ga0111538, IMG submission 79669) | Bulk soil microbial communities from a Populus tree surrounding site in Tennessee, USA - Soil MetaG P. TD hybrid SBSTD1 (version 2)... | ecosystem: Environmental > Terrestrial > Soil >...
GCGCAGCAGTTTCTCTCTACGCGTCGCATCTTGCCGTCGTTCGCCGCGGCGCGCGATCTGATCCGCGAGCTGAGCGAGTCGGTGCGCCCGCTCAAATCGAAGGGAGTACTCGGCCGGTTGACGGCCATCGCGCACGCGCAGGAGTTCGAGGTCGATCGCATCGACGTCGAAGCGGGCTTCGTCCTGCAAGGCGAGCCGCCGCAGTCGCAGGTGCGTCTTGCGAGCGGCGAGCCGCTGAGCGTTCGCGAGCTGCCTGCGGTCGAACGCATGGCAACGTGCGTTCGCATCGGTTTGCCGGAGCGCGCGCACCTGATCACCGCCAAGATCGGCGTATTCCTGGAAGCGAATGGCTACGGACTGGCCGGGCCGAGCCGCGAAGTGTTCCTGCAGCCGCCCCGGCCGCAACGCATGGAGGAGTCGGTCGTCGAGCTGCAATTCCCCGTCATGCGTTAGGCTTACGGCTCCGCATCCGAAGGAGCCTGCCTTGTCCGCCAGAGCCCCGCGAGCGATGCTCGCGATCGTTCTCATCGCCACGATCAGCACTGCCATGGCTGCCGACGACAAACGACCGCGCCTGCGCGACCTCGGCGTGACTATCGGGGTGCTCGATCCCGGGCCGCTCGACGCGATCACCGACGTGCGCGGCGTTCGCGTCGGGCATCGCACGATCGTAGAAGGCGACCGCATTCGCACCGGCGTGACGGCGATCGTGCCGCACGAAGGCAACGTGTTTCAGGACAAGGTGCCCGCAGCCGTCGTGGTCGGCAATGGCTTCGGCAAGCTCATGGGCACGACCCAGATCGTCGAGCTGGGCGAGATCGAAACGCCGATCCTGCTGACGAACACATTGGCAGTCGGCCAGGTTGCCGAAGGCGTAGTGCGCTGGACGCTCGCGCAGCCCGGCAACGAAGCGGTGCAGTCCGTGAACGCTGTCGTCGGCGAAACCAATGACGGGCGCCTCAACGACATCCGCGCTCGCACGATCACCTGGCAACATGCGATCGATGCAATCGAGCACGCGACCTCGGGCGCTGTCGAGGAGGGCTCGGTCGGCGCGGGCACCGGAACGGTCGCGTTCGGCTTGAAGGGCGGCATCGGCACCAGCTCGCGCCGCGTGACGACCTACACCGTCGGCGTGCTGGTGCAAACGAACTTCGGCGGCCTGCTGACGATTGCCGGCGTGCCGCTCTGGAAGCAACTCGGATTGAATCCTTTCGCGCCGCAGCCCGCGCCGCCGAATGCCGGCTCCATCATGATCGTCGTCGCCACGGACGCACCGCTGTCCGATCGCAATCTCGAGCGACTGGCGCGCCGCGCGCTCGTCGGGCTGAGCCGCACCGGTGCGACGATCTCGAATGGCTCGGGCGATTACGTGATCGCCTTCTCCACAGCACAGGATGTGCGTCGTACGTCCGCGCGCCGCAGCTCAGTCGCAACGTTTCCCGAGTTGCCGAACGAACAGATGACGCCGCTGTTTCAGGCCGTCGCCGAAGCGACCGAGGAAGCGATCGTGAACTCGCTGTTGCAAGCGCGCCCGATGCGCTCCGCTCTTTCGAGCGTCGATGCGCTCGATCCGGAAGTCGTGCGCCGCGCGCTGCGCTGACGCCGGCGCAATTGTAAATTTCGCAAGCCGCGACAATTTCGGGCAACGAAAGATTCATGGTGCCTTCACCTGCGTGACAGCGCGGTGGGCAATCCTCGCCGCGACGTTTTCGAGGAGACTTCCATGCAGACAGGCCGTCGCACCTTCATCAAGCACGCACTCGCCGGCAGCGTCACGCTGACCGGACTCGCCGGTATCCTGCACTCGCGACAGGCGCCAGCCGCAATCGCATCCGACGCGCTGCGCCCGAATGCGCCGTGGGGCTTGCAGATCGGTGACGTTCTCGGCGATCGCGCCATCGTCTGGAGCCGCTCCGACAAGCCTGCGCGTCTGTTCGTCGAATGGTCGCGTGATGAGAGCTTTCGCAACGCCGTGACATTGCGCGGTCCGCATGCGCTCGATGTAAGCGACCTGACTGCGCGCATCGATCTTACGGGCCTGCCCGCCGAAAGCGATGTGTTCGTGCGCGCGATCTTCGAGGATCTCGACTCGGGCAAAGCGCGCAGCGAACCGGTCGTCGGCCGCTTTCGCACACCCCCGGCGAAGCGGCGCGACGTCCGCTTCGTCTGGTCCGGCGACACCTGCGGCCAGGGCTGGGGCATCGATCTCGGCTTCGGCGGCATGAAGATCTACGAATCGATGCGCCGCGTGCAGCCGGATTTCTTCATTCATTCCGGCGACACGATCTATGCCGACGGTCCGCTGACCGAACGCGTCACCGACGCGACCGGCAAGCTGATCTGGACCAACGCGTTCCTCGACGAGGTACCGGAGAAGCTGAAGGTCGCCGAGACGCTGCAGGAGTTCCGTCGCGCGCACCTCTACAACCGCTACGACGTCAACGTGCAGCGCTTCTCCGCCGAAGTACCGCAGATCTGGCAGTGGGACGATCACGAAGTGACCAACAACTGGTCCGACAGCAAGGTGCTCGACAATCGCTATGCCGAGCAGCGCATTCAGACGCTGGTGGGGCGCGCGACGCGCGCATTTCTCGAATATTCGCCGATGCGCTACCACGACCTCGCCGAGTCCGAGCGCGTCTACCGGCACGTGCCCTACGGCCGCGATCTCGACGTGTTCGTGCTCGACATGCGCAGCTATCGCGGACCGAACTCGTTCAATCGGCAGGAGCAGCGCAGCGCCGACACCGCGTTCCTCGGTCGCAACCAGATCGCATGGCTGAAGTCGAAACTGCAGGAATCGCGCGCGACCTGGAAGATCATCGCGGCCGACATGCCGATCGGCCTGCAAGTGCCGGATGGCAACGACGCGCAGGGCCGCGCGCAATGGGAAGCCGTTGCGAACGGCGACGGACCGGTGCTCGGACGCGAATTCGAGATCGCGGAGATCCTGCGCTTCATCAAGCGCGAGGAGATCCGCAACACCGTGTGGCTCACGGCGGACGTGCACTACTGCGCAGCGCACTTTTACGATCCGCGCAAGGCGCAGTTCCAGGATTTCGATCCGTTCTGGGAGTTCGTCGCCGGCCCGCTGCACGCCGGCAGCTTCGGACCGAACCTGCTGGACAACACCTTCGGGCCGCAGGTCGTGTTCCAGAAGGCGCCGCCGGTCGCGAACACGCCGCCGAGCGGCGGCTTCCAGTTCTTCGGGCAGATCGACATCGATCCGCACAGCAAGCAACTCACCGCTTCGTTGAAGGACATCGACGGCGCGACAGTATTCACGAGGCGGCTGGAAGCCAGATCTTCGCGCGAGGGCCGCTGGGATTGAGCCGCCGGCTCAGAGCCTCTTGGTCATGAAGACGGAGCTCGCGGGACAGATTTCCGCAAACTCGCGAGTCGCGCCAATCTCGGACGGCGCGGTCGCGCGATCCGCAGGCGCATAGCCGAGTCGCGCGAAAAAAGAATCCGCCGTCGTGGTCAGCAAATAGATCGCTCGTGCGCCGTGGGCGCGCGCATGCGCTTCCGCGCGTTCGACGAGCGCTGCGCCAAGCCCCGTAGAACGATGCTCAGGCCTCACGACGAGTGAGCGCAGCAGCGCGCTCGATCCGCACAGCTCGACGCCGACCAGCGCCGTGGGCGCGGCCGCCGGGCCGCAGAAAAAGAAGTGCTCCATGTGCGCGTCCGTCAGATCCGCGGAAGGAAGAGTGGCCGCATCGAGCAGGGCGGCGACCGCTGCCCTCTCAGGTTTCGAGGCAATGGGTATTCGAGTCACCGGATGCGACGCCTCCCAGTTCACACCATCCATCTCAGTTACTTTCATCCGCGTCACCGTGCCCGCGTCGAGGCACCGCGCATTGACGCTGTACCCGTCCGGATGCGACCTCGGCACATAGAACGACTTGATCCCGCACGCCGAGCAGAACACATGCTTCGCAGTCCTGGTGTTGAACTGGTATGTGGTCAGCGACTCGGCGCCTGACACCAGCCTGAACTGCGCCTTCGTCACGATCAGGTGCAGATAGCCCGATTTGTTGCAGATCGAGCAGTTGCACTCCGTCACCTCGATCTGCGACGGCGCCTCGACCTCGAACCGGACGCGCCCGCAGTGACACCCGCCGGTGTGCCTGACCATCGTTGTGTACCCTGCCCTGTCCGTTTGTGTCGAAATCGTCGTGCAGCGCCCGTCATACTATTGAAAGGTCCGCCGGACCGCGAACGGAGAAGCCCATGTTGTACGCCGTGCTCATTTACGAACGCCCGCACGATTTCGACCGCCGGGAAGACGAGGCCGAGGAAGTCAACTACACCGGCGCCTGGCAGGCCTGGCACAAGGCGATCGTCGAAGCCGGCGTCTTCGTGGGCGGCGCGCCGCTGCATCGGCCGGAGACCGGCACGACCGTGCGCCAGCGGGACAGCAAGCGCCTGATCCAGGACGGACCCTACGCCAATACCAAGGAGCAGCTCGGCGGTTTCACGCTGCTGGAGTGCCCATCGCTCGATGCCGCTTTGGAGTGGGCGGCCCGCTGTCCTGCGGCGGCCTACGGCGCCGTCGAGCTGCGACCGATCGCTTCCCAAGTTCACAAGCGCGTGACGGGTGAACAGCCCAAGTGACGATCTCGCGCGCCGGGCCGTCGAGGCGGTTGCGCGTCAATCCTACGGGCGGCTCGTGGCGCTGCTGTCTGCGCGCACGCGTGATGTTGCCGCCGCCGAGGACGCGCTCGCAGACGCCTTGATGTCGGCGCTCACGACCTGGCCACGCGACGGCGTTCCGCAAAATCCGCAGGGCTGGTTGATGACGGCGGCGCGCAATCGCCTGCTCGACCAGGTGCGGCATCGGCAGGTCCGCGATCAGAGCGCCCCGACTCTCGAGCTGATGATGAGCGACCTCTACGAAACCAAGGATCCCGACGCGCTGCCCGACGAGCGCCTGAAGCTGCTGCTCGTGTGCGCGCATCCGGCGATCGACCCGGACATGCACACGCCGCTGATGCTGCAGACCGTGCTCGGCCTGGATGCACAGGCGATCGCACGCGCGTTTCTGATCTCGCCAAAGACGATGGGCCAGCGGCTGGTGCGCGCGAAGAACAAGATCCGTCAGACGCGCATAGCGTTCGAGATTCCTGCGACGGATCAGATCCCGCAGCGCCTGGAGGCTGTGCTCGACGCGATCTACGCGGCGTACGGCAGCAGCTGGGAAGATGCCGCCGGCACCGATCGCAAAGCCGTCGGCCTCGCCGAAGAGGCGATCTGGCTCGCGCGAGTACTGCGCGATCAGGTGCCCGACGATGCGGAGGTGCACGGACTGCTGGCGCTGATGCTTCATTGCGAGGCGCGGCGCCCCGCACGACGCACCGCCGACGGGAAGTTCGTACCGCTGTCCGAACAGAATCCGCGCGAGTGGATCGCGCCGCTCATCGAGGAAGCAGAACGCGAGCTCGTGGCCGCAGCGCGTAACCCGCGGCTCGGCAGATTTCAGCTCGAAGCTGCAATTCAGTCGGTGCACGCGGAGCGCGCGCACAGCGGGCGCACGGACTGGCGCGCGATTGCGCACTTCTACGATCAACTCGTCCTCATCGCACCTTCGCTCGGCGCTGCTGTCGGGCGCGCGGCCGCGCATGCTGAGTCAGAGTCTGCGAAGGCGGGGCTGGCGCTGCTCGATGACATCGACGCCGAGGCTGTCACGTCGTATCAGCCGTATTGGGCCGTACGCGCGCATCTGTTGAGCGAGTTGAGGCGGACGCGCGAAGCGCAGGACGCGTACGACCGCGCGATCGGTCTCAGCGAGGACGACGCGGTACGCAGGTTCCTGCTCGAGCGTCGCGGTTAGACTAGCTGCCCATGAACGCACACGGCAGCCGCGAGCGCAGCCCGCGGTTCTGCGGAATTTCCGGACCGCTGAAGAAAGACAACTCGTATCGCGCGGCTGCCTGCTGACACCGCTGAGGTAGGTCGGGCTTCAGCCCGACTCCTTGCGCGCGAACGTCATGATCCAGTTCGTGTCCCAGGTCTTGCCGCCGTCGTACGAATACGCCTGTTCCCAGCGCGCCGACGTCGCGGTGATGTCCGACCACTTCAAGCGGCTGCGGATCGCCTTACCGCCATCAGTGAATTCCGAGTAGAACTGGCCGACGCCGTTCTCGAAGCGGCCGACGTTGGGCGGCTGCAGCGGGCCGGACATGGCGCGGCTGTCGAACCACCAGATTGTCCAGTGATTCTGTTCCGCGTCGTACGCGCGCAGCGCGACGCCGTACGTCGTGCCGCTCGGCTTCGTGAAGATGTGCTCCTCGACATTGCTCGCCCCGCCCATGAGAGCACGCATGCTGCACGTGCCGTCGAACTCCCACCACTCGCCGTTCGCGCGCTTCAAGCGATGATGCACGCGCCAGTTGCCCACCTCGAAATCAAAACCGTGCGCCCCCTCCGTGCGGATGGGGGCAAACGACGCGACGAGGAACAGCGCAGGAAGCAGAAGACAGCGGACCGCGATCATGCTTCGTAACGTGCGCTCGCGTCCCTAACCTGACAAGAGCCATTTACTGGCCAGGCGCTGAGCCACCCTGCGTTTCGTCCTCGTGCACGTCGCGATACAACAGCATGTCGACGAGTCGCTGCTCGCGCGCGTCGTCGAAACCGCACGTGTGCAGAAACTCCTTGGGATTCTCGTAGGTGCCGAACAGCATGTCCCACCACACGATGTCGCCGTAGTTGTTCTTGTGCCGTCCGTGCTGATGATGGATGCGATGCATCTCGGGCCGCTGGAAGATGTAGCCGATCCAGCGCGGCGTGCGGACGTTGGTGTGATAGAAGAACTCGCCGAGCGCCGTGCACGCGGTGTAGATCGCGCCGGCTGCCAGCGACAGGCCGAGAATCGTGTAGACCAGCAGGCTGCCGATCAGCGAGTTCACGATCATCTCGCCCGGATGCTTGTAGAACGACGTGATGACTTCGATGCGCTGCGGACTGTGGTGGATCTGGTGAAAGCCCCGCCACAGGACATTCACTTCGTGACGCCAGCGATGCCACCAGTAGAAAACGAACGTCGCGATGAAGTAAGCGATCATGCCGCCGGCGAGCGGCGACACGTGCTGCGAGAGCTCGAAGAGAGAGCGTGAAGACAGCCAGCGCTCCCAGGTCACTCCGGCGAGCAGCACCACGCCCAGTTGCACGAGATTGACGAGCACCACGCGCTTGGGCCAGGTGCGCACTGTCGGGAGGCGCCAGCCCGGAACGAGTTTCTCCAGGCAGAAGCAGCCGATTGCGACTGCGAAGACGTAGGTAAGCATCGCTTCGTTTGGTCACGGCCGTCTCGCGAAGTTCCGAAACGACAGCGGCGGCGAAGATTCGCCGCCGCCGTTGTTGACAAAGTCAACGCGTTAAGGCAGCACTCGCGCCACTCCGTAGCCGTCGAAGCTGTCGATCGCCAGGCCGCCGAGCACGATCTTGCCGTTCGACTGGATCGCGATGTTCTCGGCGAAGTCCGTCAGGCTGAAGAAGTCGATCGTCAGCTTGCCGTCCTGATCGAAGCTCGGATCGAGATCGCCGTTACCCAGGTAGCGGGCCACCCCGAAGTTCGAGTTGCCCTGGGTGTTGGCTGCACCCGCCGCAACGATCTTGCCGTCCGCCTGCACCGCGACAGCGATGGCTTTGTCGCCTCGATCCGTGAGCGAAGTCTGCACCCGCCCGCCGTCGCCGAACGAATCGTCGATTCTCCCGTCCGCCAGCAATCGCAGCAGCGCGAAGCGGCTCGTCGTCTGGGGGAACGTTCCGATGTCGACGCTGCCCGCGAGCACGATCCTGCCGTCGCTCTGCACTGCAAGGCCGCGGCCGACGTTGTCGCCAGGGAGCACGACGCGGCCGTTGGAAGTACCGAAGGTCGGATCGGCGAATCCGTTCTCCAGGTAGCGCACCACAGCGCCCAGCGGATCGGACACGATCGTCGTCCCGTTGACGTTGCTGATGCGGATCGGTGCGAATCCGCTCACGAGCAACTTGTCGCCCGCGAGGATCTTCAGGCCGTGCGCCTCGTTGGTGACGCCACCGATGTCAGTGATGTTGAAGCCGCCCTGGCCGAAGCTCGTGTCGAGCGTACCGTTCGTCTTGAACCGCGCCACGATGAAATCGCCGAAGTCCGGGTCGGCGGCCTTGGGCGTATCGCCCGCGACGACGATCCGGGCCTGCGAGTCGATCGCTACGGCGAACGCGCGACCGAACACCAGCGTCGGGCCGAATGCGAAACCGCCGGCGCCGAAACTGTTGTCGAGGCTGCCGTTGCTGTTGAGGCGCACGAGCGCGATCGCCAGCTTGCCGCCGGAGTTCGGCACAGTTGCGTGCCCTGCGATGACGATCTTCCCATCTTGCTGTAGCGCCACTGCTGTGGCTTCCTCCTGGCTGTTCGCGTCTGCGCCGACGATGTGCGTGGTGAATTTGCCGCTGTCGCCGAAACCGTCGTCGAGCGTGCCGTCGGCCTTGAAGCGAGCCGCCACGAAGTCGGAGAACGTGCCGCCGACCATGATGACCTTGCCGTCCGGCTGCACAGCCATGCCCGAGCGATCGCCGCCGAACGCTTCGAGCGTGGCCTTGCCGTCGCCGCTGAAAGTCGGATCGAGGCCGCTCGGCTGCGGCGGCAGCGGATCATCGTCGACGAGGGTGAGGGTCGCGGACGCAGGCGTACCCAACGCCGCGCAACCACCCGGCTGAGACAGCGTGAGATTCACCGTTTCGTCGCCCTCGGGGAGCGTGTCCTGAAGGATGGGGACGAGCACTCGCCGCGGCGAGTCGTCGCCATCGGGGAACACGACGGTCGCAGTCACCGGCGTGTAGTCCGCGCCGCCGACGGCCGTTCCATCGCTCGTCGTGAAGGTGACGCTCACCGCGCCTTTGCTGCCGCCGGTGCGGTTGACCGTGACGATCGGCGTGAGGCTCGATTCGAGACGCAAGTACCCGGCATCGCTGAACTCGAGCACGCCGGCCTGCGGATCGGGAGTGCCCGACGGGCACGCGATCGCGATGGCCGGAGTGCCGACGGACGGCGGGAGCGGATCCTGCGTCTCGACCGTTCCGAGGCCCGCGAAGGCCAGCACCGGAAACCGACCGGTCGTGTTGAAGTACGCACCCGCGGAGTTCGGGCCTTCGCTCGGCGGTCCGGCGATGGCGTTGTGCGCGTATGCAGTGGTCGTGATGCGCAGATGGAAGACGTCGCCGACCGCGATGGACGAGAGATCGACCTCGTACGTCCGCGGCTCCTTGAGCTCCATCAGCACGAACGATTCCTTCAAGCCGCCGAGGTCCGCGATGGTCACCTGAAAATCGCCCTTGTCCCAGAACGGTGCGACCGACACCGAGTCGGTCCACGCCTGGTTTTCCCAGGACTCGGCATAGCCGTCGAGCTCGATGCCGCCGGCCACACGGAAGAACGTCGCCGGCGTCGAGTCGGTGTTGATGGCCTCGAGGTCGAACGAGAGCGAGGCGTCGATCAGCGGACACGGGCCGTCTGGATCGGGGCCGAAGAACTGCGGACAGACGCGGCCGAGGAACGAGTTCTCGTCGTGCGTCTCGAGGAATGCCACGGGCACAGTGAAGCGCAGCGTAGCGTCAGCTTCCTCCTTGACGAACGTCTGCACCTGCACCAGCTGGGAGACGCTGCCGACGCGGATGTCGGGATTGTTCGCGTTGCCGATCGGCGCCTCGGTCGCGACGGAGAAGAACCTGCCGTCTGCGGAGGAGCCGACCACGCCGGTGGCGCTGTTGTCGGCCTGCAGGATGGTGGCATCGAGCAGCACGAGCTCCTGGTCGAAATCGGCGGGGCCGAACTCGAAGGTGTGCAGCATGTCGCCGCCGACTTCCGTGCGGCCATCGAGCTTGAATGTCTCCATGTTGCCGGACTTGATCTCGCTGAACGACCACTCGCGCCCCACGGCACCCTGGAGCTGCTCCGGCAGAACGAGAACCTGCGCGAAGGAGAAGCTCGAGATCTCGGCCGTCACCGCGGAGCCACCGAAGCTGGCGCCCGCGACCTGCACCCATTGGTTCTGCGCGTTCGTCTTGAAGAGTGCCGGCGTTCGACCCGCGGGCACTGCCCCGGGATCGAACGGCATCGTGATGGTCACCGGCACAGCGAACGTAGTGCCGTGCGGCGTGAATGCGAACATCTGACCGATAGGCGTAAGGCCTGCGGGCAGCGGCGGCGCGGTGGCCGATGTCTGATCGACGGCGATCTGCGTGACGGCGGCGAGCGCTCCGCTCGGAATCTCGACCTTCGAGCCGTTCGGCCCGGTCACGGTGCCGCCTGCAGCGCCTATGCCCGACTGCGGCGGCTGCGTGTCGCCCGAGTCGTTCTGGTCACTATCCCCGCCTCCACCGCACGCGCTCAGCGCGAGCGCGAGCGAAAGTATCAAGCAACGAAAAATCCCCGGACTGTTCATATGCACCTCACCCCTGACAATGTCTTTTAAGGTGCATGCGATGATGACCAGTCACCGCCTATTGTTCTGTCAATGCGTTGACAGTCGCAGCAGGCCTGCCGCCGCTATTTCTGGGCGTTGGGATCGGCGAATTTCGGGTCGGTGACAAAGCGCTGGTCGGTGAGGCTCGACAGAAACGCGAGCAGATCTTGCCGCTCCTGCGCAGTCAGCGCAAAGCCTTTGATGAAAGGACTCTTGCCCGGATGCGCGCGACCGTCGCCGGCGCGCGGACCGTCGGTGAGCACGCGGCCGCCAGCCGAATAGAAATCGATCACGTCGTTGAGCGTCGCGAGACTGCCGTCGTGCATGTAGGGCGCACTGCGCTCGATGTTGCGCAACGTCGGCGCTTTGAAACGATCCTTGTCGGCAGCCTCGCTGGTCACTGCGAACACCCCGTAGTCGGCGCCGCTGATGTACGTGTCGCTGTACGGATAGAGCCCGGTGATGTGGAACGCGCGCTCCACGACGGCTGCGCTCTCGTGCGTCACGAACTGACTGAAGTTGAAGCCGGCGTGGCAGTGCGCGCATTCGAGGCGCTCCGACATGAACAGGTTCATGCCGCGCACCTGCGACTCCGTCAGCGCCTTGTCATCGCCGTAGTACGCGTAGCGATCGAAGGGCGAGTCGAACGAGATCAGCGTGCGTACGAAGCTCGCGAGCGCTTTTGCGACGTTGTCGAACGTTACTTGCTCGCTGGCACCGGGAAACGCGCGGGCGAACAACTGCCGATATTCCGGATCTTTGCGCAGCCGCTCCAGAATCTCCTGCTCGTGTCCTGCGGCGCCCATCTCCACTGGTTTGTCGCCGAACAACGGCAGCAGAACTTGCTGCTCGATCCGGGTGATGCCCGGATGCGCCCAAGTGAACGTTGCGGTGTACGCGGCATTGACGAGCGCCATCGCGTTGCGATGGTGTTTCTGGCCAGTAGAGCCGGTCGCGACCGGCGCCTCTTCGGCGAATGCATGCGATTGTTGATGACAGCTCGCGCACGCCTGCGTGCCATTCGCGGAGAGACGCTTTTCATAGAACAAGTGCCGTCCCAGCTCCGCCTTCGCAACAGTGAGCGCGTTGTCCTCAGGCACGCGCGGCTTCGGGAATCCCGGCGGGAGATGCCACTCGTAGGGCGTCTCGCGTGCGCAGCCGTTGACTGCGAGCGCGACGAGCAGCAACAACGCACGAGCTCGACTCACTGCAACACCCACAAACTCTGCGCGACGCCCGGCTGCAATCCGGTCGCGGCATACGCGTCCTTGCACGCCGGATCGACCTGATAGTCGCCCGTACACGCGACGTAGTTGGCCGATTGCGCCGCTGCGGCCAGCGCCTGCAGCCGCAGACGCACGACGCCCCGTAACGGATCGCCCTTGAGCTCGAGGTGCATCTCATTCGGCTGCGTGCACGGTTGCGCGGGCGGACGCAAAGCCGAGGCGGAGCTGCAGCCGGTACTGCCGACGTGAAAGGCCCACTCGCGATCCGCAACAGCGAGATCGGCGCGCAAGAACTTGTGGCCCGATTGCCAGTTCCAGAACATCTCGCCGCGATCGAGCGGCGGCGCGGCCGTCAACGGATTCGTATGGTTCAGCTCGAACGGCACGCCCACTGTCAGCCGGATGCCCGAATACTTCTGCCCAGCGCCCGCGACCGTTCCCTGAATGCTCGCGTGACGAGGCGTTGTCGAGTCACCAGCGAGGTCGATCAGGGCCACGCGCTCGTTCTGCCAGGGCGCTGCCGCCGCAAACCTGAACGGTTCTGGCTTTCCGTGCTCATCGATGAGCTCGATCGCATGAACATAAAACTGCAGCGAGCGAACGGTGGCTGCGTCGGCATCCGCGATGCCAAAACGGATCTCCACAGGCGTCGTGCCGGCGCCACACGACGCCAGAAAGATCATGCCGAGCGCCAGCGCCGGCAGTAAGATGAGCGGCGCGCCGGCACTGGTTCGCAGGGGAAACCTGGGCATGAGCAACCTCACGACTCGCACTGTCTCGCTGCTCTTCGCAGCGTTGCTATCTTGCTGCATCTTCCCAGCAGCGGCCGACGACGGCAAACCTCGTTACGTCTCCGGGTCGGGGCGCGACGAGGGTGACTGCCTCAACCGCTTCCGCCCCTGCCGCTCGCTCAGCTATGCGATCGCGCAGTCGAGCAAAGGCGATTCGATCCAGGTCGCGGAAGGCACGTACGTCATCCGGCAATCGGCGCAGCTGTTCGATCTGCTCTCGGCCAAGGGACGAGTCAAGGCGGGCTTCAGCAAATACAGCGCCTATTCCGAGCGCAATGCACGGAGCGAGACGCTGCTGATCGGCGTGCCGCCCGAGTTCCGCGAGCGCTTCGAGGCCGCCGGCTTCACGGTGATCGCCGACACCAAGGGACTGGAGGTGACCAACGCGGAACGGCGGCGCATGAGTAAGCTCACGTCGCAGGTCACCGAGTCCGAGAAGAGCCACGCGGCCGCGCCGTGCAGCAGCAATGTCTCGAGCGGTTTTCCGTGCCTGTCCGTCAGCCTGCTGTCGCACCTGGCATTCGACGTGCTGAAGCCGGTCTCGACCAAGGCGAACGACATCTGGGGCTTCACCGATCTGAACACCGGCCGCGAGTACACATTCATCGGCGTGGAGAACGGCGTCGCGATCATCGACATCACCGATCCGACCGCACCCGAGCAGGTCGGCGCGCCGACCGGCACCAGCACGACGTGGCGCGACATCGAGGTCTACCAGGTATTCGACGCGAGCGCGCAGCGCTGGCGTGCATACGCTTACATCACGGCGGATGCGGTGCAGGACGTGCTGATGCTCCTGGACCTGAGCGGCCTGCCGAACGCGATCGAGCGCGTCGATTTCCAGTCGGATCACCGCTCAGCGCACACCGACTACATGCTGAACTCCGATTTTACTTACGGCATCTCGCAGACCGGCGAGACGCCCGTGCTCGCAATCGCAGGCTCGAATCTCGTCGGTGGCAATCACCGGCTGTATTCGCTCACCAATCCGCGGGCACCGTCGTTACTGAGCGTCTCGGCCTCCGGCTACGCGCACGATCTCGCTTCCTTCCCGATCAAGGACGCACGCAAGAACACTCAGTGCGTCAACGCGCAGAGCCGGCCCGTATGCCAGGTGCTGACGGACTTCAACGAGAACACGGTCGACGTCTGGGACGTGACCGATCCGACCGCGCGGCAGCTGCTCGCGAGCCAGCCCTATCCGAACGCGAGCTTCGTGCACACGGGCTGGTGGACGGATGATGGACGCTACCTCTATGTCAACGACGAGCTCGACGAGCGCGATGTCGGTCTCAACACGACCATTCGGATTTTCGACATGGCCGACCTGCGCGCGCCTGCACTGGTCGGGTCATGGGTCGGACCGACGCGCGCGATCGATCACAACACCTACGTCAAAGGCAATCGCCTGTACTTCGCCAACTACAGCGAAGGGCTCACGATCCTCGACATCACGAACCCGGTCGCGCCGGTGCGCATCGGCCAGTTCGACACGTGGCCAGCAAACAGCGAGACCGCTTTCGTCGGCGCCTGGGGCGTCTATCCGTTCTTCGCCAGCGGCACGCTCGCGGTCAGCGACATCAACAGCGGCTTGTATCTGCTGCACAACGAGACGCTTGCGACACCGGGCGGCGCGTTTACGGTGGCCACTGCGAAGATGTCCGGCATCGAGGGACAGGCGCTCACGATCGGCGTGAATCGCAACGGCGGCGGCGCAGGCGCCGTCTCGGTGCAGCTCGATGTGCTTTACGCGACCGCGACTGCCGCGGACGCGACGCTCGCTTCCACGACGCTCAGCTGGGCGGACGGCGACACGACGCCGAAGACTGCGACGCTGAATCTTGCGTCGGACGCTCAGGACGAAGACCTGGAAGTTCTGATGGTGCGGCTCGTCGATCCGCGCGGCGGCGCGAGCATCGACTATCCGGAAACGACGCAAGTCACGATCGGCGACAGCGGCAAGACGACGCGCCTGCGAATGCTCGATGAACAGCCGACCATCGACGAAGCACGCGCCAAGGCGTACGTCACGCTCACCCGACGCGGCTCGGCGAGCGGCGAAGCTCGCGCGAGCTATCGGACCGTCGCGGGCGGAAGCTACGGCGGCGTGACGGCCGCTCAAGGCGATGTGATCTGGCCGGACGGCGACGTCAGCGCCAAGACCATCACCGTTGCGCTCGACGCCGCGACGCTCAGCGCCGGCCAGAGCGGGACGTTCCAGATGGAGATTTTCGATGCGACCAAGGCATCGCTGGAAACGACCGCCGGCGCGAACGTCGCAGTGCTGCCCGTGACTGTCACGGTGCGGGACTTCGCGACTGCGCCCCCACCGCCTACACCGTTGCCGCCGGCGACGACCCCGACTCGTTGCTCCGGCGGCGGCGCAGTCGATCTGCTGTTGCTGCTCGCGCTGGGCTTGCTTACGCTTGCCTGCCGTGGACCAGCGAATCGCCTTCGCGCGCTCCAAAGATAAGACGACCATAGCCTACGCGCTGTCCGGCGAGGGCCCGCCGCTAGTGCGGGCCGGCACGTGGCTGACCCACGTGCATCACGATTGGGAGAGCCCTATCTGGGCCCACTGGCTGCGCTTCATGTCGGAGCGGCACACGCTGGTGCGCTACGACCCGCGCGGCTGCGGCCTGTCGCAGTCCGATGTCGGCGAAATCACGCTCGAAGACTGGGTCGCCGACCTGGAAGCCGTCGTCGATCGTCTCGAGCTGGCGTCGTTTCCGCTGTTCGGCATGTCACAAGGCGGCGCAGTGGCTGCTGAATACGCCATCCGCCATCCGGAGCGCGTCAGTCACCTGACTCTGTATGCGCCGCTTGTGACCGGCTGGCGCCGTCCGCGAATGGATTCCTACTCCCAGGCGTGGCAATCGATGCAGGAGCTGGTGCTCGCGGGGTGGGGCGAAGAGAACATGGCGTTCCCGGCGATGTTCGCGCACCTGTTCCTGCCGGAGTCGACGCCGCAGATGCGCCAGTGGTACGCGGAGCTGCAAAGGAAGAGCGCCAGCAAGGAGGTTGCGAGCCGCTTCCTGACACTGCTCAGCGACCTCAGCATCTTCAAGCGCCTCAACCTGATCCGCGTCCCGACGCTCGTCATCCAGATTGCGCGCGAGCAGGTCATCGATCCGCGCAGCGCACCCGGCGTCGCAAGCGAGATTGCCGGCAGCGAGTTCGTCAGCATCGACAGCCGCAATCACATCCTGCTGGAGGACGAGCCCGGCTGGCAGGAATTCAAGAGCGTGTTCACGCGGCACGTGCCAGGCGGCAGCGCGCCGCCGCGGTGTGACGCTGCCGCCCGCGAGCGCATAGCGCAGCTGTCGCAGCGCGAGCAGAGAATCCTGGGCGAGATCGCCAAGGGACTGAACAATCGCGAGATCGCCACCAGCCTGTTCATCAGCGAAAAGACGGTGCGCAATCACATCACCAATCTTTTCGACAAGCTTGGCGTGTCCTCACGCGCACAGGCCATCGTCATGGCCAAGGAAACGGGGCTGTAGAGGGCAAAGTCGAATTCGATATCTCGATGAAGGCGGAATAAACTGGCGTTCGTTTCGACGGGGCCGGCGTACAAACCGGCCATGCCTTCGGTTCACGCACACACGGAACACTCTGGTAGTGATGGTGGTGGTATGGACGACGTGCTCAAAAGACTGGCGAACGTGGAGAGCTCCGTAGCCAGCATCCGCGCAGAGGTGAGCGGCTTGTCCGCAACAGCCATGCACCTGGCGACCAAGAATGATGTGTCGAATCTGGAAAGTTCATTGATCAAATGGATTGTCGGCACCTTGCTGGCCGTGACTGTCCTCACCTTTACGGTCGCGCGGTTTGTAAAGGTCGGCGGCTAGTCAATCCCGGCCGGGACATCTGTCCCGGTGCCGCTCCCCGCAAATTAGGGCCGCGGCCTCATGAGGGACGGCGTGCGATCGCGCATCGTGGGAACACTCCACCACCGCGAGCCGCGCCATGACTCCCGAACCGATCGATTCCGCCCGCTACGCCCGCTGCCTGCACAACGCGCAGAAGGTCAACTGGGACATCGACTCCGATGTGATCCGCTTCCGCCAGCTCGACACGGCCGGCAAGTTCCTGCCGGACTCGCTGTCGTTGGTGACGCAGCTGCCGTTCCTGAGCGCTGAGCAGCAGCGGCTGCTGAGCCAGGTGCAGGGACGCACGTATGCCTACCTCTTCGGCCTGATCGAGCGTTGCATCAACGCCAAGGTGCTGGAGCTGGGACGTGCACACTGCTTCGGCGATCAAATCGCGGTCGCGGCGCTGCTGCAGTTCGTGCAGGAAGAGCTGAAGCACCAGGAGCTGTTTCGCCGCATCGAAAAGCTGGCCGCGCTCGCGCTGCCGACGGGATACACGATGACCGCGGATCCCGACGCCACCGCCGCGGCAATGCTTCGCAAATCGACGTGGGCCGTGCTGGCGCTGACCTGCTTCGTCGAGATCTTCACGCAGGCGCACTACCTGCACAGCATCCGCGAGGACGGTGACCTGTCCTCACTGTTCAAAGATGTCTTCTACTACCACTGGATCGAGGAAGCGCAGCACGCCACGCTGGACGAGCTGGAGTGGCAGCGCGTGCACGACGCGATGACGCCGGAACAGATCGATACGGCTGTCGCTGATTTCATCGAGCTGGTGCGAATGCTCGATCGCATCCTGCAGGAGCAAGCTTCTGCCGATGGTGAATACTTCTGCAGTTGCGAGGGCGTCTATCTCGACCGCGCGCGAAGCAACGCCGTGAAAGCATGCCTGCTGAAGGCATATCGGCTGCAGTACCTCGTCTCCGGCGTGCGCATCGAGCGCTTTCAGAGGGCGCTGTGGAGCAAAGTCACACCGCAGCAGCGGACGCGCATCGAGGCTGTGTTTGCGCCTATTGTCGCGTACGTGGAACCCTGAAGAAGAATATCTCTCGCTAAGATCGCCAAGACGCCAAGGAAGAATCCAGAATTTCTAAGAGCCGGAATTGCTGAATTCTGCTTGGCGTCTTGGCGTGCTTGGCGAGAGGAATTTCCGGCTCCTACACACCATCAAACACGTACTCGTGCTGAGCGTCGCGAGTGGTGAGCGTCTTCTTCGCGCCGCTGCCGACGACGAATTCGAAGCCGCTGACGCCGGGCGAGATCGTGATGAACGACGTGGTGCCGTCCGGGTTGCGCCGCGAAGCGACCTCGCTCTTCCATTCGCCGAAGTCGAATGTCGTCTTGGGTCCGGCGCGCTGCACTTCGAGCCCGCCCAGCGCGGCATTCTTGTAGTGTGCGCCGAGCTTGGTGGCATCCTGCGCATCCGCCGGCACGACCAGCGTTTTGCGATCGGCCGCGATCTGCGCGAAGAAGTTCTTGGCGGCAGAGGCCAGATCAGCGTCGGCCTCGGGACGCCCGTCGAACAGCACTTCCTGGAGCTTGCGGCGGAAGCCGCTGCGAATCAGCCAGCCCGGATCGCCGTTCGTGAGCACGACGGCGCCGACCTGCTGCTCCGGGAACCACATCATGTCGCTGTGGAACCCGATCATGTCGCCGCCGTGATGGACGACCGGTACGCCGTACGTCGTGTCAACCATCAAACCCATGCCATACACCGCGTCCTTGCCGATCGGTACCTTCGCCTCGCGACGCGCAAGCAGCGGTGCCTGCGAGATGTAGCGATGGCCGTCCGGCAGCGCGCCGTTCGCCAGCTCCATCGAAACGTACTTGAGCATGTCGTTGATGTTGCTCCAGCCCGCGCCGGCAGGACGCAGCGGGATGATCGAGTAGTTCAAATCGAACACCGCGCGCGCAGCTTTGCCGTCGACGTCGGGAGCGTGCGCGCCCGCATGATTGCCCGACAGCGCCCTGGCATAGTCGAACGTCGTCGACTTCATGCCGAGCGGATCGAACACCTGGGTCTGCATCGCCTTGTCGTAGGCGGCGCCGATCTCGAGCTGCGGATACAACACGTGCCCGCCGGTGAATCCGGCGGCGCCGGCGAGCAGGTTCGAGTACTGGAACATCTCGCCGAACTTGCTGGTCGGCTGCACGGTGGCGAGCGTCGCCAGCGCGCCGTCGGGCGTGACGCCCTTGAACTGGAACAGCCATTCGAAGTCCTGCCGCGGCAGGCCCGTGCACGCGCAGATCAGATGCTCGACGAGCACCCGCTTCGTCGTGTCCGCATTGCCGAGCTTGAACTGCGGCAGCAGCTGGGTCACCGGCTCCTTCCAGGTGATTTTGCCTTCGTCGACGAGCTTCGCGAGCAGCAGTGTCGTGAGGCCCTTCGTGTTCGACGCGATCATGTAGAGCGTGTCGCCATCGACCTTGGCCGGGCTGCCGAGCTCGCGCACGCCGAGGCCGCCCGAGTACACGACCTTGCCATCCTGCACGAGACCGAGTGACACGCCGGGCACACCCGTCGCCTTCTGCCCGTCCTCGATGAACCTGGTGAGCATCGCGATGCGCGCCGCGTCCAGACGGTTCGCCTTCTTGCCGGCGAACGACTCGCGCGAATAGCCCTTCGGCAGCAGCTTGCCGAAGATCAGCGCGACCTGGGCGCCGCGCTTCTCGCCGGTCGCTTGCGCCATGTCGTACAGCACGACGGTCCAGCCGCCGTTGGCGAACAACGTGGCCGCGAATACGTCGCGACGCTCGTTGGGCGACGTCTCATAGCTATAGTTGCGCCGCTTCGACCAACCGTCCTTGTCCGGCTGGTCGGTGGCGACCTTCAAGGACCACTTCGGTTTCTGGTATGCGGCCCACGCGGCCGCGACTGCGGCATCGGCGTTGTCGGCTTTGACATCGACGATCACGATCCGCGAATCGCCTTCGGGCGCCTCGACCGTCGTGGCCGGTCCGCGCGTCGCAACGCTCCATCCCGCGGGTGCGATGAATGTGTTGCCGAGCGCGGTCGTCTTCGGTGTGTCCGCTTTCAGGTGTTCCGCTGAAGAGTCCGCGGAGTGCGCTACGCCACAGCCCAGGAGAAGAAGGAGTGCCAGTGTTGTTGGTGTACGCATGGCGCCGGACGATAGCACGGCCTCCGCGCGATTGGCTGAGCCGTTAACTGTTAAAGACAGTTGCACAGGTTAGCTACATCGTCAACGGCGCCTGCAACTATCGATGGAACCCTTTCGGAAACTCGCTCGTGTCCTGCTTGTAAGTGGGGAAGAGCGCATCACTTGACCAACAACATCAATGAGCAGGCCGCCCACGGGCTGTTTGCAAGCGGCAAAGACATAATTCCGAACGGGGATCCTCCGGCCGAGCTGCAGTGGCCGTTCATCGAGCGACGCAAGAGCCCGGATCGTCGTCTGGGCGATCGGCGCAAGGGTGAGCGCCGCAAGGGGGAGCGCCGGCAGCAGACCGCGCCGTCGGCGCGCGAGATCAGTCCGTCGTTTACCGGCCGCGAGCGCGAGATCGTCGACCTGCTGATGCAGGGCATGAGCAACCGGCAGATCGCGCAGACCCTGGGCATCGCGGAAGCGACGGTCAAGAAGCACCTGCATCACGTGTACCGGAAGTTCGGCGTGCGCAGTCGCGCGCTGCTGATCGTCGAGCAGTCCGCAAAGAAACGCTGAGCGGGCCTACGCCGCGGCAGCGGCGCGCAGGTGGTGCTCCAGGCAGCGTGCCAGCTCGTCGCGATCGATCGGCTTGGCGAGGTGATCGTCCATGCCCGCTTGCCGGCACTCGAGCTCGTCCTTCGCCATGGCGTTCGCCGTCAGCGCCACGATCGGGATGTGCTCGCCGGTGCGCTCGCGCGCACGAATTTCCCGCGTCGCCGCGTAGCCGTCGAGCACCGGCATCTGGCAGTCCATCAACACCAGGTCGTAGCCGCCCTTGGCCCAGGCATCGACGGCTTCGCGCCCGTTGACGACTGCGTCGACGACATAACCCAGCTTCTGCAGGAAGCGCGTCGCGACTTTCTCGTTCACGACATTGTCCTCCGCCAGCAGGATCCGCTTGCCCGCGCCGCGCAGCTCGTCGACATGGGCACTAGCGGGCACAGCGGCCGAAATCCGCGCGCTCACGACATCGAAGCGCGCGGTGAACCAGAACGTGGAGCCGACGCCTTCGCGGCTCTCCACGCCCGCTTCGCCACCCATGAGCTCGGCGAGTCGCCGCACGATCGACAATCCGAGGCCGGTGCCGCCGTAACGGCGAGTCGTCGAGGCATCGACCTGCGAGAACGGCCGGAACAGCGTGTGCACGCGATTCGCAGGAATGCCGACGCCGGTGTCGCGCACTTCCAGGCGCAGCATCTTGCCGCCCATCGCGGACTCCGCCGCGGTCACCGCAAGCGTGACACCGCCCCGCTCCGTGAACTTGATGGCGTTGCCGCACAGATTCACGAGGATCTGCCGCAACCGCCCCGCGTCGCCGCGCAGCATCGCCGGCACCGAGTCGGCGACCTCGGCCTTGAGCGCGAGACCCTTGGCTTCGGCCGACACGCGCATCATCCGCACGACGTGATCGAGCAGCTCGCGCGGCGCGAATTCGATCGACTCCAGGTCGAGCTTGCCGGCTTCGATCTTGGAGAAGTCGAGGACGTCGTTGATGATCGTCAACAGCGCCTGGGCGCTGCTGCGGATCGTCTCGGCGGTTTCGCGCTGGCCGCGGTCGAGCGGCGAGTCGAGCAGCAGATCGGTCATGCCGATGACGCCGTTCATCGGCGTGCGGATCTCGTGACTCATGTTGGCGAGGAACTCGCCCTTCGCCTGGTTCGCGACCTGCGCCATCTCCGCCAGGGTCGCAAGCCGCTCGTTGCTCGCGTGCAGCTCGTGCGTGCGTTCGCGCAGATCCCGTTCGGCGGCCACCAGCCGGTCATGTTCGAGCAGCGACATGTTCTGCCGCACTACTGCAAGCACTGTGACGATCGCAGCACCCGCCATCGTCGCAATCTGCACCGAAGGCGGCACGTTGGGCGCAGCCCAGACGATCGCTACGGTCACGACGGCTGCTGCGATCGTGACCAGCGGGATGAGCCGCAGCAGCGCTTCGCACCGTCGCTCCCAGGCTGCGCTCGGCTCGACCTGCGTCCGCCACACCGATGCACCGTAACCGATGCCGAGCGCGAAGACCGAGAACGCGAAGTTGAGCAAGGTGCCGGCGGCGGGGATCTGCAAGTCGACGTCGGCGTTCCAGATCATCCAGACGACGCCGTTGCCGATCATCGCAACGCTCAGCGCGAGGCGGCGATAGTCCGGCCGCAGACGCATCGTGGGCACGAGCACGGCGAGCAGGCAGACCGGCGCCAGCAGGCAGATCGGAAAGACGATCAGCACTGCGACATCCATCGAGCTCATCCATACGTGCCGCGGCAAGTAGAGATCCAGCGTGAGCGTGAGCAGCACCAGCGCAAGTGCAAACACGTCCAGCAGGAACGTACGCAGCTGCAGCCCGCGATGCTGGCGCAGCGCGGCGACGAAACCGAGCACGAAGCACGGCCCGAGCATCAGGAAGAATGCATCGCTGAGCTCGGGGATCGGAGTAAATGTGGTGAGCTGGTAGTACGTGTAGATCAGGTCGTCGATAGCGGTTAGCGTCAGGCCGATCGCGAACCAGCGCCGCGCCTTACGGTCGGCGCCCGAAGCGTCGAGCACACCGAGCCACGCGACGACCGCGGCGGTGGCGTAGGCCAATGCCCAGTGCAGGACGTCGAACAGGTGCGCGACTTCGGGATCCGTGCTCGTCCAGGCCAGGACGAACAGGACGCAGATGCCCCCGCCCGCAAAGGCCATGACCCTTGCAGCGAAACGCCGGGCGTCCGCGGATGAAATTGGGAGCTGCACTTGTCACTGTGACGGCCCGCTCTGCGCCTTCTGAAGAGGACCGGCGGAAAGTCGGAGCCCTAACCGGGGCAACCCCCGCAGCCGCCATCGGAGAATCCCTGAACGACCGCGCACAACGTTAAACTCCGCGCACTCGAATCTGCGGAGGTGATCAGTGCGCGCTGTCGGCCGGTTCATTGCTGCTCTCACATTGATGTGTCCGATCCCCGCTCTCGCCCAGGTCACGGCGCCGGACACACCCGAGCCGGGCTCGATCGAAGAGATCGCCAAGGCGACCACCGCGCCGCAATTCCTGTCGCCGTGGGTCTCCTTCCTCCCCGCCTCTTCCTCGGTGCCTTCGCCGCGCGCGTTCCTCAAGCGGATTCCCGGCGCACCGGGCGAGCTCGTCGATTCCGCCGCCGCGTACGGTTACGCACGCGCACTCGCGGCCGCTTCACCGCGTGTCGAGTTGTTCACGATCGGCCGATCGGAGGAAGGCCGCGACATCGTGCTGCTCGCGATCGCGGACGAGCAAGGCATCCAGTCGCTGGAGCAGCTCAAGCGCGACACTGCCGCGCTCGCCGATCCGCGCACGACAGACGCAGCCGCGGCGGAGCAGATCGTCGCGCGCGCGCGGCCGATCTATTACTTCAACGCCGCGCTCCATTCCGACGAAACCGGCTCGACGGAATCGGTGCTGGAGCTGGCATATCGCCTCGCGGTGTCGGAGCAGCCGATGATCCAGCGCATCCGCGAGAACCTGGTCGTGCTGATCAACCCGGTCTCGAATCCGGACGGCCGCGACAAAGTGGTCGAGTGGTATTACCGCTTCCTCAAGGGCAAGACGGATCGCAGCACGCTGCCGCGCCAGTCGCCGCCGTACTGGTCCAAGTACGCGTTCGTCGACATCAATCGCGATGCGCATCAGCTGGTGCACGAGACCACGCGCGCAGTCTCGCGCATGTTCTTCGAGTGGCATCCCACGGTGGTGCACGACCTGCACGAGAGCGTCGCGCTGCTGATGTCGTGGAACGGCACCGGGCCGTACAACCCGAACATCGATCCGATCACGTTCACCGAGTTCCAGACGCTGAGCTTCCACGAAGTGCAGACGCTGACGTCGTTCGGCATGCCGGGCGTATCGACCTGGAATTTCGGCGAGGCATTTGCGCACCTGTACCTCGACTCGGTGGCGATGAATCACAATTCGATCGGGCGCGGCTACGAGACGTTCGGCAACGGCACCGCCGAAACGCTGGAATGGACGCTGAGCCCGGATGAAATCTCGCGCGAGTGGTATCGCGTGTCGCCCGCGCCCTCGACGCCGTTCCGCTGGTCGGCGCGCGACAACGTCAACTACAACGAGACCGCAGCGCTCGCCGCACTCGACATGTCGGCGACGCAATCGAAGATGCTGCTGCGCAGTTTCTATCGCAAGGGCTTCAACTCGTGGCGCAAGGGCGTCGAAGAGCCGCCGCATGCATTCGCGATCGCGCCGGATCAGGGCGACCCGATGCGCGTCGCGCAGCTGATCGCACGCCTGCAGTCGCAGCACATCGAGGTGCATCGCTCGAATGCGGCGTTCACGGTGAAGGAAGGCTCGTTCGGCGCAGGCACCTACCTCGTGCGCCTCGATCAGCCGTATCGCAACTACGCGGTGGATCTGCTCATGCCGCAGGAGTTTCCGAAGAACGGCGGCGAGCCGTACGACGATGTGTCGTGGGAGTTGCCTGCGCACTATCACGTCGCAGCTGTGGCAATCGCCGATCCTGCAATCAGAGACGTCGGCGCGGTGGCGCTGACCGAAGCGCCGCAACCGCGCGGCCAGGTCAGCGGCAGCGGACCCGCTTTCATGATGAAGGACACCGGGCAGGAAGGCGTGCTCGAAGCGCGGTATCGATTGGCGAAGTTCAAGATTGAAATTGCGGAGCGGGCGTTCAAAGTCGGCGACGCCGAGTACCCTGCCGGCTCGTGGATTCTGCCGGCGCAAGCGGGGCTCGGCGGCGCGCTGCAAGATCTCGACAAGCACGTCGCGCTCGATTTTGTTTCGATTGCGTCGGTACCGGATGTCGCACGTCACGCCGCGAAAGCGCCCCGCCTCGGTGTGTGGGTACCTTGGGCCGATACGGATAGCATCGGCTGGCTCCGCCACACACTCGACGAGCGCGGCGTTCCGTACTCGTACGTACGTGACGAAGACATTCGCGACGGAAACCTGCGTGCCAAGTACGACGTGCTGCTCTATGGTCACGTCGACCTCGAGCTGGCCGAGCAGATCCACGGCATCCCGAAGGCCTGGGGCCCGATGCCCTTCAAGAAGACGAAGCAGACGCCGAGTCATGGCACGCCGGCGTCGTCCGACGACATCACCGGCGGTATCGGCTGGGAAGGACTCGCGGAGATCCAGAAATTTGCCGAGAGCGGCGGCCTACTGGTCACGCTCGGCAGCGGCACGATGCTCGCGCTCGAAGGCGGCATCGTGCGCGGAGTTCGTCGCGATTCCGGCGGCGTGCCACGCAGCGCTGCGGGCGGCGGCACGGAGTCGGCACAGGCGTCGTCCGAATCCGTCACGCGCACGCCCGGTTCGCACGTGCGCGTGTCGTTTGCGCAGCCCGATCATCCGATCGCATACGGCTATCCCGCGCACACGTACGTCTTCCGTCAGAACTATCCGCTTTATGCCGAGCCCCGCCACTGGCTGCGCATGGCGTACTGCACGACGTGTCTCGACGGACCGCCCGATCCCAGCGGCGTCGTGATGCAATGGGGCGACGAAGGCACGGACGCGCCGTTCCTCGTCAGCGGCCAGGTGTGGGGCGAATCGAACCTGATCGGCCGTCCGGCGATCTTCGACATGCCGGTCGGACGCGGGCGCGTGGTCGCCTTCAACTTCAACCCGCTGCATCGCGACCTGAATCGCGGCGATCAGCGCTTGCTGTGGAATGCGATATTGAATTGGGAGGCGATCCTGGCGCGGCGCGCGGCTGCCGATTAGCTATCATCCAGCCATGAATGAGCAAAAGCCGCGACGCGGCCACTGGGTCTCCGGCGTCCTGTTCGTGCTGATTGCTCTGGTAGCGATCGGAGCGATCGTGCTGCAGCTCACCGTCTCACGACACTGACATTAAATAGCGACGAACGGCACGAGGATCGGTGTCGGCGCCGGGGGGCGTGGTTCGTCCTTCGCCCAGACGGGCCGAAGGGCGGCCCGATTGCCCGGAGAGAGATCCATGAATGCCGAAGTTCAATGCCCGAATGCGCAGGCTCAGCCTCAGGTGCGTGGCGGTGTGGTCGCCTACCTGCTCGTCGACGGCGCAAGCAAGGCGTCCGAGTTCTATCAGCGCGCGTTCGCTGCGAGCGAAATCGCGCGCCAGCCGGTCGACGAGAAAGGCCGGACCATGCACGTTCATCTGTACGTCAACGGCAGCTCGCTCATGCTGTGCGATCCATACCCGGAGTACGGCCATGCATTGGAGAAGCCGCAGGCGTTCGACCTGATGCTGCAGGTCGACGACATCGATGCGTGGTTTGCGCGCGCGGTCGCCGCCGGCGCAGAGGTCGTGACACCGGTGCAGGAAATGTTCTGGGGCGCCCGCTACGGACAGTTGCGCGATCCGTTCGGCGTCCGCTGGTCGATGAATCAGCCGCTGAGCTGAGTTGACAGGTCAAGACAGGGAGCGGCAGCCGCTCCCTGTTGAATGTACTTGCGGGTGATCCATGACGCGGGCTGCGCTCTAGTCCCCACCACCGCCGCAGCCGCCGCCACAACCGGAATCCCCGCCGCAGCCGGAGCTGACGTCGCTGCCTGAGATAGCGTCGCCGAACGAAGAGTCGCCGCTGCCGAAACCGTCGATCGAGCCGTCGAAGGACGTGTCGAAGAAGTCGCCGCCGCAATACACGATGCCGGCATCGACGGTGCTGTCGCCGGATGCACGAACCTTCTTGCAATCGGGTCGGTAGACGAACCCGTCGGCGATGCCGAGTTTCGAATCGAGCGCAAACAGCAGCGGCAGGCGCGTCGGTTTGCGTGGATTGATGTTCTCTTCCTTGCAGCTGTACCACCACACGCGACGCAGACCGGAATTGTTCTGGCGCTCGCGACTCAGCACTACCGCGGGGGTGTGATGCAGGAAGCTGCCGAACGCGCGGCGGCAAAACGCGTCGTAGTGGCGCGTGTAGAGAATGAACTCGTGCCACAGATCATCGGTGACCTGCGATGGCATCGACACGTACTGCCGGCCGCCGCGCAGATACGCAAGAAAGAACTGGCGCAGAGCGCGCGCGACCAGCTGCATCTGCTTGGTATCGAGCTGCGGCCGCTTCTCATTGAGCTTGGCGAACAAACCGTGCGGAAACGTGTAGTTGCGGATGAACTCGACGCGGGCGAGCTGTCGCCAGCGATTCCACAAGTACACCGCACCGGCGGCGATCAAGGCGGCGACGATCCAGGCTGCCATGTGAGCCTCTACTGCGCAACGCGGCGACGCGCTTTCAGAAGCACGTCCACCGGCCCGGGCCGACCGTTCCAGTAGTTGAGTCGCACACGGCCGTCGGGCAGCTGAGTCGCCGTGGCCGGAATCGAGCTGAACGTGCAATACCAACCCGACGGCAGGACCACCGCATTGCGCGGCCGGCCGAGGCTGCGATCGAATA
>Ga0111538_10002319_pt1 | contig 26855 bp, 25 predicted proteins | sample SoiMethybrSBSTD1_FD_79669 | JGI IMG/M metagenome (GOLD analysis project Ga0111538, IMG submission 79669) | Bulk soil microbial communities from a Populus tree surrounding site in Tennessee, USA - Soil MetaG P. TD hybrid SBSTD1 (version 2)... | ecosystem: Environmental > Terrestrial > Soil >...
GACCGTGATCGATCAGTTGCGGGACTGCTGGAGAAGATGGAGGGAGCGGGGTTCGGTGGCCGTCAGCTAGCCGAGGCGCATCGCATTTGGCTGGACATGCTGGGCGACAACACGACCATCATGGTTGCCGGAGCCGGCGCCTTAATCCCAGCAGGCATGCGTCGCCTGCTCGCCTACGTCATCAAAAACCGCTTCGTTGATGTGCTCGTCCTTTCGGGTGCGCTGCTCTTTCACGATCTACACGAAACACTTGGGCGTTATCACTTTCAGGCTCATCCCAGCATGACCGATGCTGAGTTGGAGTCGGCGCAAATCAGTCGTATGTGGGATCTCCTTGCGAGTGACGAGGAGTATCGCGAAGCCAAAGAGTGGATCGGCGGATTCACTAACCAACTCGATCAAACCCGGGCCTACTCGCCGCGCGAGTTCTTGCATTTACTCGGTAGAGAACTGGCGGAGATTGCTTCGGAAGACGGTGTTCTTACTTCGGCTTACAAGGCGCGCGTGCCGATTTTCTGTCCGGCGATTGTTGATAGCGGTCTGGCGGTCGGTATCGCTGGGGCGCGTTTTGAAAAGAAGAACAACTTTATGTTCGATCTCATTCAGGACGTGCTCGACATGATGAATGTGATGGCGAATGCGCGCGTCTCCGGAATCCTGAATCTTGGTGGCGGCACACCGAAGAGTTTTATTCAACAAGCTGCACTTTCGTCGTTCATGCAGAAGGAGCATCATCACGGGCACAAGTATGCGATTCAGATCTCGACTGACGCTCCCCATCCCGGTGGAAGATCGAATGCCGTTTCGTTTGACGAAGGATTGATTTACGGAAGACTCGCGCGCGGCGCGCATACTGCCTACGTTCCCTGCGACGCGACGATCGCACTCCCGATCCTGATCACATCGCTCTCGCAAACCGCGGCGAAATACATGAAGGGACGTAAGAAACCCAACTTCACCTTCGGGCGCGAACTGATCGTTGAAGCCCCGTAAATCCATCCACAGATTTCGCCGATTACACAGAGAATTCTTTCTGTGAAATCTGTGTAATCTGTGGATGTTTCGGGTTTCGCACGCGGTTGCGCTGTGCGTACATCGCTTTGTCTGCCTGTTCGATTGCCTGGCCCAGGTCGGCGAGTGATGTAAATCCCGTTACTCCAAAAGAAACCGTCACGTTAACCGGCAATCCAATCCAACGCTCCGAATTCTCTGCCAGAATCTTATTCAGCTTTTCAAGACGGCGGCTTGCTTCCGGCTGAGGGAGTTTGAACATCAACACCAGAAACTCATCGCCGCCCCAACGGAATAGCATGTCGTCTGCACGCACCAGCGATCGCATGGCTCGTGCAACCGCACGGATCGCCTTGTCGCCTGTTGTATGGCCCAACGTGTCGTTGATCGGTTTCAGATTGTCGATGTCGAGCACAGCGACGCTGCCTGAAGTCACGGCGTCGGTATGCCCTGCTTCCGGTCGACGCAGCAGTGAATGGAAGGCGTGGCGATTCAGCGCTTCCGTCAAAGGATCCATCTGGACCAGCAATTCCAGTTGATCGCGCGCCTGCATCAGCTTTCGATTCGCCATCTCCACTTCGCTACGAACGCTCTCCATCAGCACCATCACGGTGCCAAACCCGAGCAGTATTTCAAACAGCAGATCAAAAACCGATGTGTAGTGCAAAAAACTTTCCGGGACTGTGAAGCCCCAGAGTCCCTTGCGCGCTCCGAACGCAGGCACGTAAACAAGAAAACTTATCCCCAGCAGCAGCAATGCGGTCGACATCACGCGAATACCGGTGCCCGTCGCTTCAGAACGCGGTCCCTGGCGGAGTGCAAAGAACGACATCAGGAACAACACGGCCATAATCGGCGCGTGGATCATGAACACATCGTTGAAGTCGCGCGAAGCGTATGGCAGCGCGAGCGAAACGATTAATGCCGGAATCAGGAAGTAGTTGTGTTTTTTGGAAAGGGTTGCGCCGGTCATCTGGGCGCGACAACCCGCAACGAACAGCAGTCCGAAGACGTACTCGCCAAAGAAGTAGCCCGAGTAGAGGAGTGACTGCTGCGAATCGAGCTGGAACCCGACAAACAGGCTGATGAGCGATAGGGAGAGGCTTGCCCAGGATGCAGTCCAGTAGTTAAGAGCATTGCTCTTAATCGAAGACCGCATAAAGATTGACAGTAGCGTGATTAGGAGGACGCCCACGCACTGAATGGCCAAACCAACATTCGAATCCATAAAGAACTGGGACCTCGTTAGGAGGACGAGTTTGAAAAGGAAAGCTTCTGGGCGGAAGGCCGGGGACTGAAGATGGGGCGAAAAGACCCATCGGTTTTTGATTCTAGCGGAAGTAAGGGCGGCAGGCCAAGAGTTTTCTTAGGTAGCTGGGGGCGAGAAGGTTATGTTGACAGGATTTACAGGATTTTTCAGGATAAATCTTGTAAATCCTGAAACATCTTGTCCATCCTGTCTAACCACTTCACGTGAGCCACTGCAATACGTCGCTTTCATTCGCGCTGCGGGTGCCGCCGACGATGTGGATAAAATATTCCTCGAGTGAGACCGGGCCCTGACCATCACCTTCGACACGGATACCCTTCCGTAGCTCATCCAAAGATCCGGATGCGAGTAACTTTCCCTGCGCGATGATGGCGATGTCGGTGCAAAGACGTTCCACGATTTCGAGCACGTGCGAGGTGAGGAACACCGTGAGTCCGCGGGTTGTCAGTCGCGACAACAAATCCTTAAGCGTTCGTGAAGCAATCGCGTCGACACCTTCGAAAGGCTCATCGAGAAACAGTATCTCCGGCCGGTGAATCAACGCGCATGCGAGTGAGAGCTTTTTCTTCATGCCGTGCGAGTACTCGATGATGAGCTTGCCAGGATCATCCTGTAGATCCATTAACCCGAGCAGTTCCTTCGACCGCTGCGCAATCTCTTCAGTGCGCAGCCCGTACATACGGCCGGTGAACGACAACATCTCCGCGCCTGTTAATCGCTCAAACAGGTTGAGGTCTTCGGGCACAACGCCGATGCGTCGCTTCACTTCCATTGGCGACGTTGTGATGTCGAGACCGAGGACGCTTAACCGGCCGGCGGATGGCGCCAGGAGACCGGTGAGCATCTTGATGGTTGTCGATTTACCCGCGCCGTTCGGACCGAGAAATCCGAAGAAGCTGCCGCGATTCACACGCAGGTTTATGTGATCTACTGCGACGAAATCCGCAAATTGTTTGACCAGTTGAAAGGTTTCGACGGCCGGCGTTGCTTCTGACATCAGCGACAGATTAACGCGGATTTAGAACCGATGGCTAATGTCGCAGGTAAGTCCGTGCCTCGTCAGCGCGAATATAAGCCGGCAGTTGCTGGTGCGTGCTCATCAGAAAGGCATTTGAGCTTCCTTGTAGCGCGTTGCCGTGAGTTGCAGCTAGCCGTACGAAGCGGCCAAAGGGCGACCAGCCGTAGTAATAACCGTCATGCAGGCTGAGCAGGACGTCGGCAGTATGTTTCACACGTGGAGTGAATAGTGACTTGTAGATGTTCGCGACTGCATTCGGATAACGATGCGCAGCGGTGCGCTTGAACCATTCTGCGTCGGTGGCGAATCCTTCCGGGAACGAACCGAGCTCGAGCGGATCGCCGCTTACTTTGAGGTATCGATAACTGTCCACAGTCGAGTCGTATTCGATACGCGCTCGCCCCCGCGTGCTTTCGACCACAACGGCGCCCGCATCTTTATAGACGGCAAAATCGATTCCTTTTACTTCCACGCTCGCACTCGCGATCTCAGGAATGCGTGGGTCGTCCTGGCAATAAAGCGCCGCATAGCTACAGAGGCCAAACGCCGGAATCACGACGCGAAAACCTCGCCGCTGCAGAGTTGACGCGAGATCGACGCGCCGGTTCTCTTCGAGATTCATGCCGTGATCCGAGAACATCACGATCTCGGTCTCGTTACCACAAAACGCGCGAATCTCCTTCAAAATCTTATCTAGCGACTCGAGTGCGACCGCGAGGCGATCCGGTCCCTGAGCATGGAGCAACCCGTCGGTAGCTTTGAGAAACGCAAAGTAGTCGCGCGTTTGCGGCGCCGCTTTGAATCGTTCGCGGAAGCGTTGCATGTCGGCGCGCCAGACTTTTTCAGGCGCGACGTAGATCAAAAACTCGAACGGCAGCGGTTCCTGATAATCGAGATCGTCCATGTACGACGATGGAATCTTGTCCGGCGTGCGACGGCCAATGTACTTCCTGATGCCGCCGCGTAGCTCACGTGCTGTTCGATCGAAATAGAGACTCTCGTAACCCGCAGGCGGCGAGGCGCCGAGCATCGCAGACAGCGCGACATTCGTCATTGTTGGAAACGGTGAAAGCAGACGTGAGGGTGAGCCAAAACTATCGAACAGTCCCCGATTCTTTGCCTGCTCGATCAGCGTGTGCGGAACTCCGTCAAGGCAAAGCAGCAAACGTCGCGGCCGTGATTGTCGATTATTACCCATTGTTTTCATCGAGTAGGAACCAGGGCCAGCCGGCAGGAGCAGGTTACCAGTCGGCCTGCGCCTGTCCGCTGCTCCTGCATGGTTTGTTTACTGTTCTGCGTCAGGTTTCGAGCCGTCAGTTCGATAAGCCTGTCGCAAACCCTTCTTCGCTTCATCGTGCGCGTCGTAAACATTCGGTCGCGCCAGCACCTCTTTGTACTGTGCCAACGCTTCATCACGCTTACCCGCCACGTCGTAAGACCGCGCGGCATACAGATGCGCCATGGTGATCAAACCTGCCTCTGCGCGATCGACCTTGGTCGCCGCCAGAAACTCCTTCGCGGCACGTTCGTTATAACCCGCTATCAACAACGCTTCACCGTACTTGAAATGAATCAGATCGAGCGCCCGCAATGTGCTGTCGCGCACGCTTCGATCGCGCAGCACTTCCTCAAACGTAGCGAAGGCTTCCTTCTCCGCCTGAACCGCGCCCGGCAGATCTTTTTCTTTCCGTTTGACACCGGCAAGCGAAACAAGCGCATCAGCAGTCTCGAGCTTCAGCAGGTAGTTGCCCGGATACTTCGCACTCAACTCACGCGTAAGTTTAACCACATCGGCAAAACGCTTCTCCCGTGTGTAGAGCAGCACCAGGACAGTCTTCGCGTCGTCCTGCGACCAGCGTCCTTCTTTCGCAACCTGTTCGAGCATCTGGAGTCCACGTCTTTTCGAGCCGCGATAACCGGTTGCACCGGCAAGGATCTTCACCGGCAATGGCAGTGAACCAACCACATACTCGTAAAGACCAATCGTGATTTGCGCGTCGATGTATTTCGGATCCAGCTTCAACACTTCTCGATGATGGTCGACCGCGTCGTTGCCGTCGCGCAGTGCCGCGAAGTGGCGGCGCTCGACAGCCTCTTCAAACGACGCCTTCAATCCTTCAGTGTTGGCCAGGAAATCGAGTGCTTCGATGTTCTTCGGCTCTTGTTTGAGTTTTGCTTCGGCGAGCTGTTTCGCCTGGCGGGTGAGATTGCGAAACTCCGTCACGATCTTCGGATCGACTTTGTCGTCGCCGTTGGTGTAGAACGACTCTTTGCTGTAAAGGGAAACTTGCAGACGTCGCGATTCATAAAGAGTTTTGATCCAAACGCGCGCGGCAAGCAGTTGATAACCTCCGGGATGATTTGGAAAGAGCTGAACGATCTCTTTGAAGTCGCGCTGTGCTTTGTCGTAATCGATGTTGTAAAGAGCATCGAGTCCGCTGCGTCGCAATTCTTCGAATCGCGCGCGTTCTGCATCCGTCAGCCATGGGGATGAAGGTTGCTGCGCCGGCACAATAAACGCCGTCAACAACACCAAAACCAAACCACCGACAAACTTCATTAGGCTCCCTCCAACCAATCCGTAATCAATGCGTTTAATCCGTGGCTGTAAACGACTCCATATACTTCACACCCGATCCGGTGTTGAATAGGACCACGCGATCTCTGATGTTCACCTCACCCGTCTCCATCAACTTTCGCAACGCCGGCAAACATGCAGCTCCTTCGGGTGCGCAGAAGACTCCTTCGGCCGCGCCGATCTCGCGAGTTGCCGCAATCAGCTCTTCATCAGTCACCGAAACTGCAGTTCCACCTGAATTACGCAACGCGTCGAGAATCAAAAAATCACCGATTGCTTTCGGCACGCGCAGTCCGGAAGCAGTCGTCGCCGCATTCGGGAACTCATCTGCGAAACGCTGCCCTTCTTCAAAGGCACGGACGATCGGTGCACAACCTTCCGCCTGCACAGTCACCATTCGCGGCCGCCTGCTGCCGATCCAACCCATGCGTTCCATCTCGTCGAACGCTTTCCACATGCCGATCAAGCCCGTTCCGCCCCCAGTGGGATAAATGATCACGTCGGGCAATTCCCAATTCATTTGCTCTGCAACTTCGTATCCGAGCGTCTTCTTTCCCTCGACTCGATAAGGCTCTTTCAACGTCGAGACGTCGAACCAACCTGCTTTTTCTTTCCGCCTGCCGACTTCCGCTCCGCAGTCAGTGATCAGACCGTCCATCAACGTGACTCGAGCGCCGGTTTGTTCACACTCGACAATATTCGCCCGCGGCGTGTCGCGCGGCATAAAGACGTACGACTTCAGGCCCGCTCGAGAGGCGTAAGCCGCCAAAGCGCCGCCGGCGTTTCCGGCCGATGGGACCGCGAGCTTTGTGGCTCCCAGCTCTTTCGCCATCGAAACAGCCGCGGCCATTCCGCGGGCTTTGAAGCTCTGCGTCGGGTTCTGCGATTCGTCCTTGATGTAAAGCTCATGGATGCCGACGCGTTTAGCCAAACGTGGTGCATGCAGTAAAGGCGTCCAGCCTTCCCCGAGCGAAACGATGTTTTTGTCATCCTGGACAGGGAGCACCTCGCGATAGCGCCAGAGATCGGGTCGCCTGCTCGCGAGCGAGTCCTTTGTCAAAGTCATCTTGGCGCGCTCTAAATCGTAACGAACCAGCAATGGCTTACCGCAGGCAGTGCAAAGATTGTGCAACCGATGTGCCTCGTGGCTCAGGCCACACAGGCCACATTCGAGATGAGTGACGTTCATGGCTAACTTCCTTGATTTTTGGCTGAATTCAGGCGAACAACTGCAAGTATGCGACAGAAATGGAAATTAGAGGTAATGCGGATCTGTACGGCAGGATTCAAGGCAAGAGCAGGAGGTTTGCGGCTGGATGCAGCAAACCTCCGGCACTTGGAGCGAGCACTTAACTCGAAAGAAGGAGCATTCTAACTAACGGATCCACTGGCTGCTCAGTGGTCGTGGCCGCTATTGCCATCGATCTGGCTGCGGATTTCGCCGCCCGGCCATCGGGTGCTGTGAACGTTTACATAAGTTGCGCCGGCACGAATCGCAGCGACCAGCTCATCCATTTCACCGGCGCTGATGCCGCGTTCATTTGCCAGGTTAGTAACGTCGGCAGCAGTGATGGTTCCCGATATTGTGGCTGGCGGTGCCGGACAGGGTTGAGTCCCTGCTGGACCGTTACCAAGGTTTGTGCAAAGGAACACGCTGATGGGACCAGTCACGCTCTTTTGTCCAAAGTGAATATGAGACTGCTGGACCGCGCCTTCGAGGTCGCTGTAACTCAGTTCCCAGTCAATCCGCGTCCCATCATTACTGATACGCGCGTTGAAAGTTCCGTTGCCGGTGGTCGAGACTGCTGACGGGGTCTCCTCGTACCCAGTCAGGATCTCGCTGATTTTTTTAAAGCCTTGTGCGAGGGCAACGGTAGAGGCCGACACCAAGGCGATCACTGCAATAGACACTCCTAGTCTTCGCATCCCTTTTTCCTCCAGATTCTGTTGTAGCTAGTGGGGGGCGCATAATATCACAATTGCGGGAATTAGCCACGAAGAAGCACACAAACCACAAATGATTAACTCAGATTTCATTTGTGCTTTTTGCGCCTTTTTGTGGCGATCTCTTTCTGTGCTACTTTGTGGCTTCCTTTATGACGATAAGTTTGCTCGCCCTCGATCTCGACGGGACGCTGCTCGATTCCCGGGGCAATATTTCTGAGCGAAATCGCGTCGCTATCGATAGTGCGCGCGAACACGGCGTGCACGTAGCACTCGTTACCGGGCGGCGCTTTCGTGATTCGAGACCAGTCGCGCTCGAGTTGGGTCTGGATGTACCGTTGATTTCACATAACGGCGCGTTAACCAAACATGCCGCCACATTGCAAACCGTTTCGGTGCTGCCACTGCCATTCGCAGCCGCGCGCGACGCATTGCGAGTGGGACGCACCGCGAGCGCCGATGCGCTGTTGAGTGATGACCATGAAGGCCTGGGAGTGCTTGTTTACGATCACATTCGCGGCGGTAATTCGGCAGCAAACAGGTACATCACCTGGGCACGGCGAATTCACGGCGAGGAGGAAGGCGGCCGCGCGGTACAGCAAGTGAACTCACTCGAAGACTACCTGGACCACGATCCGATTCATCTCTCGTTTTCGGGTGGCTGTGAGGAGATGGACCAGCTCGAGGACGTACTCAAAGCTGAGCTCGGCTCGACTGTAAAGATTCTCAGTACAAAATATCTCGAACAGGATTTCACCCTCCTGGACGTCGTTAATCCGGCAGCGTCAAAAGGCGCCGGTGTCGCAGCCGCTGCCGCCGAGTTGAGCGTGGGTCGCGAGGAAATAATGGCTGTCGGCGACAACTACAACGATCTCGAGATGCTTTTATTCGCAGGGACCGGCGTGGTGATGGCCAACGCGCCACTGTCGCTGCGCGAGATTGCAGGCTTGCATCCGACTGCTTCCAATCGTGAGGATGGTGTAGCTGCAGCGATCGAACAATTCATATTGAGCAAATTCATGTTGAACAGCAATTAATCAACCAGTAAGGAGAAAGCATGGCAAATCGAACGGCAGTGATCCAGACGAACAAAGGGACGATTCGAGTCGAGTTGTTGGAATCGGATGCACCCAAGACTACTGAAAACTTCATTACACTCGCTGAGCGTGGCTACTACGACGGCGTCATCTTTCACCGCGTCATCAAGAACTTCATGATTCAGGGTGGCGATCCGGAAGGCACCGGGCGCGGTGGCAAGAGCGCGTGGGGCGGACGCTTCGACGACGAGATCGATCCGAAGTCGCCGTTGTATCAGCGCGGCTACAAAGCGGGCACGATGGCGATGGCCAATGCTGGTCCAAACACGAATGGATCACAGTTTTTCATCATGCACGTCGATTACCCGTTGCCGCCGAGCTACACGATCTTTGGAAAAGTGATTGAAGGTCAGGATGTGGTGAATGCGATTGCGACCAGTCCGACGGCGCCTGGAGATCGACCGGTGTCGGAAGTGAAGATGGAAAAGGTGACCATAGAATAAGTAACACGGATTAGACGGATCTGCTAAGCAGATTTACGCGGATCATAAAGGAAGGGCACCGTGACCGAGGCGAGTCGCATTACGTATTGCGTCGGTCACGTATTTCTTTGCGGCGCTGACTGCTTCTTCGAGGTTCAGTTCTTTTCCGAGGCAGGCTGCGAGCGCTGCGGACAGAGTGCACCCTGAGCCGTGCACTTCACCAACCTCGATGTAGTCAGTTCGAAATTCGGTAAAGATTCCGTTTTCAGTTAAGAGAACATCGAGCGCTTGTGCATCGATGTGCCGGTGTCCGCCCTTTATCAGAACTGCGCGCGCGCCGAGTAATTGAATTGCTTCTGCTGCGCGTCGCATGTCGGATTCGTTTTGGATTGAGATGCCGGTGAGCTTTTCTGCTTCGGGAATGTTCGGTGTAACCACTCGAGCAAGCGGAAACAACCTCGTCTTGAGTATCTCGAGCGCGTCTTCGTCGATCAGCACGTCGCCCGATGTTGCGACGACGACGGGATCGACAACCGGGGCTGGCAGGTTTTCTTCTGCAAACAATCGTGCGACTTCGGCGACGATCTCGACGGTTGGCAACATTCCTGTTTTGGCTGCGGCGACGTGGAGATCGTGGACAATCGGTTCCACTTGCGCTCGTAGACTCGCTGCTGTTTGATGCTCGGCGCCAAAAACGCCGGTCGTGTTCTGAAACGTGATCGACGTGATCGCAGCCGCAGGAAAGCAACCGAGCGCCGCGATCGTCTTGATATCCGCAACGATCCCCGCCCCACCCGACGGATCCAACCCCGCAATACTCAACACCACAGGTTTCATAATATTAACTTTATCGGGCGCCACGGTACGTACTGTAGGGGCGGCCCTCCGTGGCCGCCCCTGCGTGGAATTCAATATCCGACGAAAGAATCGCCGCCTCTCGCGCGGCAAAGACCAACCTCCAAAAGTTAAGTGTCCAGCAAGGGGCGGCCACGGAGGGCCGCCCCTACAGTACGTCCTGTGGCTACCCGATGTATTGGGCTCTAATGTTCCGGACGATGCGGTTCACGTCCTTGCCGAACAAAGTGATTCCAGCAATACCGCGTGCACCGGCTGATAAGCACGCGGGGATTTTTTCGAGCGTGATTCCTCCGATCGCGAAAACTGGAAATTCCCCCATTTCAGATGTGACCTCACGAAGCTGGTCCAAGCCCTGCGGTGGTCCAAACAAGCGCTTAGATTCGGTTTCGAAAACCGGTCCAAACACGACAAAGTCAGCCCCACCCGCACGAGCTGCCTGCGCTTCCTCACGCGAGTGCGTTGAAACCCCAATCAAGAAATCGGGGCCGCATGCCGACCGCACCACATCTACCGGCAGAGAGTGAGCCGTCAGATGAACACCATCCGCCCCGGCCGCGCGAGCGACGTCCACTCGATCATTAACAAGCAACCTCGTCTTACTGGCACGCGTGATCGACACTGCACCCACCACAAGCTCATAAAGCGCTCGCGCGCTCAACGACTTCTCGCGTATTTGAAAAAGAGGAACTTCGGCGTCTACAGCGGCTCTAACCAAACGGAGGATGTCAGGAGGGCTTGCTTTACCGCTCGTTATCGGATAGACGATCGGAACTGGAAACTTCAGCGGCATTGTTCTTCTTCGTCGAGCTCGTCTCGTTTTGCAAAGCGATGACGGTGCGTTTGAAGTTGAAAATCTCCCAGAACGCAATTCCGAGATTCAAAAGCCCGATACCACTCACGGCGCCGCGAACCCAACCGGAAGCAACCACTGCCTGCAGGCCCTGAATGCCCGTCTTGCGTGCGGCATAAAGCAGGAAATAATTGTTGCCCCAGTCGCTGATGCCCCACATTCCGTGCGGCCACCATGGCGCCACCGTGAGAAAGATACCAATCTCAAGGCACAGGATGATGTAGAAAACAACACTTAACTTAGCTGACAACTTCTTCCTCTCAGGAGCAGGAGCACCAACCAGGAGCAGGAGCACCAATCAGGAGCAGGAGCAGAAATCAGGAGCAGGATACCTGCTCCTGCTTTCTGCTTTCTGCTCCTGTTTACTCCTGCTTCTGCCTTAACTGACTCAACTTCTCCGCTACTTCGCGGTACGAAACATCGACGCCGTAAACCTCCGTATAAAACTCACGCGCCTGCTTTAAGTCGCCGAGTTGCTCGTACGCTGAAGCTAACTCGTAGCGCAATGCCTGATACTCGTCTTCAGTGTGCCCGGGTGCCTGAAGTCCCTTCTTGAACCAGAGCACAGCCGCTTCCGGCATTCCCTTCTGAATGAAGCAATGACCAAGCATATTGCAACACTGAAGGAATCGCGATGTCCCATCGCTCGGCTTCACCAAAGCCACTGACGTCTGAAACTCCTGGATGGCCTCGTCCATGAGATCCATCTCTTTATAAGCCGTGCCCATATTGTAATGCGTTTCGTAATCTTCGCGAACCTCGTCGGCCTCTTCAGCGACCCGAAATTCTTCGAAGAGCTCGGCGAGACCGGCGTCGATTCCCGGCGCAGCGGGCTTGGCCGTTCCGGAATTGTTGCCACCGGCGAGTGATTCATACGCGGAATCGTCGGCGAAAGTTATCGCTTCAGTTACGGGCGTCGCAGCTACTTCTTCAGTGCCGCCAAACTCAAATACTGCCGCCGCCTCCGGCCGCTGATCTCTCCCGGCAAGCTTCTCGCGCCGCGTTTGAATATCAGGATGAGGGCCGAACTGCCTTTCGAGCATCTCGAGCGTGTCGACCGCGATATCCTGGTAACCCTGCGCGATGTAGAAATCAACACTTTCGAGTTCCTGCCGCATCATGTTCTCGTGCTTCACTCCTTCAGCAGGAGCATCTTCGGAAGCAGCAGCGGCAGGCGTGTCAACCGGAGTAACGATACTGAAGTCGACTTCCTGAAAATCGTCTGCGGTGGTTGCGAAAGGCGCCGACTCCTCTTCGTTGAGATCTGCGAAAGATTGTTCATTGAGATCCGCGAACGATGCAGTCGGATCGCTAAACGTGGCCGCGGCGTTGGTCTCGAACTCATCGGCGGCAGCGGGCGCTGCCGGCGCGATCTCGTCCTCGTCCTGAACAACGGCAAACGTTTCAAACTGCGGAACGTCTCTTTCGGGTTCCGGCAACGGCGCAAAATCTTCCGCCGTTTCTTCCTGCAAGCCACCGAGCAGGTTCAAACGTTCGAGATATCGCTGTTCGTCCGGTGCGAGCCGCACGAGCTGTGTCAACGCGTATCGTTCTTCATCAACCAGCTCGGACGCCTCCGCTGACTCGGCAAGACGCTCGAGGGACGAACGCAAAGCATCCATATCGCGCTGCCACCAGTTGATACGCACAAGCATTCGCAGGGCAGCGACGTGATCCGGATTACGATCCAGGACCTGGTTGACTAATTCCAGCAGCTCGCGTTCTTCGCGACCGGCAAGCATGCGCTCGATGATTGTCGAGAGAATGCGGATCGTTTCGTCTACTTCACCGAGTTTAAGATAAAGACGCGTGACGGGCAGAAACTGTGTGTAGTTCCCGGCGTCCTGGGTCATCAAGAGCGACGTGGCCTTCTCCGCACCTTTTGGATCTTCGGCCTCGAGATACGCGCGCGCCAGCATAGAGACGAGTTCGTTGTCTTCTTCGCGAGTCTCGACAACGCGCTCGAGCACTTCGGCTGCTTCGAAGGCGGTGCCACGCGCGATGTGAGTTTCGAGCAGGCCGCGTAGTGCTTCGCGATCGTCGCGCACTAGTTGCAGCGCTTTTGAGTAAGCATCAAGAGCCTGATCCTGTGAGCCGATATGATGAAAACGATTCGCGGCCTGCACAAACGCCGCCGCCGACTCACGCCGCATGTTTTCTTTTAGATAACCATCGGCGAGCTTCAGACGGATTTCAGTGTTGTTGGGATCGAGGTCGGCGATCTTGTGGAGGATTTCGAGCGCCCGCTTGTTATCGCCCCCGCGGGTGTAAGTATCGGCAACCACGAGATACTGCGCACGCGCATCGTGGACCAGTCCCTGGGTGGCGTAAAGCTCTGCAAGTTTGAAGGCGATGGCCGGATCGCGCGGGCGCAGCCGCTCGATCTTCTTGTACATTGCGATCGCCTTCAGAGTGAATTCCTGGTTGCCGTAATGTTCGGCAATGCGTTCAAAGCAGTGAAAGGCTTCATCTTTTTTGCCTGAACGCACATATAAATCACCCAGCATGTTCAAGGTAGTGAGATCGTCAACGTCGTTATCGACGATTTGCCGATACTCCTTGATTGCTGCGTTGATCTTCCCTTGGGAAAGGAATTTCTCAGCGGCTTTTAGGACCTTAGCTTTTTCGAAAGCCATTAGGAATTCTTAAGTTAGTTAGTACGATTGTTGGCGGCGTTAATCGTAGCAGCGGGAAGCGGGAACAATGCCATTCCAGTTAAGCGCGCGTTCTTACTCGACGTAGCAACTCCGGCAAACTGCCGCGAGATACGCTAACATGCGTAAATAAAGGGTGTCAACGCAACTATTTCTGCAAGATAACGATGATCACTAACGATCAAAATTCGCGTGGAAAACTGGGGCAGCAAATTGCTCTCGCAGGGCTGGCAATTTACGTCGCATCTGCGCCGCATTCCGTGGCGGCGAGTGTTATCGGCGTCGCGATTGCGGGAGTCGGGTGGCTGATCCGGACATTCAGCACCGGAAATCCGGGTCTGCGACGTACAAAATTTGACCTTCTCATCGTCTTATCACTGCTTTGGACGGCTATTTCGGCGCTGCTTTCTGAAGAACCTCGTATCAGCATCGCCAAGCTCGAGGCGTCGTGGTGCGTTTTTCTGTTTTACCTGGCGCGAGCGACGATTACGCGCTCTTCGGCACTCGCTTTGACGGTGTTATTGATTGTCTCGGGGTCGGCGGGCGCGCTTTACAGCGCTTTTGACCTGTTGCGGGGCCGAGGGGTCGTGGTCGAGTCGATTGCGGCGAACAGCCCTTTGCGACAGGTTGGTCTTCAACCGGGCGACACCGTCTGGCAGATCAACCGTCATCGCGTCTATTCGGCCGCCGACGTCGATCGATTACTGGCGGAGACACCGTCGAATTCGTCTGTTTCGGTGGGAATCATTTCGCAGGGCGAACAGGTTGAGCGTTCAGTGCAGCTCACTCAACCTGCGGCCTCGATAATAACTGGCGGCGTGATTGGAACCGAGCGCAATCATCAATTTCGCGCCTCGGGATGGACGCGACACTACCAGACATTTGCCGAGCTGATCAGCATGATTGCCCTCCTCGCGCTCGGTCTCGCGCTTGCCAATCTCAGAAATCACGGTCCAAACAAATACTTCAGAGTCGCGATTCTGGCTGCGGCGATCTTGACTGCCGGAATTGTCTTTACTGCCATGAGGACCGTCATTGTGGCGTTTGTGATCGGCGCAAGCGTGATTGCACTGCGGTCGTTACGCGCGAAGATGAAGATCGTTTTTACGTTTGCCCTCTTCTTTGTACTCGCTTTCGGCGCCGTGGTGGTGTGGCAAACACGCGATCGTAGTGCTCTGGTACTCGGCGACAGCAGCTCATCACTGCGGATGCAGGTGGCTCGTGTCGGCGTGTCGCGGATTCTCATTCATCCGATCTTTGGGCACGGCATGGATGCGATGCAAAAGCACTGGAACGAATGGGGTTTCCCCGGCAAAGACATGCTTCACCTGCATTCGACTCCGCTGCAACTGGCGTTCGATCGCGGACTGCCGATGCTCGCCCTTTGGCTGTGGCTGATGATTGCGTTCTGGCTGTTTATTGCTCGCGCTGAAAGGGCTGCGGCTGATCTCAGCGACACGCATTCTTACGGAATTCTTCTGGGCATCCTCGGTGCGTTGACAGGGTTTCTGGCGAGCTCGTTGGTGAATTACAACTACGGAGATGCTGAAGTGGCGATGATGTTCTGGTTCTTGATGGGAATCGCAGCAGGAGCAGGAGCAGATAGCAGGCAGCAGGAATAATCCGGCTCCTGAATACTGCTCCTGCTCCTTTTCAATTACCGAGGTTCTCCGCCTTCAACGCGAAGATTATTCGTCACCGAAAACACACCCGGAACGCGATTCGCCGCGAGGTAGGCGAGGTTTCGATCACCACTGCCGGAGACCACACCCTCCAGCGTCACATGTCCACGGTCGACCACGATGTGCAGCGACGGATTTGCGCCTTGCAGGTAACGATAGAGCCCACCCATCCGTGCGATTGAACGGTAAGTTCGAGCACGGATGCTGTCGTCGATTCCTGACAGTGGCAGCACCTCGATGTTGTTCACAACGCGCGACACGCCGGCAATTCTCTTTACCCGGCCGGCGGCGTCAGAACGCGTCGACGCACGAACTACCTGTCCGTAAAGGGTAACGGTTCCTCCGTTGATGCTATACGCGAGATTATCGAATACGCCGTAATAAGGAAGCGTTACCAGCTCATGCCGGACCTTTTTAGCAAGCTGCGGATTCGTCGCACCCTGAGCAATCGCTACGGCCGGCATTACGGCAAGTAACAGCATTGCGAAAGCACTGATTACAAGCCGCGAAATTGAATAATTTTTTCTCTTTTTCATCCTTAAATCCTCCCCACTCCTGAAGATTAGATAGACACCCAAGAGTAGTGGTTGGTTACGAAAAAGCGCTTTATTTGATACGATTTCTGCCCAAATGACACGACCACAAACAACCGAAGCTGCTTCATACTATTGGAAATATATCGACCTCATAACGAGTGACGAGATCGTGCCCGCGATTGAGAGTCAGATGGACGAAATGGTTCAGTTTCTTCAGGATATTTCGGAGGAAAAAAGCCGGCACTCCTATGAGCCCGGAAAGTGGACTATTCGCGAGGTCCTGAACCACGTGAACGACGGAGAACGTGTGTTTCTTTATCGCGCATTTTGGTTTGCGCGCGGATATCAGGACGCACTCCCCAGTTTTGACCAGGATCAGGCCGTCCAGGAGGCACACGCGAACAACACTTCGTGGGCCGACCTGGTTGAGGAGTTCAAGACCGTCCGGCTGGCGACTATATCGTTTTTCAAGAGTCTTCCTGACGAGGCGTGGTCGAGGACGGGCATCGCCAGTGATAACCCGTTCACCGTTCGTTCGCTGGCTTACATCATTGCCGGGCACGTCGCACACCATCGAAACGTCCTGGCCGAACGGTATCTTTAGACAGGATTAGCAGAATTTTTCAGGATTTACAGATAAATTCTGCGGATCCTGAGAAATCCTGCCAATTTTTATCCTTGTTTTACACCCCGCTTCAGGTGTACTCTGTAGCCCTGCGGAGACACTCACTCCGGCTCCAACGTCCGCAGGCCCCAATCCACCGCAGCCACTCCAGGAGAATCGCAGATGAAAAGGTGCCCCCAGTGTGAGTTCATTTACGAGGACGATCAGAGTCTTTGTGATATGGATGGAGTTCTCCTCGTCCTGGATTCGCGCAACCTGCCGAATACGCAAGCGCTGACGACGGTCACCACGAAGGCGACCCCAAAGCGCAATCGCGCCGTACCTGCATTTGCCACAGTGATTCTAGCGCTCGTGCTGGGGATGGTTTACTACGTTTCCACTCAACGGAAGACGGCGGAAACTGCCTACACACCTCCGACTGTCGAAGCTGCTGCGACGAATCCCGCGCCCGCGGAGAGTCCCGCTCAGGTGTCAGCACCGGAGCCTGAACCTCAGCCGGCGGTTGAGGAGCCCAAAGCCGAGGAACCAAAAACCGACGCAATCAAACCGGTCGCTGCCGCCGTGCCGACAAAGAAGGCTTCCATCAAAGTCTCAACGAGTTCACAAACAAAACCTGCGCCTGCGGAAAAGAAAGACGATTCCAAGGTTGGTTCGTTCTTCAAGAAGACCGGTCGCATTCTCAAGAAGCCCTTCAAGCTCTGACATCAATGTAAACCTCTAACCCACCATGAAGCGTTGCCCCCAATGTCTCTTCCTCTATCCTGACTCGGACGACAAGTGTGACTTCGATCAGACCACGCTCGAGGCCGTAGACGACTCCGCACTTGAACCAACGACGCAGCCGAAGAAAAGCCGCCTTGTGCCGGTCGTTGCCGCGGCGGTGGCTCTGATTATGGGTGTGCTTGTTGTCGCACTCTACTTCGGGTTCAGTTCCCGATCGCAAGAAGCCTCAGCCGCGCCCGAAAGCTCGACGGATGTTCAGCGAGTCGCCACCCCTTCGCCGGTAGCAACGGCACCATCGCCGTCGCCCAGTGCTTCTTCTTCAAATGAGCCTTCACCGTCACCTTCGCCTTCAGCCTCGGCGAAAGGTTCTCCAACGATTTCGACTGCGCACACACGCTCGACAGGGGATCCAGTTTCGACCAGTGGACCAGGAATCGGAACCCGACAGGGTGGTAAACCCGTAATAATGCTGGCGAGCGGCGGAAAAATCGAAGCCGACGAGGTCTGGCGCACCAAAGATGGTGTATGGTACCGCCGCAACGGAATTGTCACCCTGCTGAAACGCGGCCAGGTGAAGAACATCTCGACGCGTTAAGCAACCGAGTTCACAAGTTAATAGGAGGGCAAGTATGAGAATACCGGCTTCCATTTTGGCTTTGGCTCTGATTCTTGGCGTGGCGCTGTCGTGCAAGCTCGGTGAACGACTTGCAGGCGACAAGAACGCCGGAACTGTGAGCACGCTTTGGGCTGATGTGCCGCCGTTCGCTGGCGCTACAAAATCAGATCTCGAGATTCCCCTCGGAGCGCGCCTGTTCATTCGCGGCATGATGCAAGGCAAGGTTAATTTCATCTCATTCAAAACAAATAAGACGGCGCAGGAAGTTAAGGATTTCTATACCAGGGAACGCATGAAAGCCGCGGGTTGGACGGCTAATGACAAGGGGTGCGTCGGCGACACGGAAGACTCGAAGAATCATGGCGCCATGTGTCTGTTTGAACGCAAAGACAATGGCAAGGATGAGGGACTGGCAATCATCGTCGCCCAGGACGAGAAACTTCCCGAGACCAACATCTTCTACGCCCGCGTCGACATGACGAAATAATGCAGAACGTACTGTAGGGGCGGCCCTCCGTGACCGCCCCTACGTGGAATTGAACTGCCGTCGAAAGAATCGGCGCCTCGCGCGCGGCAACGACTAACCTCCAAAAGTTGAATGTCCATGCGAGGGGCGGCCACGGAGGGCCGCCCCTACAGTATGTTCAGAAGGTCTGTGTGGCCGCCGTGTTCGGCCCAGCCGGCGGGGGTTGAGTTGACCTTCGTATCTTTCACTGTCTTATCAGCGCCGTGGTCCAGAAGAAACTCGATCATCGCGCGGTGGCCGTTAAGCGCGGCGTAGTGCAAACCGGTGCCGGCGTAATCAAATCCGCCCGGGATGACATTGATCTCCGCGCCCTTATCAAGCAGGAGTTTCGCAGCGTCGATCTGACCATGCATACACGCGTAGACGAACGCGTTGTTGACGATGCCCTGCCGATCCTGCGACCACGCGTTGATACGATCCGCGAATCTTTTGCCAAAGGGCCAGTCGATCCGGCCTGCTTCGGACTTCAGGCTTCCGTCCGGATTGAAATAACCCTCAATAAGATCTGTGCGACCCAGCGCAGCGGCCGTGCGGATGTTTTGAATCTTCGCTCCACGTTCGAGTAACAACGCGATCGCATTTCTGCTATCCCAGTACAACGCTTCTTCCAACGGCGTCCAACCGCCTGTGCCGTCGATCGCCGCTCCATGATCGAGCAACAGCTCCGCAACCGGTCGATTGTCGATGCTGGCGGCAGCAACGAGCGGTTCATTCAACTCGGCACCGGCATCGATCAAGACTTTCGCCATCTCAACTGCGTTCGGTTTATCTTTGCCGTCTAATACCAGACACTGAAGCAACGTCGGATGACTCCTCGCCGATCGCGCCGTCGCGAGCGAAGGATCTGCGGCCACAAGCTGCTTGAACTTCTCGAGGTCGCCGGATTGAATTGCCGCCATTGCTGGGTGAAATCTTTTTTCCATACTGACATTCTTCCACAGATTACACAGATTGCGCAGTTGACCGATATAATCGAGCATATGCCAACCAGGGATCCACTGGGCACCTCAGGACTGCCAACGTTCGAGGGCGCCGACAAGTCAAGGCCGAGTCCGCCGCTCGAGCCAAAGTTCCTGATACTGATCGTTGAGGACTCTCCCGACAACCTCGCAATGATCAGTCTCGATCTCCAGCAACAAAACTACAAAGTCGTAACCGCCAGCAACGGCGAAGATGCAATCACGATCGCAGCACAAACAAATCCCAACCTGATTCTGATGGATATTAATTTGCCCGGGCTGGATGGATTAGGCGCGACTCGCCGTATACGCGAGATCGAATCGTTGCGAGCGGTACCTATAGTTGCAGTTACCGCTTTTGGCACCGAAGGCTTCCAGCGCGCCGCTTACGATGTGGGCATCGAGGGCTATTTAACGAAACCACTAGACCTCGATCGTATGCACCAACTCATCGCCCGTCTTCTCTCAGCGGGTGAGTCCGGCAATTTGAAGGCTTCCTGAATCTTGCCGCTACGATGGTTGCGTGGTAGTCTGCCCTCCACCTCCCCATTCCAAAGACAAGGAGACACTCGAGATGAAATTCACGGTAAGGCTTCTGATCGTTCTAACCGTCGGCCTGTTGCTCTCTCTCACGCTGATCGATCGTTCACCGGCAGCAAAAGCGGCGCCCCTCGATCTCTCCGGAGAAATCAATGGCGCACCTTACCGGATCAGGGTCCCTGAAGTTTGGAATGGAACGTTGCTGATCTTCGCTCACGGTTATCGCGACAAGGCCGATCATCCCGGCGAGATCGATAATCGAAATGCCGACGTAGCGCCGAGCGCAGCGCTCGAAGCTCCGTTGCTGGCGCAAGGTTTTGCACTCGCCGGAAGTGCGTACAAAGACAACGGCTGGTCGGTTGGAGATGCAATTCAGGACACAAAGAATCTCGCTGTCTTCTTCCGCGAAAATGTCGCGCAGCCACAACGAACGATCCTTGTGGCTGCTTCGCTCGGAACATTCGTCGGCTACAAGAGCATGGAACAGTTCAATGGCATCTACGACGGCGCACTCTGCCTGTGCAGTGCGGGCGCCGGCGCCACTCGCCTGTGGGACAGCGGCGTGCCGCTTTATCTTGCTTACGACGTCATCTTCGGAATCCCACCGTCGTGGGGAACAGTTGGCGAAGTTAGAAACGACATCAACTTCGACACCGAAGTGCTCGCGAAACTGGCGCCCGAGCTCAGTAACATCGCAAACTTTCCCAAGTTTGAATTCATTCGACTCGTGGCTAAGAATCCCGGTCGCGGCATCACGCCGCCACCGCCGCCTCAGTTCTTTCCGGGCTGGGCTCTGACTGACTTTTTCTTCTTCACTGAAGCGCGCGCCGAGTTGCAACGTCGTGCTGGTGGTCCAATCGTTCAGAACCTTGATCAGAGTTACGATCTGACTGCTGCTGAGAAGGCTTATCTCGCCGGCATCGGGCTGCCGACGCCCGTGGTTGATGCGTGGCTCGCACAAATGAACGCGCGACGAAACATCGAAGCAAAACAGTCGGCGCGAAATTACGTGCGTAACAATACCGACTTCAACGGCAAGATTCGCAATCCGATTCTGACCGTGCACACCATCATCGATCCCTTGCTGGTGGTTGCTAACGACGGGGCATACGCAGAATTGAATGCCGCAGCCGGAAAACAAGATCTGCTGTTCCAAACATTCACGACCGGCGTCGGTCACTGCAACCTGACCGGACCGCAAGTGCTGACTTCGATTGGAGCGATCGACGCGTGGGTACGCACCGGAGTGCGACCGACGGCAGCTAATTTCCCGAATGGGTTGGGATTCAATAACGCTTTTGTACCGCCACCTTTTTAGATCCTGTAGAATAACGCACGAGCCCTCTTGCTATTTTGAGAGTTATTAAAGGATCGTGCGGGTGAGTTCTTCGTTTTCGTTAACCAACGCCGTTACTTCCGGTGATGAAAGCGCCGTGTCCGCAATGCTGGCCAACGGCGCGGACGTAAACGAGAGTACAAATGGTGGTCAGACGGCCCTCATCCTCGCCGTCATCTTCGGTCATACAAACCTCGTTCGAATGTTGATGAGTGCGGGCGCCGATCCGCAATTGCGCGACAATCTCGGGCTTAACGCAATTGACTGGGCACAACGCCGAGGACTCAACGACGTACACGCTATCCTCGCTAAACGTCCTGAACCCACCACTCGACGAATAGTGATACCACTGGAAGAACCGCAGCAGTCTGTCCCTGAGTCAACTCCGGATCCCCGCGTTAAAGAGACTAAGGAGAGTGCCCATGATGGTGAGAAAAGTCGTCGCTGGCTGGCAGGAGTAAAGCAGAGGCTTGATGAGCAAGCGATGCGACGGCTCAATCGAAATGAGCCTCGAGTGGAGCCGCGTATAGTTCGCGAGGAACCGCCACCACCGCCGGCCCCACCAATTGAAACCAAGACACCGGAGCCGCCCAAAGAAACAAGGGTCACAGGTGCGCCAAGGATCCTGACGCCACCGCCGGTCGAACCGGCGAAAACAGGCAAACGGAAACGGTGCCCGCAGTGCAACGCCGTCTACAACAGCGAACTGGTTTCATATTGCGCTCACCACATCGTCCCACTGGTTGACGCAGACGAACCAATCGTCACTGAGAAACCAAAATCGAATGGAACCCTGTTCTGGATACTTCTGGTTGTCACACTCACCGGATCTGTTGTAGCCGGGTCACTCATAACCACGTACGTGTACAAATCAAAGCAGGCAGCGACGCGCAGTGCTGCTGAGCAACAAAAGAAAGTGCAAAAGGGCGCGCCGGAAGTCGGCACAGAGTTGGCGGGCAAAGCGGTGTCGTTACCGGAGGCCGAGTGTCCGATGAAAGGATCGGAACCGGTATCGGGCACGGTGACCGTGCGGATCATGGTCGACAAGAACGGACAGGTTTACTGGGCGCGCGGCTCTGGCGGCGACTGGCTCATGCGCGGCTGCGCCACCGAAGCCGCGATGAAATCAACCTTCGACCGCACAAAAATTCGCGACCGCGAAGTCGAAGGAACGATCACCTACACGTTCAAGCCTTAGCCACAAAAGGCACAGGAAAGAGTAGCCACAAAAAAGCACAAAAGGCACAAATTGATTTTTATGTGCTTTCTTGTGCGTTTTTGTGGCTACTCCTTTTGTGCTTCTTTGTGGCTTACATACTGCTCATGGCGTCGCCATTCTTAAGGTAATGATCGAGAAAATCGAGAATCGCTTTATACGCGCGAATCTCGTTAGCCTTCTTGGTGAACCCGTGGCCTTCGTTGTCGAACAAAACGTATTCGACAACACCGCCACGCTTCTTGATGTTCTCAACGATCTCATCTGACTCGGGCTTAATCACTCGCGGATCGTTAGCACCCTGCAACACGATCAACGGTTTCACAATCTTGTCAGCATGAAACAGCGGTGACACGGCCTTCAGGTTTTCCAGATCCGTATTCGGATCGCCAATCTCCTTGTAGAGCGACTTGCGGAACGATTCCCAGTACGGCGGAATCGATTGCAGTGTGCGGACCCAGTTCGAAACTCCAAACAGGTCGACACCAACAGCAAACTCCTGGGGCTTGAACGCGAGCGCCGCGAGAACCATGTAACCCCCGTAGGATCCACCCGCGATTCCGATCTTCTTCTCATCAACATACCCGAGCGACGCGAGATACTTCTTCGCTTCGACACAATCCCAAAGCGGCTCGCGCCCGTGCTTGCCATCGTCGGAAGTGAAGAACGACTTGCCATACCCGCTCGAACCACGATTGTTCACGCCGAGCACAGCGTAACCATGGTTCACGAGATACTGCGTGAGGGGATTGTAGCCAACACGCGTTTGCCCGCCTGGTCCACCATGAACAAGGACGAGTGCCGGAACTTTGCTCGTGGCGCTTGCAGCTTTTGGCTTGTAAAGAATTGAGGGGATCTCGACCCCGTCAAACGACTTGTAACGGATGACCTGCGAATCAACAAGATCAGCAGGGTTGATTTCCGGGTTCAAGCTATCCGTTAGTTTCGTAGCTTTCTTGGTGACGAAGTCGTAGACGTAAAGATTGCTCGGACTCCGATCGCCGTTCAGATAGAACGCCATCAGCCTCTCGCTCGGCGAGATAATCACACCCGTGATATCCGCATTCGGAAGTTGCGGCAGACTGACGAGCTTACCCGATGCGGTTTCGTAGATCTTGATCTTCGTGCGTGCATCTTCATTGATTGCCGTTACGCGATATTTTCCGTTCTCCGAGAAGTAGGTGTAAGAAACGTCCCACGGTGTCTTCTCAACCACATCGCTCTTGCCAGTCGCCAGATCGTAACGCGCGACATGCCTGAATTCGCTGCCGGTATCAGTCAGGTAGTAGAGATACTTTGAGTTGACGTCAAACGTTTCCGCGCCGTTGGCGACGTCGCCGGTATGTGCGGTGATGTTCTTCATCTCTTTGGTAGCGGTGTTGTAAAGAAACACATCCGAGTCGGCCGTCGAAGCGCCGTTCTTTTGAAATGCGATGTACTTCTTGTCGTTGGAAATCGCGCTGAAGTCCAGACCTAGTTCATCTTTGTAGATCAGCGCCGGTTTGAATGTGTCGATCGGCATTTCATAGATGTCGAAAAAGCGCGCGTCTCGTTCATTCGTCGAGTAGAAGAATGTCTTGCGATCGTGGCTCCAGCCGAGAAAATTTGCTTTGACTTTATCGCCCGGCGTGAGGTCGCGTTCGGTACCGTCAAGCTCGCGCAGGTAGAGGTGCTCGTTTTCGTTGCCGCCGCGATCGTACCGGTAAAGAAAGCGCGTGTCTTTCGGGAAGTACGAAACGGCATAGGTGCTTTCTTTAGTCGAGCTGGTCAACTGTGCGAGTGCGCCTCCACTCACCGGAACAGAATAGACGTTGTAGATACCCGTCTTGTTGGTGTGGAAAAGAATCGATTTTTCATCGGATGAGAAGGAGCTGCCCGCAATGCGAACAGTGTTCATGAACTGTTCGATGGTGTACTCCTTAACGGGTTGTGTTTTCTTCTGCTGCGCAGCCGACGGGAACGCAGCTATAACCAACATCAGTATGAGCAGTGAAAGACGCTTCATGGGATCTCCTTCAACAAGGTTAGTTGGACAGGATTTACAAGATGTTTCAGGATTTACATGTTTCATCCTGAAACATCTTGTAAATCCTGTCTAAACAACTTCTGGTAAACGTTACATCAAAGCATTCACATCCCGAACATCATACTCGCCAATGAGGTCGATGCCGGACGCGGCAAAACGCCGGGCCGCTGCTGCTCCCCGGTCGTCTTGTTCGTGCTCCTTAGACCATCGAGCCTGCTTGATCAGCAACGCAAATTCCATAATGCGGCCTAAAGTGAGGCTGAAACGGCGCGCGCCAGCCTCCAGTGCAGGCTGACCGGCACGCATCGCCTCATTCAGCCAACTCGCAGCATGATCCAAAGCTGAACGCGCACTGTGTACTGCGTCAGCAGCGTCTCCAAGACAACTCATCACCGCCGACTCAAATCGCAGCAATCCTTGTTTCGGATCATTATCTCCACTCTGGAGCGCGCGCAGCGTATCGAGTGCGAGCACATTCGTCGTCCCTTCCCAGATTGGAAGCACCTGCGCGTCTCTTAGAAGTACCGGCAGTCCGGTGTCTTCCACATAACCAGCGCCACCAAACGTCTCGAGGACTTCACTCGCAACCATCACCGACTGTTTGCCCGTTGTGAGTTTCATTGTCGGCGTCAACACACGTAGCAAGAGCGCGTCATCGTCGCTGATCTCCCGCGTCTCGCTGCGACCAGTTAACTCAGCAACATAGAAAGCGAGATGAAAGGCTGCGGCTGTTTCCGCAAGCAAAGTTGCAAGCGTATCGCGGTGCAAAGGTTTCTCTGACAGCGGCGCGGAGAAAGCTACACGTTTGTGTGCGTAGTCGAAACTGAGTGCCAGTCCACGTCGCATGAGCGAGACTGCGCTGATGCCGTTCCAGAGACGCGTGACGTTAAGTAGTGGCGCAATGTTTCGCACACCGTCAGTCGCGCCCTTAACAAGCTGCGCTCGTGTTCCATCGAGAGTTAACTCGGCTGTCGGAACTTTGCGTGTGCCGAGCTTATCTTTGAGGCGATTGATCTGAATGTTCTGCGGACGACCATGCTCGTCTCGGGTTTCGAGGTAGAAGAGTGCGAGGCCGCGTCCACCGAATGGATTGCCTTCGGGGCGCGCGAGTGTCAGTGCCATCTGTGAACTGATCGCAGAAGTGAACCACTTCCGGCCATAGAGACGAAAGGCATCGCCGTCCGGTTTCGCGATCGTTTCAGAAATCCCGACATCGGAGCCGCCGGTGAGTTCAGTCATCCATTGCCCGGCGGTCCAAAACTCTTTCGGGTCGCGTGTAATCAAGTGAGGCACAGCACGATCGATGAGCGTTTGATTAGCCGAACCAAGCAACGTGCGAGCAGCACCGTCAGTCATCGCGAGCGGGCAACTATAAATGTCCGTCGAAGGTGTAAACAGATACGCGAGCGCGCACTGATGCACTCTCGAAAGACTGCCATGCTTCTGTTCATAAGCCGTAGCTACGACGCCGTGCTCAGCCGCGATGCGCTCCGCCACACGCCACAATGGCGTCAACTCAATCTTGTCAACACGATTCCCCCACGCATCCCACTGCGTGAGCGCCGGCTCATTCAACCGGTCAGCCAACTGCATCTCATAAAGCTCACCGCCGGCAAGCCTCCCCATCTCCTCCAGCGACTCATCAACGTCACGCATCACGTCAGGCGGCAACACCCGCTTGAGATACGAACGTAGCAGCAGGTCGTCGCTGTATTGATTACCTAAAGTTGGAGGTGCTTGCTCAAACATTCATCTAACAGGTAAGGGTAATAGTATTATGGCCAGGCTTTCCCTCGAAAGTAGAAATCGCACTGGGAGTCAAATTCCTTGGGAATATCCCCTGCCGACAGGAGCTGTAAAAAATAAATGCAATTAACTCTAGTCGCGTTGACGTTGGTTTGCCTCGTTCCTGTCTTTCAGAAAATGAGTTCTGCGGTTAAGCAAAATCAAACGGTTGTAGAGGTTTGGTGTGGAGGAGATGATGACTTGACGCGACGTGTATGTCATGCAGTCGACAGCGAATTCGAGGCGTCTCCCGATTTCGTCTTCGACCAAAACAAACCAGGTGCGCTGATAGTAACTATTCCCACCAACGTTGATTGGAAACAGCGCGGTCAAAGAATGAGAGTGTTTTACACGGTGGAGTTTACAACGGCTAACGAAAAGATGTTGGCGAAGAACAAAGGTGAGTGCTGGGAAGGTGATTTTAAGACGTGTGCATCTCAGGTTATCAGGCACGCGAGGAGCGCCGCTCGCAAACTAATTACTCGCCGTTAGGACTTCTTGATCTCATGGCCCGAACAAGTTGGTGCACTCCAAGGTGGCGCTCGGAAAAATTGACTTAACTCAAATCTGGTAATAAATTGGC
>Ga0111538_10002321_pt1 | contig 26853 bp, 20 predicted proteins | sample SoiMethybrSBSTD1_FD_79669 | JGI IMG/M metagenome (GOLD analysis project Ga0111538, IMG submission 79669) | Bulk soil microbial communities from a Populus tree surrounding site in Tennessee, USA - Soil MetaG P. TD hybrid SBSTD1 (version 2)... | ecosystem: Environmental > Terrestrial > Soil >...
CGTGGTCAAAGTGTTCGACGGTAACAGCAAGCATCCGGCACGGCTCAACGGCGAGATCGTCAACGGTCAGCGCCTCGTGAGCGGCAATACGCTCAGCGTGGGGCGATGCACGCTCGTCTACGAGGGGCCGCCGCCGGGCTCGAGCAGTGAAGGCCGCGCCGATGACCGCTCTTAACGCTCCCTCGCTGCAAACGCCTGGGCAGGCACAGGCTCCCGGCGAACCGCCATGCTCTTGAACCCGTTGGCCTTCTGCGCGGCATCCTGCTGGTTCGCGGACATGGCCCAGACGCGAGCGCACTGGTAGCGCAGCGCACTGTAGAGCGTGGTCTCCGCCGCGGTCTTCGCCACGTCGAGGAAGCAGCTGATGGCGTTGCTCTCGCGCGGCACCCACGGGGAGACGAGGATCGATTCGTCGAACAGGAGCGCCCGGAACGACGGCTTCTCCGTGTAGAAGCGCGCTTCGATCTTGCACTCGATGGGGCGCTGCTCGTTGAGCGTCTGGATGGCGTCAAGCGTCGCGCGGATCCTGCGGACGTAGTTCTGCGGCGTCACCTCCATCTCGGCGAGCACGGACTGGAACACCGTGGCGCGGCGCTGCTCCACGTCGGGAGAGACGCTTTCCGGCTGCAGCAAGAGGACCTGCACCGGAATCGCAGTGAGCGTGTGCAACGTGTCGTAGAGGAGGCCGCCCGCTGGGCCCGGCCCTTTGCCGATCAGCTCGTGGCCGGTCACATCGACGATCACGACGCGGGTCGAGCCGTGGAATCGGGTCGCGAGCCCATCGCGGAGCTCGCGTGCCGGCGAAGTCGGATCCATGAGCCAGACGCCCTTGTAGCCGAAGCGGCTGAGGAGCCCATCCGCCCGCAGCGCCGGCAAGAACCGCGTGACCATCTCGTACATCACGGTCAGAAACCCAGCGATGACCAGAGCTCCGATTGCGTTGAGGCAGGCCGATGCCAGCGTTTGAGGATCGTTCTTGAACGGCGATCCCTGCTGCACCAAGAGAAGGAACAGGAACGCGACGGCCGTAATGCCCCAGATGCGGGTCTTAAGAAGGCGTTCCCAGGCCTTCCCGTCGTCCGCGCCGAACGCCGCGTGAGTAGCCCTTGCCGAAAGCTTGCGGCGGAGCCTCTCCAGCACGTCCGAAGTCTGCGCTTTGAACCTGAACGGCACCCCCACAAGCAGCCCCACGAACACTAGGATCAAAATTACCGTGCCCAGTGTAAACATGGTTGCGGTCCTCCCTCGGTCCGATGTCTCTGGCAAGCCGGGTACCGAAAACCTGCGTGCCTCAAAGATCCTCCGGAAGTCGCGAACTGCGCTGGCGTTGTCCGGAGCAGTCGATCGAAGCCGCTCCGCGCGCGGCGGAGACCCTGCCGGTAAAAAATCGGCGGTCGACCCGAAATCGGGTGCAGATCGGGGCCGGCGATCGGCGCGCGAATTGGGCTAAAGCTGCAACGCCCTGCCAGCCAATAAAGGAGGGGCGAGTGCAGTACGCGCGGAGAGTCCGCGAGGCATCCGCGACCGTTCCAGGGACACAGAATCGAAGTGGTCTATGAGCACGCCAGCTGAGCTGCGACAGATTCAGGTGGAGATCCACCAGCTCGAGGAGTTCGTCAATGCCCAGGTGCAGGAGCGGCAGCGCGCGGGCAAGACCTCCGCGCTCCTTGCCTGTGCGCTGGTCCTGATCGTCCTCGGCTTCGTCTTCGTCAACTTCGCGCACCTGCGCGCCGAGCTGACGCAGGATAAGGTCTCCGAGAGCCTTTCCCGGGAGCTGGGCACGCTCAGCCCGGTCGCCATCCAGGAAATCGGACTGCTGGGCAGGCAGCTCCTACCGATCTACGCCGCGGAGTTCAAGAAGCAGCTCGAGGTCGCGTGGCCGCAGATCTCGGTCACGCTCCAGAGCGAGGCGGACGCTTTGAGCAACGACATCCTCCTCGAAAGCCACAAGTTCCTTGCCGCGAGCGAGGAGCGCATCCTGAAAGCCGTCGAGAAGACGGTGGAGGAGAGCTTCCCGCACCTCCAAGACCCCGCGCAGAAAGCGGAGCTGGAGCGGAAGATCGACGAAATCTGCCAGTCAACGCTGACCGGGTCGCTCGAGGAATTCGACACGCTGTTCTCGAAGGACGTCGCAAAAGTCCGAGATTCCCTCCTGAAGTTCGAGCTCTCGGACGTCCAGGAGTCGCCCTTGGAGTTGAAAAAGAGGTTCATCCACCTCTGGCTCCAGCTTCTGGACATGGAGGTCATGGAATTATGAGTCAAGGTATTCCGCCCAATGTTTCGAACGATCTCGCGCAGCTGCTCGAACGGGCAGTCCACCTGCGCCGCCTCGTTTGCGAGCAGGCCGTCGCCGCGCGCAAGCGGCGCAAAGTGCTGCTGGGCGTGGGCATCGGGACGCTGGTCGTGAGTTCGCTCCTCCTCGCCAACCTCACGCGGCTCTCTTTTGCCCTGGACGCCGAAACGCTCGGCCAACTCGGCCGCGCCGAGATCGAGAAGAAGCTTCCTGACAGCCGAAAGAGCTTGAAGAGCTACTTGGAGCGCGAAGCTCCGAACGTCGCTTCCCAGGCCATCACGGCCATAGCCGCTTCGATCCCGAGCCTGCGGGTGATGATCATCTCGGAGCTCACGGGACATTTCGGCGCGGTGACCGAGACTTTCGAGCGAAAGTTGACGGCGGACTTGAAAGACGTCATTCAGTCCACGAAAGCCGATATCGACCGCGCGATGCCGGAATCCAGCGAAGTCGAGAAGACGGAGAAGCTCGTCAAGGCGGTCAGTGATAAGTTCCGCGCGCAGGCCGAAGCGGCTTTTCACAGCCTGTACCCGGAGTACTCGGCGGAGATGGAGCAAATCCTCATCTACCTCGAGCACTTGCGGACGCAGCCCGAGGACAAGCTCACGCCGAAAGAGAAAGTCCACAAAGAGATCATCGAGACGATCCTTCGGGTGACGATCCAGGCTCACGAGGACAGGGGACGCGCCGATTGGTGAAAGCCCGGGAGGGTCACTTCCGCCGCCACACGTCCAGGTAGACGGCGGCGAGAATGACCAAACCCTTGACTAGGTACTGGAGGGAGAAATGGACTCCCGCCTGGTTGAGGCCTTTGTTGAGGATGCCAATGATGATGGCGCCCAGCAAAGTGCCGTGCATCGTGCCGACGCCGCCGGTGAAACTCGTGCCGCCCACGACCGCGGCGGCGATGGCGTTCAGCTCGAGGCCTTCCCCCGCCGCGGGCACCGCTGCGTTGAGCTGGGACGCCTGGATGATGCCCGCCACTCCTGCGAGGGTGGAGCATAGTACGTAGACGATGATCTCGTGGCGCTCCGTGGCAATGCCGGCAAAGCGCGCCGCCTCCCGGTTTCCGCCGATGGCGTAGAGATGCTGGCCGAATCGCGTCGCGTGAAGGATCACCACCATCGCGAAGAAGACGGCGAGCATGACCACGACCGGGATGGGGACGAGGTCCAGGATCTGATAGTTCCCGATCGCGAGGAAAGCGGCCTCTGGACGGGGGACGGGGATCGGCCGCGCCTCGTTGAAGCTCAGCGCCAGGCCCCGCGTCACCATGAGCATCGCGAGCGTTATGATGAATGGGGGCATGCGTGACTTCGCGGCCAGCGTGCCGTTCACGCTGCCGACGATAGCAGCCGCTCCGAGCCCGACGATGAGCGCCGTGGCGAGCTCGACGGCGCTTTCGGGCGCGTCGCCATTCCGGGCGAGCCAGTAGACGGTGACCGTGCCCGTCAGGGCGGTCACCCTGCCGACCGACAAGTCGATGCCTCCGATCAGGATCGTGAGCGTCATCCCGAACGCCAGGATCGCATCGACCGAGATCTGCTCCATGAGGTTGATGAGATTGCGCGGCGACAGGAAAATCTCGACGCCGAGAACAAAGCGAAAGAAGAGCAGAAGCGCGACGATGGCCGCCACGAGCGGGCCGACGCGCCGGGCTCCGGTTCGAGCGCTCATGAGCCTCTGCCTCCCGCGCCCGTCAAGCGTGCCATGATCGCTTCGAGGCTCGTCGCACCCGGCAGGACCTCACCGTCGATGGCGCCATCCCGGTAGAGAAGGACGCGGTGAGATAGCCCGACGACTTCGTTCAAGTCCGAAGAAATCAGAATGACCGCCATGCCGCTGCCGGCGAGAGCGATGATGATGCGAAACATCTCCTCGCGCGCGCCCACGTCGACGCCGCGGGTGGGCTCGTCGAGGATCAGCACGCGAGGTGCCTCCTCCATCCACCGCCCCACCAGTCCTTTCTGCTGATTGCCGCCCGACAGGGTCGCCACGCACGCTTCGGCGTCGGCCCCGCCAATCCTGAAGGACTGGACGGTCCTGTCCACGATCTCCCGGCGGCGAGAACGGCTCGGCCACACGCCGCGGCACCAGCGACGCGTCCAGGGAAGCGCGATGTTGAACGCCACGGACTCGATCAGGACGAGGCCATCCCGGCGCCGGTCCTCTGGCACGAGGACGATGCCCGCGGCGAGGGCGTCCCGCGGGGACCGTAGCTGCACGCTCTTTCCGCCGGCAAAGACCTGTCCCTCCTCCAGCCGCTCGACCCCGAAAAGCGCCCTCGCGAGGGACGACCTGCCCGAGCCGACCAGCCCTGCGATCCCGAGGATCTCACCGCGCCGAATGCAGAAGCTCACGCCATGGACTGCCGCGCTGCGCAGGCTGCGCGCTTCGAGCGCCACGTCCGCTGAAGCCGGCGCGGGGCGATGGAAAACGTCGCCGATGTCGCGGTCGACCATCCAGCGCACGAGCTCCCGGCGGTCCACGCCGGCCGCCGCACGAGTGCCGACGGACGCGCCGTCGCGCAGGACCGTGATTCGGTCCGCGATGCGCTCGATCTCCTCCAGGCGGTGCGAAATGTAGATGAGCCCCGCCCCTGCGGCGCGCAGCCGCCGCAAAGTGGAGAAAAGCGCCTCGGTCTCCACTTCGGACAAGGAGGACGTGGGCTCGTCAAGAATCAGGACGCGCGCCTCCTGCGAGAGCGCTTTGGCAATCTCGACGAGCTGCCGATGGGCGACGCCGAGGCGCTCGACGGGCAAGTCAACCTCCTGCAGCTCATCGATGCCGAGCCGCTCGACGAGGCGTGCCGCGTCCGCGCGCATCGCACGTCTCCGGACGAGCCCCCAGCGGTGCGGCTCGACTCCCAGGTAGATGTTCTCGGCGATCGAGAGGCCGGGCACGAGGGAAAGCTCCTGGTGGATGACGCGGATGCCCCAGCGGCCGGCGTCGGCTACGGAGCGGATGGCCGTGCGGTGGCCGTTGATCCAGATTTCTCCCTCGTCGGGGGCGTGGATCCCCGCAAGCACTTTGATCAGCGTGGACTTGCCGGCGCCGTTCTCGCCGAGAAGAGCATGAACTTCCCCGCGCCGCAGATGGAAATCGACGCCCGCAAGCGCCAGGACGGAGCCGAACCGCTTCACGACGCCGCGCAGCTCGACGAGGGGCGCCTCGCCGCTGCCGGTCGCGCGGGAGGGCGGCGTAACGTTCATTTCTTTGCGAACGCGGCCGCGTTGTCCTTCGTGATCAGCTCCACGCGCACCTGAATGTTTTTCCGGACAGACTTGCCGGCAAAATGCTCGTAAGCGGCCTCCGCGGATGCTTTCCCGATCTCGCGAGGAAACTGCGCCGAGCTCGACAGCATCTTGCCGTCGAGGATGGCGCGGACCGCCTCATCCGCGCCGTCGACCGCCGCAACTTTGACTCCCGCGAGCTTGCTGGAGGATTCGAGAGCAGAGATCGCGCCGATCGCGGCGGGGTCGTTGATCGCGAAAATCGCGTTCAAGTCCGGGTGTCGGCCGATCATGTCCCGCAGGACCGGCCTCGCTTTCTCCGAGGTGCCGCTCTCGAGCTCAAGCTCTGCCTCAATGCGGCAATTCGGATGCTTCGCCAGCTCCTCTTTGAAGCCAGCGACGCGGTCGATGCACGCCTTGTTGATCGAGTAGGACAGCACGCCGATCCGCGCCGGGCTCGCTGCGGCCGAAAGCGCCCGTGCCCCCAGGCGGCCAGCCTCGAGGTTGTCGGAGGCCACTGTGCAGAGGACGAGGTCTTCGTCGCGGACGGGGGCGTCGACCACGATCACCGGGATTCCCTTGTCGCGCGCCTGGACGAGGCTGCCGCGGATGCCCTCCCAGTTGACCGGATTGAGGAAGATCGCCGCCGCACCGCGGAGGATCAGGTCCGAGACATCGTTTTTCTGCCGCAAGCTGTCGAACTGCGCGTCGAGCACCATCAGCCGGTCGCCGTTCTTCTCGACGACCTCTCGTAACCCATCCGTCAGGTCGACGAAGAAAGGATTCGTCATCGTCTGGACGCTCACGCCGAGGATCCGTGCGGCGGGGGCGCCATGGGACGCCGGCGCCCCCGCATCCTGCGCCCCGTCCCGCGGTTTTTCGCAGCCGGACGGCCCGAACAGCTCGACGACGAAGCAAAGCACCGCGAGGGAGAGAGAAGGGAGGATTTTCATGAGATCGCCTTTAAGGCTTCCTCGTAGGTTTGCCGATCCGACGGGCTGAACACCACGAACCGAACTTTTTGCGGCAGCTCGGACGCGGCGAGCCAATCGCTCGTCGTGCGCAGAGCGATGCGCGCTGCGGAGTCCTTGGGGTAGCGGTAGACGCCCGTCGAGATGGCGGGAAAAGAGACGACCCGCAGGCCGTGTTTCGCCGCGAGCGCCAAACTCGATCGGTACGCGGATGAGAGCAGCTCGGCCTCACCACGGGCCCCGCCGCTCCAGACGGGTCCCACCGTGTGAATCACGTGGCGCGCGCGCAAGCGGTAGCCTTTCGTGATACGCGCTTCGCCGGTCGGGCATCCTCCCAGGCCCCTGCACTCCTCGAGCAGCTCTGGCCCGGCCGCGCGGTGGATCGCGCCGTCGACGCCGCCACCGCCCAGGAGGAGGGAATTGGCCGCGTTGACGATGCCATCGACGTCTTCTTCCACGATGTCGCCCTGGACGATCTCCAGCCGCCGAAGGATTCGCTCGTCCATGGCGCCGTCGAGCCGGATTAGGAGCCCGTTGAAAAAGTCATTCGGCCTGCGTCCGGCCCTCTCGGCCCATCTCTGCGTTGCCTCCCCTACGACGATACTCCATATCGCCTCCGGTTCGGTAATTCAGCTCGCCTTCGGCTCGGTGCCTTGAGCTGGGCTGAGACGCCTCGGACTCGTCATCAAAGCACTTATTCAACGGACTCTTAGTGCCGGAAGTGCCGCATCCCGGTGAAGACCATGGCGACGCCCCGCGCGTCCGCGGCCTCGATGACTTCCGCGTCGCGCACGCTGCCTCCCGGCTGGATGATGGCCGTGGCCCCAGCCTCCGCAGCCACGATTAGGCCGTCCGGGAAGGGGAAGAAAGCATCCGAAGCGACCACGCAGCCTTGCAAGTCGAGCCCGGCGTCACGGGCTTTCATGGCGCCGAGGCGGGCCGAGTCGACGCGGGACATCTGGCCTGCGCCGATCCCCAGGGTGCGGTCGGCCGCGCAGTAGACGATGGCGTTCGATTTTACGAATCGGACGACGTCCCAGCCGAAGCGCAGAGCGGCCATCTCGCCGGCCGTGGGCTTGCGTTTCGATACGACGTTGAAGCCGTCTTCGCTCAACTCGGCCGTGTCCGCAGTCTGGACGAGGACGCCAGCCGGAACGGACCGGTGGACGAGCGTGCTCGCGCCCGCCAGCGGGCGGACACGTTCCAGAAGGATGCGGCTCTTTTTCCGCTGCAGAATGTCGAGCGCGGCAGGATCGAACCCGGGGGCCACGAGGACATCGATGAAGTGCTCCTGGAGCACGGTGGCAGCGGCCAGGTCGATCCGCCGGCTGCAGGCGATGACTCCGCCGCTCGCCGACTGCGGGTCCGTAGCGAGCGCTTTTTTCCAGGCCTCTTCGATCGTGGCGCCGACGGCCAATCCGCACGGGTTGTTGTGCTTGATGATGGCCACGGCCGCAGCGCGGCGGCCAATCCACTCGGCCATCTCCTCGGCAGCGGCGAGGTCGAGGAGGTTGTTGTACGAGAGCTCTTTCCCGTGCAGCTTTCGGAAGTGGTCGAGGAAAGCCCCGTAGACCGCCGCCGCTTGGTGTGGATTCTCGCCGTACCGGAGGCTCTGCGCTTTGCGCAAGGAGAGCTCGAAACGCTCCGGCAGGGCCTCGGAGCCTGCACCCGCTCCGGCCGCCGTCGATGACGCCTCGGGCGCGGCGCCGAGCTCGGCCACGCGGCCGGACAGGAATCGATGGATCGCGGCGTCGTAGCGTGCCGTCAGCTGAAAAGTCTCGAACGCCAGCCGGTAGCGCAGAGCGGCGCTCGTTGCGCCTCGCCGCGTGCGCATCTCCGCGAGCACGTCTCCGTACTGGGACGGCGAGGACACCACAGTCACGTAGGCGTGGTTCTTCGCAGCGCTGCGGAGCATCGACGGGCCACCGATATCGATCTGCTCGATCGCCTCCTCCCGCGTCACGTCCGTCTTCGCCACCGTCTCCTCGAACGGATAGAGGTTTACGGCGACGAGGTCGATAGACTTGAGGCCATGGGTCTTCATCGTCTCGGCGTGCGAGGGGTTGTCCCGCCGGTGCAAAATTCCGGCGTGGACCTTCGGGTGCAACGTCTTGACCCTGCCGTCGAGCATCTCGGGAAAGCCCGTGAATACGTCGATCTCGGTGATAGGAATCCCCGCGGTGCGGAGGATTTTCGCGGTGCCGCCGGTGGAGATGATCTCGACGCCGAGCTCGCGGAGCCCTGCGGCGAACTCGACCAGACCGGTCTTGTCAGAGACACTCAGCAGCGCACGAGTGATGCGTGGTTCCATGGTCTCGAAAGGCGTCCGCAGTCGGGATCGACAGGGCCGAAAGCGGTCTACCTTGTACTCCAAACCGCCGTCGAGTTCCACAAGCTGGCCGGGACGACAAACCGTTGGCGAGAGTCCGCGCTCGTGGCAGAATCGAATCTGCGAATCGCGTGGTCTCGATCCACCCATCGCATTGCCTCGATCCCGTTGGAGCTGCCGCGATGAACCGTCCGAATGAGAGCGCCCCATCCAGTGCACGCCGCATCGGTCCTGCCGCATCGATCCTGCTGCTCCTGGTTGCCGGGGGTCTGATTTTCTCCCGCCCTCAGTCCGATCGTGCCGTCGCGCCGCAACAAGACCCGAAGCCGCTGGCCGACGTCACGGGGCCCGGCCAGGACTACTTGCGCCAGAGCCCCCCCGCATCTGCCGCGCAACGCGCGACGAGCGATTTCGGGCTCGGCGAAGGGCACGTCTCGAAGCTTCTGCCGTACCCACCTGGCATCGAAGGCGACCGGATGCCGTTCGATCTCTGGCGCTACGCGGGCAAGGGCCGGAGCTCCTGGGGATCGCCGGTGCTCCCCGTGCCTTTCCGCGAGTGGGTGGAAAGACATCGCGTCCAAAAACCGCAGCTCATGGCGGACGTCCGCACCTACATGGCGGGGCGCTACGACTGGTCGGGCAAGACCGTGCCCGGCGCGACGATGACGGGAGGAAAGCCGATCCCCCTCGGACCCATCGCTCGGCTGGATCGCTCGATCGACACTTTCGAGGCGCTGGCCCAGCTCACGCCCGAAGAGATCAAGAAGCGCGACGTCTTCCCTTTCAAGCCGCTCGCGCATCCCCTCGCCACCACGGCGCACATGGTTTTTCCCGAAACCTGGATCAAGGCGCACCCGGAGCACCTCCGGATGGACGTCGACCTCGACATCCCGGAGCCTTACCTGCCGGAATTCCCCCCGCCGCTTTTCCTGACGATCCACAAGGAGCTCGGAGACGTGTCCCGGGGCCAGGAGATCACGCTCGGGAACTACTACGGAATCTTCAACGGCCTGCTCACTGCGGAGCAGATGGAAGGGCTGAAGGAGCTGCTCCGTCCTACGCCGACGACGTGGTTCAACCACACCGAGCATCGCGTGACGCTCGAGCCAAGCGCCGGCGTAGCGTGTTTCTCCTGTCACGTGAACGGCCACGCCAACGGAGCGATCGAGCTCGCGCCGGACTCGCGGCCGAATCCGGCGCGACTGCGCGTCGACACCCCTTCGATGCGCGGGAATTACAACCTCATGCAGCTTTCATCGAAGCGCTCCATCCGAGGGATGGACCATTTCGCCGAAGTCGAGGAGTACTTCGACGGCGATCCAGGCCTGATGCAGGCGATCGGGCCGCGCAGCCAGCAGCGTCAGGTCACGAATCGGATGGGCGACTTCAACTCCATCATCGATTTTCCGCCCGCCCCCAAGCTGGGGCCACTCTTCAGGCTCGACCCGCGGCGCGCGTCGCCCGAGGAACTGCGCGGAGAGGCGATATTCCACGGCAAAGGGCAGTGCGTCGCGTGCCACTACGGGCCCGCGTTCACCGACGATTACATGCACGACCTCCAGGTCGAGCGGTTCTACGTTGGGAGGCCGGAGGGGCCGATCAAGACGTTCCCTCTGCGCGGCATCAAGGATTCCCCGCCGTATTTGCACGATGGGCGCTGCCCCACGATCCATGACGCCGTGGAGTTCTTCAACGTCGTGCTCGAGCTGAAGCTCTCGAAGGAAGAGAAGTCGGCCCTCGCCGTCTTCCTACTCGCGTTGTGATTGCCGGAGGTCGGGTTCGGGCGTGACCTCGCGCCCGCGCCTCACGCGCTCGGCGCAGCAGCGGCTTTGGCCGCTTCGGCCTTGAGGCCGGCGACGAACGCCTTCAGGCTCCGGTTGTCGCCCTTGTAAAAGGCATCGCGCTGCGCCTGGGTCATGCCTTCGTAGAGCGCTTGCAGTGCGTGGCGTGACTTCCTTCGAGCTTTCTTTCGAGCGGGACGGTCAAGCTTTTTCGTGTTGGCCATGTTGAGCTCCTGAGCGATTCCTGGGGGATCCTGGGGGATGAGGTCTCGGCCGGCGGCACGCCGCCTCCTGCAAACTACGCGTCCGGGAAACGGTGCGGCCGGGCAGCCGCAATGGGCCGCCATGATACACGGAACTGCGCGGCAGGTGGAGGGCTCCGTGGCCGCTCTGCCCCGGTGCGGCTACCCGGAACGTGCCTCGTGGAGCCCAGGTTTTCGTGAAGCTGCTGCCGCGGCGGAGTCGATCTACCAGCCGTGTCGGCACGCCCCCCCGAGCAGCGCAGCGCATTCCTCGCAGCATTGCGGAGCGTCCTTTTCGAGGACCCCTCTGCGATCGAGGGGCTTTCACCGGGAGATGCGGCCCACGCGGACCGTTTGCTCGAGTCGAACGGCCTCGAGGCCGCCGCGTCGCACCTGGCCGCGCAGACGAACGTCGAAGAGCGGATCTCGCCGCCCCGCCTCGCCGCGTGGCGGACTGCACGCCTCCTCGCGCAGGCTCGCTACGCAGCCTACCGCGAAGCTCTCGACGAAGTCCTCGAGATCTCTCGATCGCAGGGGATCCCCGTCCGGCTGGTGGGGCCAACGCAAACCGTCTTCGCCCACCTCGAGAATCCGGAGCTGCGGCCCCTCGCGAGCCTCGACGTGCAGGCGCCCGCGGGGAAAGAGCGCGCCCTCGTGACGGGGCTCAAGTCGCGACGTTTCTTCGAGAGCGAGGAGCTGGTGCACTTCGATGCCTCGAAGCATCCTCACCTCCATCCGCTCGTGCGGGACGGGGTGACCGTGAAAGTCCATCGCATCACTCTGGCCGGCGGTTATGCCGCCCCCTGGGACGAATTCCCCGCCGAAGCTGCGGCGTCAACCTCGCCGCTCGCGCTCGACCCCGAGGCTCTGCTCTTCGTTTACAGCCGCGACTTCGCGGCGCGCCGGTACACCCACTCTCTCTCTGGCCTCCACGACCTCGCTCAGCTCTTCGCGGCGCGAACGCCTCACGGCGGCCGTGTCCTTGCGCTCGGCGAGGTGGTGAACGCGCTCAACTCCACGTCATCGACCGGATCGCCGAAAGATTTCCTCGACGAGGTCCGGATCGCACTGTTCCTCTTGAGCGAGGTGTTCGACGTGCCGATCGACGAGGATTGGGTCCGCGGCCTCGAAGCCAGGACGGAAATCTCACCGCCGCGCTGGAAGCTCCTCTGCAAGATTTCGACGGCGTCTCTCCTCCAGTACCCTGCGTCCCTACGGCTCGTCGGTCTCGTCGGGAAGCACATCGAGGGCGTTCGGATTCGCGACGAAGTCGCGGCGGAAGACCTGCGCGGCTGAAAAACAGCCCCACGGCGCAAGACGCGCCGCCGAGCGTCGATCCGGCCGCTGCCGAGGACGCACTTCCTCCGGCGGCCTTCGGCCAGTAGAATGCGGTTCTTTCCCGGCAACCCTCGAGAGAATCATCCCAGGCTCAAAGCTTCGTGGCGGTCGAGTGCATTCACTGCGGGTCCCGGATCAGCGCAGGCCAGCCGGTCTGCCCGGAATGCGGCAAATCCAGTGATGAGGGCGCCTCGGTGGGCACGCCGGGCTCGCCCTGGGATGGGCCACGTCCTGCGCGGCGGGACAAGCAGAAGGACTTTTCCCTCGTCGGGAGAGTCATAGCGGGCAAGTACAGCATCCTGGATGTGCTGGGACAGGGCGGCTTCGGGTCGGTGTACCTCGCCGAGATCACCGCCGGGATGGTCGGCGAGCGGGTCGCGCTGAAGATCCTTCCCGAGGAGCTCAGCTCGCACCCCGCGTTCCGCGAGCAGTTCCTGAACGAGATCCGGATCGCGATGCGCGTCGTCGACCGGTACATCGCGCAGATACGCGACGTGGGCACGACCGAAGATGGTCTGCTCTACTACACGATGGACCTCTGTCCCGGCCAGACCCTCGCGCAGATCCTCCGCGCGGAGGGCCGGCTTCCCGTCCCGCGCACGCTGCTCATCGTCCTCAACGTGCTCCGCGGTCTCCAGACCGCGCACGCTTCGGGCGTGATTCACCGAGACCTCAAGCCCGCGAATTTGATGGTCGAGACGGTGGCCGGCAAAGACACCGTGCGCATCCTCGACTTCGGCATCGCGACCGCGATCCACGTCCCGGGAGCGGGCGGAAGCCGCGATGCGGTGAAGGGGTTCGCCGGCAGCCCGCACTACATGCCACCCGAGCAGTATCTGGGGGAGACTCTCGGCTTCACGGCGGACATCTACGCGCTCGGCGTCATTCTCTACGAATGCATCACGGGACAGCGGCCCTACCCGGGGTCCACGGCGCAGGAAGTCTTCAGCAGCTTGCGCTCGAGGCCTCCCACGGCAATCCACATCCTCGCGCCGGAAGCCGCGAGCTTCAGTGGCCTCGCCGAGATCGTTCAGCGAGCCATGGAGAAAAACCCCGAGAAGCGCTTCGCTTCGGCGAGAGAGCTTTTCGACGCCGTGAGTGGCGTGCTCGCGCGGGGCACGGCGGCCCTGGCGGCGCAGCGCAGCCGCGGTCCGAGCTCCGCACCGGCGCAGGAGCCGGGCGCACCGAGGTCTCGCGGAGCCGCTCCTCTGGCCGCGGCAACGGCCGCAGCCGACACTCCGGCAGCGCTCACCACGTCCGCCCGCGCCGCCGCGAGCCGCATCCGCCGTCGGCGGTACGCCGGGCTTCGCCGCGGGGGCTCCCACGCCCCCGCCGTGGCGCTGGCGACATTCATCGTCGCCGGCACGGTGATTGGAGTGGTTTTCAACAAAGAGATCGTTCGGATCTATCGGAACCGTTTCGGCACGCCCGGCGCGCCTACGGCTGGCGTCTCCCCCGCGGCGGGCAACACGGACCCATCGCGGGCCGGCTCGAACGGCCCTGAAAAGCGCTCTCCGCTCGAGGCGAAAAGCCTCGGTGAAGCGAAGGCGGCGGCGAAAAAAGACCTGGCGGCCAAAGTGGAGTCGACGGTCGCCTCGATCCGCAAGGCCATAGCCGCCGGGCAGTGGACGGATGCGGCCGACCTCGCCGCCACGGCGGTCGGGCTCGACCCGGAAAGCGCCGAGGCTCACCTCCTCCAGGGCACGGCGGCTCTGGGTCTGCGGGACTACAAAGGCGCCGCCGAGGCGCTCGAAAAGTCGCGCACGCTGGCGATAAGGACCGGCACCGGCAGCACGCCGGAGCTCTTGATCGGACTGGCGGAAGTGAAGCTTCATCTCTCGCCCCCGCTACCGACCGAAGCCGAAGCCCTCGCCCGTGAAGCGCTCGGCAAGGCGCCCAAGGACTCCGAGGCAGTACTCATCCTCGCGCGCGCGCTCGAAGCGCAAGGGAAAATCGCCGAGGCACGGCAGGCCCTCGAGTCGGCGCGCGCCGGCGGCGTCGACTCTCCCGAGCTGCGCGCCATCGCGAAGCGGCTCGACGTGGGCAGCCCCGAGGCCAGGCGAAAAGATGCGGAGGAGACCACAGCGGAAGCGCGGCGCGCTTTAGTTCGGGGCGATGCAGCACACGCCGCCGAGCTCGCGCTCAAAGCCATCGATATCGCACCGCTCGTCGAGGCCGAGCTCCTCGCGGCGGACAGCTTCGTCGAGCTGCGGGAGTGGCGGAAAGCGCAGGGAATCCTGGAAGGCATGGTCGGCCGCGAAGCGAGCAGCGCGAAAAACGACTGCGTGACGGCCAGGCTGCATCGCACGAAAGTGGTCCTCGCGCTGCCCCAGGACGACGCAGTCCCTGACGACGAAGCGATGAAAGCGGTGGCGAGAGAGCTCCTGGCGTCCGACGAGGCCTTTGCGCGCTGCGGCGACGCCCAAGCTCTGGCGCGCTACAAGCTCGGGGCGAATCTCGCGCTGGCCCGAGCGCAGGCGACGCACGGCGACTGGAAAAGCGTTCGAGTCTCGCTGGCGGGGCTCGGCGGCACGGGAAACTTGGGCAACCTCGTCGACGCGGCGAAGTCGTACCTCATCCTCGCGCGTACCGCCTCGACGCGCGGGGCGCGGAGCGTCTCGGCGGCGGAAGCGCGCAAGCTGCTCCAGGGCGCGCTGCGGTCGAGCTCCGCACAGGGAGCGCTCGTCGCCGAAGCCCAGTTCCTGCTCGGGATGGCGCAGATGGTGTATGGCGACATCGAAAAAAGCGATGCGTCCTACGCCCAGGCCGTCGCCAGCTTCGCCGCGGCCGAAAAAGCTGGGAGTCGGACTCCGGCGCTTTACGAGAGCTGGGCCGGCGCCTACCAGCGGATGGGAAACCTCATCCGCGCGGCGCAGCTCCTCCGCAGCGCTTACGAAGTGGAGCCGAGCGTTGCGTCGTGCCTGCGGGCTGCAGATGGCTACATCGCCGCCAACCCGAAGAGCCCCGAGGCGCGCGACGTGCTCCGCGAGGGGCTGCAGCGGTTCAAAGACTCCGATGACATCCGCCGGCGGCTCGAGGAGCTTTCGGGCCAGTGACGACGAAACTCCGAGGAGTGGGCGCAGCTCTCGGGGCCGCGTTATTCCTCGCTTTTGCGGGAGCGCAGCAGCCGGCGCAGCCGCAACTACACGCCCCCGCTCTCGAGAAAGGTGACACCATCGCCCTCGTCTCGCCGGCCGGCCCACTCGCGCCCGAAAGCGTGAAAGCTGCGTCGGAGGCTCTCAAGCGCCGGGGCTACACCGTGCGCTGGTTCGACGGCCGCTCGAAGAAGCGGGGATACCTCGCGGGGAGCGATGAAGAGCGCGCCGCCGCTTTCAACGCGGCGGTTCACGACCCCGACGTGAAAGCCATCATCTGCCTGCGCGGCGGCTATGGCAGCCCGAGGATCCTGGATCGCATCGACTACGCGCAGCTGCGGAGCCACCCCAAAGTCGTGGTCGGCTACAGCGACATCACCGCGCTCTTGATCGCCATCGAGAAGGAGTCGGGTCTCGTGGTGTTCCACGGGCCCATGGGCAAAGAGTGGTCGGCGAGCCGGGGCGGCACGCCTTTCACCCAGAAATACTTCTGGCCACTCGTCGAAGCGAGCGCGGCTGGCAGTCCGGCACTCCCGGCCTTCGCCGACTGGGGCGGCGACCGCGCGCACGGCATGAAAGCGCCTTCGAAGCTCGTCGGCGGCTCCACGGAAGGCATCCTGCGCGGCGGCAACCTGAGCGTCGTGTGCGCGACGCTCGGCACGCCGTATGAGCTCGACGCGCGCGGCGCGGTCCTGTTCCTCGAGGAGGTCGGCGAGAAGCCTTTCCGCATCGACCGCATGCTGAATCAGCTGCGACTGTCCGGCAAGCTCGCGCAGGCGCGCGGCATCCTGCTCGGCGTCTTCGCCGGCTGCGACGCCACGGACCCTGACGGGGACCTGAGCGTGTCGGACCTCTTCCTCGACTACTTCAGCGGCCTGAAAGTGCCCGTCCTCTTCGACTTCCCGGCGGGCCACGTGCCCGACATGGTGACGCTGCCTCTCGGGCTCAAAGTCCGCCTCGACGCGGACGCGGCCAAGCTGACGCTGCTCGAGCCAGCGGTCGAAGCGCCCACGCCGGCGCGCGAGGGCAAGCCCGCCGCAGCGGAGTGAGCAGCCTTCGGGGTCACTCCGTCTTCATTCGGTGGAGGACGGCAGCGAGGTTCTTCTTCACTTCGAAGGCCCCCGGCAAGTTCTTCTGCGGCAGCCCGGCGATCTCTCCGTGAAGCGTCAGCCCCACGAGCGTCTCGGGGCCGAAGCTCGCGTGGCGAATGTCCTTCCACTCCGCGTTTGCGCCCTGCAGAGCAGCACCGTTCAGATCGGCGCCTTTAAACTTGGCTTCGCGGAGGTCCGCTCCTTCGAGCCGGGCGTTGGCGAGGCAAGCGGAAGCGAGGTTCGCGCCCGCGAGATTCGAGCCCGAAAGGTCCGCGCCGGTCAAATCCGCCCGGGAGAGGTCCGCGCCCTGGAAATTGGCGCGTAAGAGCTTCGCCCCGGCGAGCCGTACGCCTTTCCAGCAGACCCCGGGAAACGACGCGTCCTCGATCGTAATTCCGCCGAGGTCAAGCCCGTCGAGGACCAGCTCGCGAGAAAGCAGCATGTGAATGGGCAGGACTGCGCCCTTGAGCCGCACCTGCGCGAGCTTTGCGCCCTCAATCACGGCCCCGGTGAAGTCGGCTCCTTCGAGGTCGCAGCCGGTGAAGTTGGTGCTGCGGAGCGAGGCCCCCTGCAGCTTGACACCGCGCAGCGAGGCGCCGCTGAAGTCCGCTCCGTCGAGAACGGCGCTCGAGAAGTCGCACGAGTCGAACACGGCGCCTTTCGCCACGGTGTAGCGGTTCGCGTGAGTCTTGCGCAGGTCAGACTCCGAGAATTTCGCCCCGCTCAGGTCGCAGGCCTCGAAGACGGTGCCGAGGAGGTCCGCTTTCTCGAGCCGCGCTTCCCGGAAAGTGCAGTTGACGAATTTCACCTCACGGAAGCTGAGCGCGGGAGCTTCCACGCGGTCGAGCGTCACGCGCGAGAATCGACAGCCCGTGAAGTCCACGTCCGCGAGCCTCGCTCTCTGGAACGAGACGAGGCGCAGGTGCGCTTCGCGAAAGCAAACTCGTTGGAGGGTGACACCTGGCATCAGGACCGAATCGAGGTCGGCTTCGGTGAAGTCGAGCCCTTCGAGGCCGGCCACTTTCGAGAGGTCGACGTCGTTGAGGACGGCCTCCATCCAGCGGGTCGACGCGATGCTTCCGCCGGCGAACGTCGCTCGGTCGACTTCGGCTCCGCCGAGGTCCGCCGCGTCGAGGCGGGCTCCGTCGAGCTGCGAGAACGAGAGCTTGGCGCGGACGAGGCGTGCGCCACGGAAGTCGACCTCGCGGAGATCGCAGTAGCGGAGATCCGCGCCCTCCAAGTTCGCTCCGGAGAGGTCGCTACCGCGCAGCTCGGCGCCCATGAGCTTACTCGCGGAGAGATCGCACTCCGGGAGGCGGGCCCCGACGAGAGTGGCCTTCTCGAGGAGGATCTCGCGAAGATCCTCACCTTTCAGGACCTCCCCGAGACGGATCTTGTCGATGACTTCTTCTGCCGTGATCCCCATGGGTCCAAATCCTCGGTATTTTTTCCCGGCGTTATCTTCTCCGGGCGATATTTTCTCCGGGCGTTCAGTCAGTCAGGCTTTGATGATAGTCCGCGTGCTGCCGTAAGCCTCGATCGTAGCCCCCGTGATGGCGCGAGAGAGATCGCTCGCCAGATAGCACGCCAGCGAGGCGACGTCCGCCTCGGTCACTTTTTTCATCGGCGACTCCGCGCGACGGTCGCCGGAGCCCCGTTCGACGCTCCCCGGCGCGATCGCGTTGACGCGAATGTCGAACTCACGCAGCGCTTCCGCCGCGGCGCGCGTCAGCCCGGTCAACCCGAACTTGCTGGCGCAGTGGGCGGCGACGTGAGGGTCCCCCACCAGGCCGTGGATCGAAGTGATATTGATGATCGATCCGCCGCGACCACCCTCGATCATTGCTTTCGCCGCCTCCTGGATCAGGAAGAACGGGCCTTCGAGGTTCGTCTCGATCGTGCGGTTCCAGTCTTCGGGCGTCAGCTCGAGCAGCTTTTTCCAGACGAAGACGCCCGCTCCGTTGACGAGGATGTCGACTTTGCCCAGATTCGCCACCGCGGCGTGGACGATGCGACTCGGAGCGCCGGGCTCGGTGACGTCGGCGAGGCAGGCGGCGGCTACTCCGCCCTGCGCGCGGATCTCATCCACTGTGCGCGCGCACCGTTCCTCCGATCGAGACACCACGAGGATCCGCGCGCCGTCCGCCGCGAAAGCGCTGACGATTGCGGTGCCGATTCCCCCCGTCGCTCCCGTGACGATCGCGACTTTATCCTCGAGGAGGCGGTTCATGGAAGTAGGTCAATAGACTCGAAAGGTTTCGACAATGCAAGGCGGGCCGAAGGGCCCCAATCCATACTCCCCAGAGGATACAATGCCGCCGTGCGCTCCATCCTCACGACGGTCGTCGGAAGTTATCCGGTCCCTGCGTGGCTTCCCCACTCTCGTACTCGGGAAGCGCAGCACGATGCGGTCCTGGCGGTCCTCAAGACGCAGGAGAATGCCGGCGTCGACGTCATCTCGGACGGAGAGCTCATCCGCTTCAACGCCGACCATCCGGAAACGAACGGCATGGTCGACTATTTCCTCGCGCCGCTCGCGGGCGTCGATGTCCACCCGACGCGCGCCGAGATTGATGCGTTTCGCCGGAGCGCCGTCGGGAAATACCGGAACGAGCCTGCGGCCATCCTCCGGGGGCCGCTCGGAGAAGGCACACTCAATCTGCCGCGCGACTGGGAAGCGGTGCGCCGCCTGACCCGGCACACTCTGAAATTCACCTGCACGGGGCCTCACATGCTCTCCAAGCTCGTCCTCGATCCACGAGGCGGGGACGTCGCGCGCACCGCGATGGAGCTCGCGGAAGTCCTGAGAAAGCAGCTCGAGGCCATCGACGCGCCCGTCGTCCAACTCGACGAGGCGAACATCCCTGGGAGCCCCGAAGAAGCGGAGTGGGCCGCCGCGGCGGTCAATCACGTCCTTTCCGCGGTGCGCGGCGAGAAAAACGTGCACGTCTGCTTCGGCAACTACGCCGGCCAGACGGTGCAGCGCGGCCACTGGTCGCGCCTCCTCGGCTATTTGAACGCGCTCCGCGCGGATTGCCTCATCCTCGAGTGCGCGAGGAGGCCGGACGAGGAAGTCGCGGCTTTGCGCGACATCGACCCCCGGATCCGCCTGGGTGTGGGCGTGATCGACGTCAAGGACAACCACGCCGAGACGCCGGACGAGGTCGCTCGAGGCATCGAGCGAGCGGCCCGGCTCGTTGGTGGCGCCTCGCGCATTCGCTACGTGCACCCCGATTGCGGTTTCTGGATGCTCCAGCGCGCCGTCGTGGACCGGAAGCTCGAGAGCCTCGTGCTCGGCCGCGACCTCTACGAAGGGCGCGCTCCCGCGGGATGAGGGCACTCCTCCGCCTCGCGAGCCGCTCGGCCGCCGACATTGCGGCGCTCGTGATCCTGAAGCTCGCCGTCGGCCTCCTTTCCATCCTGCCCGAGAGCATCCTCCGAGGCCTCGCGAAAACGGGGGGCCGCGTCGTGTATGCAACGAGCCGGTCGCGAAGGCGCATCGCGATGCGCAATGTCGAGATCGCATTCCGCGACGGGTTGACGCCGGACGCTCGCCGGACGCTCGTGCGCAGCTCGTTCCAGCACTTCGCGCTGGGAGTGGTCGGCTTCGCCCTTCGCCGGCGATTCGCGCGCGCGCGGCGCCTCGCTGCCTTCTTCGAGATCTCGCCCGCGGCGGAATCGTTGCTCTCGGCGCCCTCGCCCCACGGCCTTGCGTTCCTCTCGGCGCACGTGGGGGACTGGGAGATGGCGCACCTCTACCTCGCTCTGCGCGGCATTCCAGTCAGCGTCGTCACGCGCGAGGTCGCGAGCCGCCCGCTCGATGGCGAGCTTTCGCGCCTGCGCGCGGTGGCGGGGGCGAAGACGATCTCGAAACGCGGAGCCATGGCGGGCCTCCGAGCCTCGCTGCGAGCCGGCGACGCAGTGGGTTTGCTCGCGGACCAGAACTGCCCCACGCGCGAGCGGTTCTTTCCGTTCCTCGGAGTGCCGGCCTCGACCTACACCCGCCACGCCCGGCTGCTCGTGCGACTCGGTGCGCGTGTCGTATTCGTGACGTGCCTCCGCGAGGGTCTCTCTTTCCGCTACCGGCTTGTCCTCGAGGAGCTCGAAAGCGGGTCAAGGGAGGCGGCCGCAACGGAGGAGGGCCGGCGCGCCGTCGACGCCCGCGCCGACGAGCTCGTGCGTCGCTACCTCGCCGTGGTGGAGCGTCTCGTCGTGGAGAGCCCCGAGCAGTACCTGTGGATGCACCGCCGGTGGAAATCGCGCCCCACGGGAGCGCCTTGGCTCTACCACGACCTCGGAAAACCCCTGGATTTACGCCTCCTCGAGGCCGGAGCGGCCTGACCCCTGCTCGGGCGGGGGCCGTACGATTGGCGACCCCGCGGCCGCCGTGTTGGCCGTGGAGCGGGCGCGCCGCGTGGGGCAGAATGGGACCCATGCCCACCCTGATCCTGTACTATCCGGAGAAGGAGAAGCGGTGGAAGGTGGACGTCGAGGGCGACTCGTTCGCGATCGGCCGCTCGCGCGATTCGCAGGTCTGCCTGCCGCACACGAGCGTGTCGAAAAAGCATCTCCTCGTGGAGCGGAAGGGGAAGCGCTACGTCTTCAGGGACCTCGGCAGCAAGAACGGCGTCATCGTGAATGGCTTTCGCATGTCGAAAGGCACACTGGAGGACGGCGACGAGCTGCAGATCGGAAGCCTCTTCATCACGTTTTACAGCGACGGAGGGCCGGCGATTGTGCCCGCTCCTGCCGTCACGCGTGGAGACGCTCGAGCGGCGAACGGCGGCGCGGCCGCGAACGATGCTGCAGGCTTAGCGCATCCCCGCGACGGGGAGGATGCGCCCGTCCGGCTCGGTGTGCCCGAGACGCCGATTCTTCCTCAGCTCTCGGTGGACGACCTGGAGCGAGAGCTCGAGGGAAGCAGCGACGAGCCGGCCGGAACCGCCACGCTGCACATTTCCCGGGACGATCCGCGGCTCCATTACCTGCTGCGCCAACCTGTGCGGCGGCGGCCAGACGGCGATGAGGAATGGGAAAAGTCACAAGCTGAACGCGGGCAGCCGAAGGCATCCGGCCCAAATCCTTTCCGCCGCGGCGCGATCCTACTCGGGATGGGGGCCTGCCTCAGCGTCGGGCTCCTCCTCGGCTATCTCGGAGGCAAGCTCGACGGCAACGCCCCCTCGGCCGGCGAGGTTGTGCCCGTTGCGTCGACTCGCCCCGCGGCCCAGTCGGCGCAGCCACCAGCGGTGCAGCCGGCAGCCGCCGCACCAGCCGCGCCAGAATACCCGTGGGCCCCGGCCGACCTGCGAGACGCCGGCACGGCGAAGCGGATGATCGTCAGGCTCTTTTTGGACCTCGCGGGCCGCCCGCCCATCCGCGACGAGCTGGCGCGGCTGGACAAGGCATCGCCCGAGAAAATCTACGACGCCGCCCGGAGCCAGATCCCTACGGGCCCCGAAGCCTCCCCGCCTCGGCTCTCCGACAATCTTCCCGAGGTTTTCGAGCGCCTCATGGGACGCAAACCTGCCGGCCCCGAGGACGAGAAGATTCGGCAGGAGTCGGGAGGCGACGCCGATCACTACGCGTTCGCCCTTGCGACGAGCGCGGCGTACTGCGATCCCAGCCGGAAACGGCCGCGCACGAAAGAGCAGCTGGCTAGGTCGCTCCTCGTCGACTTGCTGGCGGAGCTCCCCGAGCGGGCGAAAGTCACGAAGACACTCGCGGCGATCGATTCCAAAGCGCCGAACGCGGTCCAGGCCGTCGCCGTGGCCATCGCGGGAGTGGCCGACCCCTCACGAGCCGGGCCGCGCGAGAAAGTAAGCCCCGAGGATTGGCTCCGGGACGCGTACGCTCGGCTCCTCTTGCGGCAGCCGTCGGCCACGGAGCTCGCATCGGCCAAGACGCAACTCTCGAGCGGCCCGGACGCGTGGCGCGCGATCCTGTCCGAGCTCGCCAGCCGCGAAGAGTACCTGAGCTACTGACGCCCGCAGCTGCGGCGAGCCCGAGACGAGCCCTCGACGAGCCCGTGAGTCGGCCTGGCGGCGTTTGTACTATCGGTCATTATTTTCTATTTAGCAAAATTGATTTGACTGAGTTTTTTGCGCGAGCTATCCTCTCCGCCGCTGAACCCTCCTGACGCGGGGCGGCGACTCATGCCGGTGAGGCACCCTCCCACCTTTCCAACCCGGTGGACCACCACCACTGTCCGACGGGGAGAAAAAAATGGCCCTCATCCGCTGCCGCTCCGCACTTTTCCGCCGAGCGCTGTTTTTCCGCCGAGCGCTGCCGGGTCGCGGGGAAATTATCTCGCGGCGCATGTGCCTGACCGGTTGCTGCGTCACCGCCGCAATGACTGCCGCACTTCCTTCCGCGTCTCCCGCTGCGTCTCCCGCTGCGTCTCCCATTGTGTCTCCCGCGGTGTCTCCCACTGTGGACGGCGAGAGCCGGACGAAGGCGGAGGAGTCCTCGGCTGACTCGCCGCGCGCGAGCCTTCGCGAGGTCCAGGCGCGCGTACCGCGTGCCGTCGATCGCGGGCGCGAAGAGCTGTTGCGCCGTCTCGACGCGCTCCTGAAGAACCCTGCCGAGGACTACCCCGCCGGGCGCCTCGCGCTGCCTCTCGCGGCGCTTCTGAAGGCCGGCGCGGACCCCGCGGACGAAAAAATCGGGGAAGCCTTCGAGCGGCTCGCATCGATGAAAATCGAGAAGACTTACTGCGCAGCGTGCGTTCTCTTCGCGCTCGACGCGCTCGCCAAGTCGAGCGGGACGCCGGAGCCTCGCGCCGCACCGCGGACCGTTGTGGCGACGGCGAAAAACGCTGGGGGCTCGGTCGGGGAGGACCTGCGGGCGCGCATCAAGGCGCTCACGCGGTGGCTCCTCGAGGCCAGAATCGCCGAGCACGGGAGCTGGACCTACGCGAAGCCGCGCAAAGCTTCGGCGCATGATTTCTCCAACACGCAGTTCGCCGTCCTCGGGCTGCAAGTGGGGCTCGAGCACGGCGCGGAAGTGCCCGCCGAGGTTTTTTCGGGGCTCATCCGTCTCTTCTCGGGATCCATCACGCGGGAAGGATCTCCCGTGGACGCGAGTGTCCAGCTCGAATCGACGCTCGAAGCGAGGCTGCACCTCACGCGCGTCGCGCCGACGCTTCGCTTCCGCGCGGCTCTTGGGGGCTGGGGGTACACGGACCCCCGCCGCGGCAAAGGCGAGCGCGATGCGCCGTATCCAAGCATGACGGCCGCGGGCGCGTCGTCTCTCGTCATCGCGCTGCGCGCGCTCTCGGGCGGCGGTGCCCTTGCCGCGAGCGGCGCGAGGGCGGCCGAGAGCCGGAAGGCCGTCGAGGATGGCGAACGGGCGCTCCAGTCCGCGTACGCCTGGATCTCTCGCCGGTTCGACGAGTACCTCGCCGGAGATTCGGACGTCTATTACACGCTCTACAGCCTCGAAAAGCTGGGCGACCTCGCCGGGCTGGAGAGATTCGGCGACCACGACTGGTACGTCGAAGGCGCCGCGAAGCTCCTCGACCTTCAGAAGCCAAACGGCTCATGGGGCACGTACGTCAACACGTCCCTCGCCCTCCTTTTCCTCACGCGGGCAAATCGGCCACTCGAGGCTGTCCGGGCTCCCGTGATTCTCACGGCAGGCGGCAAGGGCGAGGCGACGGCGTCCAAGGACCTCGTCTACGTGGAGCGCGCCCAAGGATTTCTCTCCGCAAGCGCCGTGCTGAAGTACGCAGCCTCAAAACGCAAACCGGAGCTCGTGCCGCTGGGAGAGGACATCCTCCGCAACTATGCGCCCGACGCGCGGGAGGAATTGGTGCCGCTCCTTCTCGAGCTCTGGAGCAAGCCGGACTCTCTCAGCGCGTTTGCCCGGCGGGCCCTGGCCGAAGTGTCGGGCGAGCCGCAAGGGGACCGCCAAGCCTACGCCCGCTGGTACGAGGCTTTCACCCGAATCCGCGCCCTCGACGCGGACGCGTCCCTCACTCCCGAACGGCTAGAAGCCGAGCTGCGCTCGACGCAGCCGCACCGGCTCAAAGCGATCCTCGCGGGCATGGCGTTGCGGCACGGGTTCCGATCCCTCGCCCGCGCGCTCGTGGAGCAGCTCGAGACTCCCTCCATCGAGTGCCGACGCAGCATTCATGGCGTCCTCAGCGCCTGGACCGGCATCACCCTGGCCACACCCGCGCGCGATACGCAGGAGGGATGGCAGGCCAACGCAAAAGCCTGGCAGGAATGGTGGGCGCGCGACGGCACCGAGTGGGAAGCCGCCCAGCTCCGCGCCCGTGCATCTCCATCCAAGAAACCTCCGTAGCGATGTCTACGGAGGCACTCCACGAAGAAGCTCGCTGCCCGCGGCGCGGAATCCACGAGCCCGCCGAAGATCTACGGATGGCTCGACTGGATTGCGTAACGGGCGTCCTGGAGATCCTCGCTCCGGCACCGGGGGCACCGCGACGGTCGGTTGAGACGGTGCCTGCCGTGAAAAACGAAACCGCAGCTGAGGCACTGCGCGTCGTCGACGATCCAAAGATTCGGGCTGCGCACGCTCCGGCGGACGTGCTCGAGGTCTTCGAGGACGGCCTTGACGGGCAGCGACAGCTTGCGGGAAAGCTCGAAAACGCTGAACGGCCCGTGTCGGAGCACCTCGGCGATCCGTTGGCGAGGAGTGGAAGAAGCCATGGCGCTGCGTGCGGAATCCTACGAGCCTCCCGGGCCCCCCGCAAGGCGCGCGCGTTGCGGGGTGCGGCCTGACGGAGCCTGTGCGCCATGGTCTAATGGCGGCCATGATCGCCTTCGAGTCTCTTCTCCTCGCGCTCCTGGCCGCGCCCCTCGACGATACTCCCGCGGAAGGCCGAGCATCGTTCGTGGCGCCGGCATCCGACGAAGGCCAGCTCGCCCTGCAGGGCATCCAGCACGCGCCGGACCTTCAGATCGAGCTCTTTGCCGCCGAGCCGCTGCTCGCGAACCCTGTCGCGTTCTGCGCGGACGATCGAGGGCGGTTCTACGTGGTCGAGACGTTTCGACTCGAAGACGGCGTCACGGACAATCGGCAGCACATGGATTGGCTCGACGAGGACCTCGCCGCAAGGACGGTCGAGGAGCGCGTCGCGATGTACCGGAGACACCTGCCCGACAACGCGAAGGCGTACGGCGAGCAGGAGGACCGCGTCCGCGTCATCGAGGACCTCGACGGCGACGGTAAAGCGGATCGAGCGGAGGTCTTCGCCGGCGGCTTTCGCGGGCTCGCGGAAGGATTGGCTGCGGGCGTGCTCGCTCGGGGACCGGACGTCTGGTTCACGTGCATCCCGAAGCTGTGGCAACTCCGCGACGCCGACGGGGACCGGCGCGCCGAGATCCGGAAGCCGCTGCTCGACGGCTTCGGCGTCCACGTCGCTTTCATCGGCCATGACCTGCACGGTCTCATTTTCGGCCCGGATGGTCGTCTCTATTTTTCCATCGGGGACCGGGGCTTCCACGTCGAGTCGGAGGGCCGCGTGTACGATTTCCCCGACACCGGAGCCGTCCTGCGATGCGAGCCGGACGGATCCGCTCTCGAAGTTTTCGCCACGGGGCTGCGGAATCCGCAGGAGCTGGCTTTCAACGAGCTCGGCGACCTCTTCACGGGCGACAACAACTCGGATGGCGGCGACAAAGCGAGGTGGGTGCACGTCGTCGAGGGCGGAGACAGCGGTTGGCGGGTCGGCTACCAGTACCTCGAGGCGCCCTCGAGCCGCGGACCGTGGAACTCCGAAAAGCTCTGGCTCCCGCGGTGGGACGGGCAGGCGGCGTACATCCTTCCGCCCGTGGCCAACATCGCCGACGGGCCATCCGGTCTAGCGTACGCCCCGGGCACGGGTCTGCCGGAGCGCTGCAATGGCCGGTTTTTCCTCTGCGACTTCCGCGGGGTGAGCGGGCTCAGCGGCGTCTGGTCGCTTCGCCTGGAGCCAAGAGGCGCGTCGTACGCGCTGGTCGAGCGTGAGAAGTTCGTGTGGGCCGTGCTGGCCACGGACTGCGGCTTCGGGCCCGACGGCTCGCTCTACATCACCGATTGGGTCACGGGATGGTCGAAGACGGGCAAGGGCAGGATGTATCGCGTGCTGGATCCTGGAGTGGAGGGCCGCGCGCGGGCGGAAGAGACACGCAAGCTCCTCGCCGAGGGTTTCCACGGGCGCACTCAGGAAGCGCTCGCACGATGGCTCGAGCACCGCGACCAGCGCGTGCGGCAAGGCGCGCAGTTCGCGCTGGCGGAGATGGGACCGACCGCCGTCCCTGCGCTCGTGTCGCTGGCGCGTGACGGAGCCCAGCAGCTCGTCCGCCTCCACGCCGTGTGGGCTCTCGGGCAGATTGCGCGCAAAGTGCGCAGCGCGGTGGCTCCGTTGGCGAGTCTTCTGGCCCACGCGGACAGCGAGGTCCGCGCGCAAGCGGCCAAGCTGCTGGGTGAGCTGCGCGCCGGAGAAGCCCACGACCGCATGGTCGAGCTCCTGCGC
>Ga0111538_10002322_pt1 | contig 26852 bp, 20 predicted proteins | sample SoiMethybrSBSTD1_FD_79669 | JGI IMG/M metagenome (GOLD analysis project Ga0111538, IMG submission 79669) | Bulk soil microbial communities from a Populus tree surrounding site in Tennessee, USA - Soil MetaG P. TD hybrid SBSTD1 (version 2)... | ecosystem: Environmental > Terrestrial > Soil >...
ATGGTGTTCGAGGAGCCGCGCGCGCTCGATCTGTTCCGCCGCGCCGGGCAGAAGGTGGACGACGCGGAGCAGCGCGTCTTCTTCGATCCCGATTTCGTCATCGAAACGGCGGCGCAGGCGCCGTCGCAGTTCGTCCTGCGCGCGCGCGATCCGGACTGGGATGTCACGATCGGCGACGACACCGTGATCTTCGCCCCCGTGAGCGGCCCGCCCTTCGTGGCGGACGCCGAGCGCGGCCGGCGGGACGGCACCCTTCCGGATCAGAACGATCTCGTGCGCCTGGCGGAGACGATCGACGTGCTGCATCACGGCACGCCGGAGGTCGCCTGCAAGGATCTCTCGGTCGAGAGCCGCCACCTCGACATCCTCCACCACCAGATTCGCCTGAGCCGCAAGGGGATGATCGGCGACGCCTGGAGCACGGTGCGGGCGCGCGATCACATCGCGCTGATGGGGATCCTCTTCCGCGGTCTCGACCGGAAGGCCGGCCGTGGATCGGCCGCCGGCGGCGGCGACGCGCGCGACGCGATCCGCGATCGGGCGGTGCTCGTCGGCATCATCAACTCGAACTCGCCGCTGCGGTACGACACACCGATGCTGGAGGGGCTGCTCGAGTACGCCGAGGCGGGGCAGGTGAACATCATCACGCCGTTCATCATGGCGGGGGCGACCAGCCCGGTGACGCTGGCGGCGGCGGTGGCGCAGCAGAACGCCGAGGCGCTGGGGGCGGTGGTCCTGACCCAGCTGGTGCGCCCCGGGGCGCCGGTGATGTACGGGTCGTTCCTGACCGGCCTCGAGATGCGCACCGGCGCCCCCGGCTTCGGCCGGGCGGAGGCGGCGCTCGGCATCCTGTCGTCGGCGCAGATGGCGCGGCGCTACCGCCTCCCGTGCCGCGGCGGCGGCGTCCTGACGAACTCCAAGGTGCCGGACCACCAGGCGGGTCAGGAGAAGATGAACATGCTGTGGCCGCTCCTGCTCGGCCGGGTGCACTACGTCCTGCACGCCGCCGGCTGGCTCGACGGCGGACTCATCGCCTCGTTCGAGTCGCTGGTGCTCGACGCCGAGGTGCTGGAGATGACCCAGCGCTTCTTCGCGGGGCTCCTGGTGGACGACGACCGGCTGGCGCTCGACGTCATCGCGCACGTGCCGGTCGGCGGGCACTTCCTCGGCGAGGCGCACACGCGCCGGCACTTCAAGACCGAGTTCTACTTCCCGAGCCTCGCCGACACCGAGGCGTGGGACTCGTGGGTCAAGAAGGGGAGCCTCGACGCCGCCGCGCGGGCCACGCCGCGCTGGAAGAAGCTCCTGGAGTCGTACAAGGAGCCGGTCCTCGACCCGGGGATCGACGAGGAGCTGGCCGCCTACGTCACGCGGCGGCGCCGGGCGATCGAAGCCGAGGGCGCCTGAACAGATAGACCAGCACGCCGCTCCCCACCATCACCGCGGTCGAGCCGGCGATCTTGAGGACCGCCAGCGCCTTGTTCGGCTCGTGCGCCGCCGGGACCATCGCGAGCCCGATGGCGGCGGTCACCGTGAACAGCCCCAAAAGCGCCAGTCCCCGCGTCGCGAACCGCCGCCCGGCGGTCGCGTCGAGCGGCAGCCGCAGCGCCGCACCGTAGAGGAACAGGAACGGCAGCATGTAGATCACCACCATCATCCCGACGAGCACTTCGTACGCGCCCGTCACGCTCGTCCCGGCCTGGCCGATGACGATGAAGACGACGGTGACGATCGCCTGCGTCAGGATCGCCACGTACGGCGTGCCCCAGCGCGGGTGGAGGCGCGCGAAGCCCTGCGGGAGGAAGCGGTCGATCCCGGCCACGTAGGGGATCCGCGCCACCGCCCCGAGCCAGGCGCCGACGCTTCCGAGCGAGTGCAGCAGCAGGATCCCGGCCATCACCCGGGTCACCCCGTGCAGCCCGAGCCGCGACTCGATCGCCGCCACCGCCTCGATCACCCCCTGCAGCCCGCTCACCTCCCCGAGGGGCAGGGCGACGAGCACCGCCGCCGTCCCGAGGTAATAGATGACGAAGATGAGCGGCACCGCGGCGCCGATGGCGCGCGGCACGACCTTCCGGGCGTCGTGGATCTCTCCGCCCATGAACGAGACCGACTCGAGGCCGGTGAGCGCGAAGGCGATGGTGCTCCAGAACACCAGCGACTGGAGATCCAGACGTGGCGTCAGCGACGCGCGGGTGAACGGCGTCATCGATCCGAAGTGCCACCAGGCGGTGGCTCCGAGCCCGATGAGGAGCAGGCCGCCGACCCAGCGGGCGTGCGCCCCGAGGTTGTTGAGGCGCTTCGCCACCGCAAGGCCGACGAGGTTCATCCAGGTGGCGAGCGCCAGCGCCAGCAGCGAGAAGACGATGAAGTAGCCGCGGTCCGAGGACAGGTGGCGGTACGACTGGCCGGCGAGGAACAGGCCGTTGCCGGCCGCGAAGTAGAGCACGCCGGGGAAGTACGGCAGGTTGGTCATCCAGTAGATCCAGCCGCACAGGAACCCGCCCGCCTCGCCGAACGCCTTGCGGCTCCAGACGTACAGCCCCCCTTCGTCGGGATGGAGCGCGGCGAGCCGGATGGTGCACCAGGCGAGGGGCACGGTCATGGCGGCGAGACCGATGAACCACACCACCATGACGCTCGGGCCCGAGGCGGCGGCGGTCGCGACCCACTGGAGATTGACGCCGGCCGTGACGAGGAAGAGGAACACATCGCGGAACGAGAGGCTCTTCCTGAGCCCCGTCGCCTCCGCCGCCTCGGCGGCTCGTGCCGGTTCCATGAGCCGCGTAGTGTACGAGGACTCCGCCGGTCGCGCGCGATTCACCATGCGGACCGGGCGCTTGACAGGGGCGGCGCCTTCGGGTACTAACCGACCGGTCGGTAGGTAGCCTCATGGCCGCCGGCGCCCTTTTCCGGAGACACGACACGACAATGGCCCGCGCCGCCCGCCTCGATCACGCCACCCGCCAGGGACAGATCCTGGAGAAGGCGGCGCGGGTGTTCTGCGAGCGCGGCTACGAGAAGACCTCCATGGGGGACGTCGCCGCGGCGGTCGGGATGACCAAGGCCGGCGTCTACCACCACATCGCCGGGAAGGAGGACCTGCTCGCCGCGATCATGCACTACGGCATGGACCTGTTCGAGGAGCGGGTCCTGGCGCAGACCGTGCGGATCAAGGCGCCGCTGCCGCGCCTGCGCGCGACGGTGAAGGGGCACCTGCTCCTGGTGCTGCGGGATCGGCCGAAGGAGGTGACGGTCATCCTGCACGAAGGGGGAGCGCTCCCGGCCGCGGCGCGCGCCCGCCTCGACGCGCGCAAGAAGCGCTACATCCGCTTCCTCGAGAAAACCATCCGGGAGCTGGTGATGCGCAAGATCGCGCGGCCGGTCGATCCGACCGTCGCCGCGTACGCGCTCCTCGGCATGGTGAACTGGACCTACCAGTGGTTCCGCCCCGGCGGGCGTCTCGACGAGGAGGGGCTCGCCGACCAGATGACCGACTTTTACCTGCACGGGCTCCTGCGCGACGCTGCCGCGGTGGAGGAGGCGGGGACCAGGCGGCGCGCGCGCCGTCCCGCGCGGAGGGATGCATGACGCGTGAGATCGGGATTCTCGGCTGGGGCGCCTATGTGCCGGAGGGCCGGGTGCCGGCGAAGGTGCTCGCCGCCGCCTGGGGGCGGAACGGCGAGGGGCGTCTGCCGGTGCAGGAGAAGTCGGTCCCGGGGCTCGACGAGGACACCGTCACCATGGCGATCGAGGCGGCGCGTCACGCGCTGGCGCGGGCCGGCGAGGCGGTGTTGCCGGAGCAGCTCGGGGCGGTGTTCGTCGGGACCGAGTCGAAGCCGTACGCGGTGAAGCCGAGCGGCACGGTCGTGGCGGAGGCGATCGGCGCGGTGCCGTGGACGAGCGCCGCCGACTTCGAGTTCGCCTGCAAGGCGGGGACCGAGGCGCTGCGGGCCGCGGCCGCGTTCGTCGGCGCGGGGCTGACGGAGGCGGCGCTGGCGATCGGCATGGACGCGGCGCAGGGGAAGCCGGGGGACCATCTCGAATACACCGCGGCCGCCGGCGGTGGCGCGGTCATCGTCGGGCCCGCCTCCGACCGGACGATCGCCCGCATCGACGGGTCCTGCTCCTACGTCACCGACACGCCCGACTTCTTCCGGCGCCAGCACCTGCACTATCCCGAGCACGGGCACCGCTTCACCGGCGAGCCGGCCTACTTCCGGCACGTCGAGGAGGCCTCGAAGCGCCTGCTCGCGACCCTCGGGCGCGCGCCGTCCGACTACCGCTTCGCCGTCTTCCACCAGCCGAACCCCAAGTTCGTGCGCAAGGCCGCGGCGGCGCTCGGGTTCACCGAGGTGCAGGTCGGCCCGACCGCGGTGGTGGACCGGATCGGCAACACCTACTCGGGCGCGTCGCTCCTGGGGCTGGCGGCGGCGCTCGATCGGGCGCGGCCCGGCGACCGGATCTTCCTGTGCTCCTACGGCTCGGGGGCGGGGAGCGACGCCTTCTCCTTCACCGTCACGGACGGGGTCGAGGCGGCGCGCGGGCGGGCGCCGCTGCTCGACCGGCATCTCGACCGGCGACGGGCGATCACCGACTACGGCACCTACCTGCGCCGCGCCGGCGCCGTGAGGACCCTGTGACGCGCGGCCCGGAAGGGGACCGCTGATGCGCGACGTCGGCGTGCTCGGCATCGGCCAGACGCCGGTCGGCGAGCACTGGGACCGCTCCCTCCGCGATCTCGCCGTGGACGCGGCGCGCGCCGCGCTCGAGGAGGCCGGCCTCGACCGCGTGGACGCGGTGTACGTCGGCAACATGGCCTCGGGGATCCTGTGCGGTCAGGAGAACCTGGCGACGCTGGTCGCCGACGCGGCGGGGCTGCTGCCGGCGGAGGCGGTGAAGATCGAGGCGGCCTGCGCCTCCGGCGGCGCGGCGGTGCGCGCCGGGTTCCAGGTGGTCGCAGGGGGGCTGCACGAGCGGGTGCTGGTGATCGGCGTCGAGAAGATGACCGACCGGCTCACCGACGGCGTGACCGCGGCCCTCGCGACCGCCGCCGACGCCGATTACGAGGCGGCGCACGGCGCCTCCTTCGTCGCGCTGAACGCCCTCTTGATGCGCCGCTACCTCGACGAGCGCCGCGTCGGGCGCGAGGCATTCGCGCCGTTCGCGATCCTGGCGCACGCCAACGCCGCGAAGAATCCGCAGGCCCTCTTCCGCCAGCCGATCACCGCCGCGCAGTTCGCGGCGTCGCCGGCGGTGGCGGAGCCGATCACCGTGCTCGACTCCGCCGGCATCTGCGACGGCGCCGCGGCTCTGGTCCTGGCGCCTGTCGAGGAATGCCGGCGCCGCGCCTCGGGGGCGCGCCGCCCCGCCGCGGTGCGCATCGCCTCCAGCGCCTCGGTCACCGACACGCTGGCGCTCGGCGACCGGCGCGACCCGCTGGTGTGGGAGTCGGTCGCGGGTTCGGCCCGCCGCGCCCTCAAGGACGCCGGCGTCTCGCTCAAGGACCTGGATTTCTACGAGCCGCACGACGCCTTCACCATCGTCACCGCGCTCAGCCTCGAGGCGTGCGGCTTCGCCGACCGGTTCGCGGCCGTCGATCTCGCCCGCGAGGGGCGCTTCGACGCGGGGGGGGACCTGCCGATCTGCACCCTCGGCGGGTTGAAGGGGCGCGGCCACCCGGTCGGCGCGAGCGGCACCTACCAGTTCGTCGAGGCGGTCCTGCAGCTGCGCGGCACCGCCGGCGAGGCGCAGGTGCCGGGGGCCCGCGTCGGCATGACGCAGAGCGTCGGCGGCTCCGGCTCGGTGGCGCTGACCCACGTCCTGGAGGCCGTCTGACATGGAGCTGCCGCGGTTCCACCGTCTGCAGGCCCCCTACTACCGGCTCGAAGGGAGCCGCTGCAAGGGATGCGATCGGCGCCAGTTCCCGCCGCGCCGGGTCTGTCCCGGCTGCGGGTCGCGCGATCTCACCACCCAGCGCTTCTCCGGGCGCGCGACGCTGTACGCCGCGACGCGGGTGACGCAGGCGCCGCGCGGCCACGGCTCGCTCGTGCCCTATGCCGTGGCCCTCGTCCGCCTCGAGGAGGGGCCGCTCGTGACCGCGCAGCTGACCGACGTCGGCGACGAGACGCTGCCGGCCGGGCTGCCGCTCGAGATGGTCACCCGGAAGATCCGCGACGCGGAGGAGCACGGACTCATCGTCTACGGCTACAAGTTCCGTCCGCGTCTCGAGGAGTCGAAGGAGTCGAAACGACCATGACCGCCACCCGCTTCCTGAACCTGCGCGATGCCATCGAGCTCGTCCCCGACGGGGCGCTCCTCTCCTTCGGCGGCTTCGATCTCCAGCGCCCCCCTCTGGCGCTCGCGACCGAGCTGGTCCGCCAGGGGAAGAAACGGCTGAGGATCGTCGTGCCGCCGGCGCCGCTGCCGCTCGACCTCCTGGTCGGGGCGGGGGTCGTGGAGGAGGCGGAGTTCGGCTTCATCGGGTTCCAGTACGAGGAGGGGTTCGTCGTGGCGCCGAACGTGCGGCGCGCCGTCGAGTCGGGAACGCTGCGCTGGCGCGAGCGGGACGTGTTCGAGATCGTCCAGGGGCTCCGCGCCGCCGCGGCCGGTGTCGCCTACCTGCCGGCGCCGGGTGGAGAGGGGACCGATTACGAGCGCCACTGGCCCGCGCCCCAGGGGAAGATCGATGGGACCGGATCCGGGGCCGCCACCGCGGCGGGCGCCATCGCGCCGGCGATCGCGCCCGATTTCGTCCTGCTGCACGCGCAGGAGGCGGACCGCCACGGCAACCTTTACATCGCCGACCCGTACTTCGACGAGCTTCTGGCGCGGGCCGGCGAGCGGGTGATCGCGAGCGTCGAGCGGATCGTGGACCGGCTGCCGCACGCGACGATCCCGGCGACGCGCGTCAGCGTCGTGGTCGAGGCGCGGGCCGGGGCCTTCCCGGGAGGCTGTCACCGCCACTACCGCCATTCGGTCGCGGGGCTCAAGGCGTGGGAGGAGGCGGCGCGGGCCGGGGCCTTCCCCGGGCACGTCGAGGGGCTCATCCGCGACCGGGCCGAGCACGCGGTGCGGCTCACGTCACCCTCTCCGATCGTGGCGGTCGCACCGGGCGTGACGGCACCGGCGGAGATGGCGCCGGCGGACCGGCTGATCGTCGGGATGGCGCGGCGCATCGCCGACGGCGACGTCGTCGTGACCGGCCTCGCCTCGGCCCTGCCGATGCTGGCGGTGGCGGTGGCGCGCGCCACGCACGCGCCGCGCCTCACCTACATCAACTGCGTCGGGGCGGTCGATCCCGAGATCGTGACCGCCCTGCCGACCTCGGTCGATCCGCGCCTGCTCGAGTCGGCGAAGGCGCGCCTGGTGGTCAGCGACTTCTTCGATCTCGCCCGGCGCGGGCGCATCGACGTGATGTTCTTCGGGGCGGCGCAGGTGGACGCCGCCTCGCGCCTGAACCTCTCCTGCATCGGCGACCCGCTGCGGCCCAAGGTGAAGCTCCCCGGGCCGGCCGGCTCCACCTCCATCCGGCCGTTCGTCCGCAAGGTGGTGGTGCTCGTCCCGCGGCATGCGCCGCGGGTGCTGGTCGAGCGGGTCGATTTCGCCTCGTCGGTGCCCTCCGACCGCAACCTGGAGACCTGGGTCGTGAGCGACCTGGCGCTCCTGCGGCTCGAGGCGGGGCGGCTCATGGTCGCGTCGCGCCACGCGCCGGTCCCGGGAGACGACCTGCGGGCCCGCACCGGGTTCGCTCTGCCGGACGCCGACGCCGCCCCGGTCACCGCCGAGCCGACCGACGCCGAGCGGGATGCCATCGAGCGGCTCGATCCCACCGGCATGCGACACCGGCTTGCCGGATGACCGCGCCCCTGTTCGGCACGTCACGTCACGCCAACCCCGGGAGGAATTCTCGATGATGCCCACGATGCGGGCGGTGGTCCTGCGCCAGTTCGGTCCCCCCGAGAACTTGCTGCTCGAGGAGGTCCAGGCCCCCTCACCCGATCGCCTGCGGCCGGGAGAGGTGCTGGTGCGGGTCGAGTCGGTCGGCGTCTGCTACCACGACCTGATCAACCGGCAGGGGAACCTGCCGCGGACCAAGCTGCCGAGCATCCCGGGTCACGAGATCGCCGGGACCGTGTTCGCCGTGGGACCGGAAGTGACCTCGGTCGCCGCCGGGGCGCGCGTCGCCACCATCCAGCGGGCGCCGTGCGGCCGCTGCGACCTGTGTCGCCGCGATCGCGGCAGCCTCTGCAAGGAGGGGGTCTTCTTCGGGGAAGAGATCCCCGGCGGGTACGCCCAGTGGGTCGTGGCGCCGGAGCAGGCGCTGGCGCCGGTCCCCGTTGGGCTGGCCACGGACGCGGCGGCCATCTGCGCCTGCACCCTCGGCACCGCCCTGCACGTGGCGCGCACCCGGGGCCGGGTGCAGCCGGGGGAGCAGGTGCTGATCACCGGCGCCTCGGGCGGCGTCGGCCTGCATGCGATCCAGGTGGTGCGCCATCTCGGCGCTCTCCCGATCGCGGTCACGTCGTCGGAGGCGAAGGCGGCCCGGCTGCGCGAGGCCGGGGCGCAGGAGGTCATCGTCTCTCCCGATCTCCAGTTCGCGCGCGAGGTGCGGCGCAGGACCGCGGGACGCGGGGCCGACGTCGTCCTCGAGATCACCGGCGCCCTCACCTTCGACCAGTCGCTCCGCTCGCTCGCGCCGGGGGGCCGGCTGGTCGTCGTCGGCAACCTGGAGACCCGCACCGTGGAGGTGAACCCCGGGCTCGTCATCCTCAAGGAGCTGGAGATCATCGGCTCCTTCGCCACCTCCACCTCCGAGCTGCGCGAGGTGTTCGAACTCGTGCGCCAGGGGACGCTGACCCCGGTCGTGTCGCAGGTCATGCCACTGGCCGAGGCGGCCGCGGCCCACCGGATGCTCCAGGAGCGGGCGGTTCTCGGCCGGGTCGTCCTCAGCGTCTGATTGGCCGTACCATGTGTGCCGGATGATCCGGATTCTGTCCCGCTCCCTCCTGGCGCTCGTCGCCGCCGCGGCCCTCGCCGCCTGCGGCGCCGGGGCCCGGGGGAACACCGCGGGGTCCGGAGAAGGCCAGGACAAGGAGGCCGGGATGACCGACTACCGCAAGCCGTCGGAGGAGGAGCTCCGGAAGCGGCTGACGCCAGTGCAGTTCAACGTGACCCAGAAGGACGCGACCGAGCCGTCGTTCCGCAACGAGTACTGGGACAACCACGCGCCGGGGATTTACGTGGACGTCGTCTCCGGCGAGCCGCTCTTCTCGTCGATCGACAAGTTCGAGTCGGGGACCGGCTGGCCGTCGTTCACCCGACCGCTCGCGCCGGAGAACGTCGCGGAGCACACCGACACGAAGTTCTTCATGACCCGGACGGAGGTGCGGTCGAAGCACGCCGACTCGCACCTCGGCCACGTCTTCGACGACGGTCCGGCCCCCACCGGGCAGCGCTACTGCATGAACTCGGCGGCGCTGCGCTTCGTCCCGGTCGATCGCCTCGAGGCGGAGGGGTACGGGCGGTACCTCCCCCTGTTCGGCAAGCCCGCGGCCGCCGGCGCGGCCACCGCGGTGACCGCCGGCGACAAGGCCGGGGCGGCCGCCTCGGCGTCGGACAAGGGGAAGGACTCGGGGCAGCGCGAGACGGCGATCCTGGCCGGCGGCTGCTTCTGGGGGATGGAGGAAATCATCCGTGAGATTCCCGGTGTCATCGACACCGAGGTCGGCTACACCGGCGGGATCACCAAGAACCCGGTCTACGAGCAGGTGCATGCCGGGACCAGCGGGCACGCCGAGGCGGTGCGGGTGATCTTCGACCCGGCGCGGCTGTCGTACGAGGCGCTTCTGGGATGGTTCTTCCGGATGCACGACCCGACGACGCCCAACCGGCAGGGGAACGACATCGGCACGTCGTACCGCTCGGCGATCTTCTACACCAGCGACGCGCAGCGGAAGACGGCCGAAGAGGTCAAGCGGAAGGTCGACGCCTCGGGGAAATGGCCGCGGCCGATCGTCACGGAGATCACCAAGGCCTCGGACTTCTATACGGCCGAGGATTACCACCAGGACTATCTCGAGAAGAACCCCGGCGGCTATACCTGCCACTTCCTGCGCGACTGAGGCCGCGCACCCGGAGCACGGGCCGGGCGCTCCCGGCTCACTCGGGGCGCGTCGCGAGCTTCAGCGCGGGATCGGTGACCAGACCGATCGGGTAGATCCCCGGGTTCTCCCAGTACGGGCTGCGACGGAAGAAGAAGTCGAGACGCTTGCTCTTGTCGCCGGCGAACGCCGGGTCGGCGAGGGCCTTCTCGAATTCCGCCTTGAGCCCCGGGTCCTTCTCCAGCATGGCGCGGGCCAGCTCTTCGACGACGTACGCCTCGGCGAACTCCTTCTGCTCGAAGACGGCGTCGAAGAAGCCCCACGACACGAAGGAGTCGGGTCCGAGCGGCTCCAGCAGGTTCACGGCGACGGCGGAGCCCGGCTGATCGAGCGGCACGACGACGGTGCCGGCGGGGAAGACGCGCGGCACGCTCCGGAGGCGCTCCGCCTTGCAGGTGACGGGATGCCGTCCTTCGAACGGCGCCTCCTGCCACTTCGGCTCGCTGAGGCGGTACCCCTCGACCGGTGTGGTCAGCGGCGCGGTGAGCCGCTGCAGGCGCAGGCCGTGCGCCTCGAGGACGGCGATCTCATCGGTCCACTGCGGCGGCACGAGATAGGCGCGCGGCCGATCCACCTCGAGCGTCACCTCGATGTGATCCCGGAGGGGGACCTTGAGGTCGAGCGGCTCCTTGCCGTACCGGATGCGCATCCCGCCCGAGATCGGACTCGGCTCGCGCGTGTACGAGACGCCCGGGAAGGGGACCGTCCGCGTCGCCTCGGTGGTGCGGTACGCGAGCGGCGTCTTCCCCGGACGGCTCGCCGCCTCCTCGGCCGCCCGGATGGCGTCCCGGAGTCCTTTCCGATCCCGGCCGCATTCCAGGAGGAGGCCGGCCACCGTGGCATAGGTCGCGTCGACGCGCGCCTTGTAGTCCTTGAGCATGTGGGTTTCGATGAGGAACGACGGCCGGTTCTGCAGCACCGTGTAGCCGGTGGAGAAGCGCGGCGTCGCCGCGCCGGCCACGAGCCCCGCCGCGGGGTCGGTGCTGTCCACGAGGTCGATGTAGGGGGAGATCGTCGTCCCGGCCGCCGCGATCGCCGGGACGGCGCGGCCCTCGACGGCGCTCTTCACCCAGTCGGCGACCGGCTTCGGGGTGTTCGGGCCGGACTCGATCGCGTAGGTCATGACCGGCCGGTAGTCGGCGCCGTCGGTGACGTGCGCGTCGATCAGCAGGTCGGGCCACCAGGTTGTGTACACCTTGAGCCAGGCACGCGTCTCCGGCGCATCGGCCTTGAGGTAGTCGCGGTTCAGGTTGAGGTTGCGCGCCGTCGTCCGCCAGCCCATCTCCTTCGGGCCGTTCTGGTTGGTGCGGTTGTACGCCCCGAAGCGCTCGTGGCCGTCCACGTTGTACATGGGCATGAACAGCAGGATGGCGCCGTCGAGGAGCGCCGCGCGCGACTTGGTGACCGCCAGGTCGCGCAGCAGCATCATCCCGGCGTCCTTGCCGTCGATCTCGCCGGCGTGGATGCCGGCCTGCAGCAGCACGATCGCCTTGCCGGTCTTCCGCGCCGCCGCCGGATCGAACGCCCGATCGCTCGACGCGACCACGAGCACGAGGTCGCGCCCCTCGCCGCTCTTCCCGAACGACGACACCTTGATCCAGGGGGAGGATTTTTCGAGGCGCTTCAGGTAGTCGATGGTCTCCTGGTACCGCGGCGTCTCGAGGAACCCGCTCTTCTCATACGCCGTCTGCCACGATGCCGCGGGGACCTCGGCCGTCGCCGCCTGCGCGGCCCGGGCCTCCGCGAGACCGAGCACGACGACGACTCCGAGCGCCGCGGCGCGCCTCACGCCTGCGTCCCCTTGACCTGACCGGTGCGCCTCCGCTTCGCCACCTTCACCTGCTTCTTCGCGGCGCGACCCGGCTTCGGCGTGCGGCCCGGCGCGATGACGACGCCGGTTTTCGCGCGGTAGTACTCCTGGATCTTCTCCCACGCCTCCTCGGCGGTCTCCGCGAAGCGGAACAGATCGAGGTCGGACGGGGCGATCACTCCCTGGTCGCGCAGGAAGTCGAAGTTGATGAGCGTCGTCCACCACTTGCGGTTGAACAGAATCACCGGCAGGGATCCGACCTTGCCGGTCTGCACCAGGGTCAGCGCTTCGAACAGCTCGTCGAGCGTGCCATAGCCTCCCGGGAAGATCACCATCGCCTTGGCGCGCATCATGAAGTGCATCTTCCGGATCGCGAAGTAATGGAACTGGAACGACAGCGACGGGGTGATGTACGCGTTGGGGTACTGCTCGTGCGGCAGCGTGATGTTCAGCCCGACCGTCTTGGCGCCGACGTCGTGCGCCCCGCGGTTGGCCGCCTCCATGATGCCGGGGCCGCCGCCGGTCACGATGACGTAGTCGCAGCGGCCGTCGCGCTGGCAGGTGGAGGAGACGAGCTTCGCGAAGCGGCGCGACTCGTCATAGAAGCGGGAGTTGGCGACGACCTGCCGCGCGATCGTCAGCCGCTGCCGGAGCGCCGCGCTCCGCGGCGAGCGCTTCAGCTCCTGCTCGAGGGCCCGCACCGTCCGGGACGACTCGCGCCGCGTCACGGTGCGGGTGCTGCCGAAGACCACGATGGTCGAGCGGATCCCCTGCTCGCGGAGCCCCAGCTCCGGCTTCAAGAGCTCGAGCTGCAGGCGCACCGGCCGCAGGTCCTCGCGCTTCAGGAACTCGACGTCCTCGTAGGCGCGCAGATACGAGCGCGATTCCTGCATGCGCCGGATCAGATCCCGCTGCAGCTTGCTGAGCAACGATCCTCCTCGCCGGCCGTTGCCTCCGGGCTCCCGTGCGGGAGCCCCGTCGAGGATGCGGGGCCGGGGCGCGGCATTGTAATCTCCCGCTCCGGCATGAGGGCCCCCCGATGCGCCGCCGCCTGAAACGCGCCGTCACGTCCGCCGCCCTGCGCCCCGGACGGGCGCTGCGGGAGGCGCTCGCCTCGGGCTACGGCCGCGGCGACCTCCTGGCCGACCTGCAGGCCGGCGCCATCGTCGGCATCGTCGCCCTGCCGCTGTCGATGGCGCTCGCCATCGCCTCCGGGGTCCCGCCGCAGCACGGCCTGCAGACCGCCATGGTGGCGGGGCTGGTGGCGGCCCTGTGCGGCGGGTCGCGCGTGCAGGTGACCGGCCCGACCGCCGCCTTCGTGGTCATCCTGGCGCCGATCGCGGCGCGCCACGGGATCGGCGGGCTCCTGATGGCCACGCTCCTGGCGGGGCTCATCCTCGTGGCGATGGGGACGGCCCGCCTCGGACGCTTCATCGAATTCGTCCCATACCCGGTCACGGCCGGGTTCACCGCCGGCATCGCGGTCGTCATCGGCAGCCTGCAGATCAAAGACTTCCTGGGGCTCGAGGTGGCGCGGACGCCGGAGCACTACCTCGAACGGCTGGCGCTCCTCGTCCGCTCCCTGCCGACGTTCCATCGCGACGATCTGCTCGCGGGGCTCGCGACCATGGTCCTCCTCCTCGCGTGGCCGAAGGTCACCCGCCGTCTGCCGGCGCCGCTCCTGGCGCTGACGGTCGTCACCGCGGCCTGCTGGGCGGCCGAGGCGCTCTTCCCCGGCTTCGAGGTGGCGACCATCGCCCGCCGCTTCCCCGGGGTCGCCGGGCTGCCGGACGGGATCCCGCGCCTGCCGCCGATCCCCTCCTGGCCCTGGTCGCACCCCGGCGCGGACGGCCTGCCGTTCCACCTCAAGTGGGAGGTGATCCGCACGCTCGCCGGGCCGGCCTTCGCCATCGCCATGCTCGGGGCGATCGAGTCGCTCCTCTCGGCGACCGTGGCGGACGGCATGACCGGCGACAAGCACGACTCCGACGCGGAGCTCGTCGGCCAGGGGCTGGCCAACATCGTCGCCCCGTTCTTCGGCGGCATCGCCGCCACCGGCGCCATCGCGCGCACCGCGACCAACGTGCGGTTCGGGGGGCGGACCCCGCTGGCGGCGGTGTTCCACGCCCTCTTCATCCTCGCCGCGGTGCTCCTCCTGGCGCCGGTCCTCGGCCACCTGCCGATGGCGGCGCTCGCCGCGCTGCTCCTCGTCGTCGCCTGGAACATGGGGGAGTTCCGGCACGTGGCCCACGTGCTGCGGGTGGCGCCGCGCGGGGACGTCCTGGTGCTCCTGACGTGCTTCACCCTGACGGTGCTCTTCGACATGGTGGTGGCGGTGTCGGTCGGGGTGGTGCTGGCGGCGTTCCTGTTCATGGAGCGGATGGCCGACACGGCCCGGGCCGATCTGCTGACGGAGGAGCACCCGGAGTTCCTGCACGGCCTGCCGCGCAACCTGGTGATCTACGAGGTGGCCGGGCCGCTCTTCTTCGGCGCGGCCCAGAAGGCCATGAGCACGCTGCGGACCTTGCGGAAGAACGTCAAGGTCGTGGTGTTCGACCTGCGCGCCGTGCCGGTCATGGACGCCACCGGGCTCGTCAACCTCGAGTCGGCGATCCGCCGGCTGCACCAGGCCGGGATCTTCGTCGTCCTCGGCGGGCTGAACCGCCAGCCGCGCGCCGTGCTCCTCGACGCCGGCTGGCGCGAGGAGCCGGGGCGCCTCGCCTTCGAGGACTCGTTCGCCGCCGCCGTCGAGACCGGCCGCCGCCGGCTTGTCGAGCTGGAACCGCAGGCCGCGTCCGAGCCGCAGCCCGGCATTTGACACCGGCGCCGAGCGGAACGCTATAATCCGCCCCCTTCCGATGCCTTCTGAGCGCCGAAGTCGCACGCGGGCGAAGCCGGTCCCGCGACGCAAGCCCGTTCCATCCCGTTCCACGCCCAAACCCGGCCTGACCTACCGCGACGCCGGCGTGAACATCGACGCCAAGATGAAAGCGATCGAGCGCCTGAAGGGCGTGGCCCGCGGCACGCACCGTCGCGGCGTCCTCGGCGAGATCGGCTCGTTCGGCGGGCTGTTCGACCTGCTCGACGCCGGCGCCTGGAAGCGCCCGATCCTGGTCAGCAGCACCGACGGGGTGGGGACGAAGATCAAGATCGCCATGCGGGTGGGGGACCACACCACGGTCGGACAGGACCTGGTGAACCACTGCGTCAACGACATCCTGGTGCAGGGGGCGTTCCCGCTGTTCTTCCTCGACTACATCGCCATGGGGAAGGTGGTGCCCCAGGTGCTGGTGGATCTCGCCTCGGGGATGGCGAAGGGCTGCCGCGAGGCCGGCTGTGCCCTCCTCGGCGGGGAGACGGCGGAGATGCCGGACCTGTACCGGCAGGGGGAGTACGACCTGGCCGGGTTCATCGTCGGCGCGGTGGACCGCAGCCACCTCATCGACGGCGGGCGTATCTCGGCGGGGGACGTCCTGCTCGGGCTCGCGTCCTCGGGGCTGCACACCAATGGCTACTCGCTCGCCCGCAAGGTCTTCTTCGAAAGGCGCGGCCTCAAGCCGCAGTCGGTCGTGCCCGAGCTGGGGAAGAGCGTCGGCGAGGCGCTGCTCGCGATCCACCGCTCCTACCTGCCGGTGCTGCGCGATCTCGTCCCGGGCGGGGCGCTGTACGGGCTGGCCCACATCACCGGCGGCGGCTTCACCGACAACATCCCGCGCATCCTGCCGAAGGGGACCGCGGCGCGGATCGAGCTCGGGACCTGGCCGGTCCCGCCCCTCTTCCGCCTGCTGCAGCGGGACGGGCGGATCGCCGACGAGGAGATGCTGCGCACCTTCAACATGGGGATCGGCATGGTGCTGGTGGTGCCGGCGCACCGCGAGGCGGAGGTGACGACGCACCTCGACCGGATGCGCGAGCCGTACTGGCGCATCGGGGAGATCGTCCCGGGGCACCGCAAGGTGGTCTACGAGCGCTCCGCGGCGGCGACGGGGGAGGGATGGACCTCTACGCCGCCTTCCTGAGCGGCATGGCGGTGCTGTTCGTGGTGAGCGCCGTCCTGCTCCTCACCCTGACGGTCGTGCAGGTGGCGCGCCGCCGCGGCCGGCGGGCCGCCGCCTACCTGGCCCTGACGCTCCTCGCCTGCGGCGTCGCCGCCGGCTTCTACCTCGTCCGCGGCCTCATCTGACGATGCCCGCCACGCGCCGGCCGCGACGGGCGCCGGCCGGCCGGTCCCGGCGCGCTCTCGATCCGTCGCGCCGCCTCGGCGTCCTGATCTCCGGGCGCGGCTCGAACCTGCTCGCGATCCTCGATCGGATCCGCAGCCGCGCCCTGCGCGCCGAGGTGGCGGTGGTCCTGTGCAACGAGCCGGGCGCCGCCGGGATCGCGGCGGCACGGCGGCGCGGCATCGAGGTCGTCGTGATCGACCACCGCGCCAGCCCCACGCGCGAGGAGCACGACGCGGCCATGGCCGAGGCGCTGGAGCGGCGCGGTGTGGCGCTGGTCTGCCTCGCCGGGTACATGCGCCTGCTCTCCCCGTGGTTCATCCGGCGCTTCGCCGGACGCATCCTCAACATCCACCCGTCGCTCCTGCCGGCGTTTCCCGGCACGGGGGCCCAGGCGGCGGCGCTCCGGCACGGCGTGCGCGTCAGCGGCTGCACGGTGCACTACGTCAACGAAGAGCTCGACGCCGGGCCGATCCTCCTGCAGGTCCCTGTTGAGGTGCGCGACGGCGACACGGCGGAGTCGCTGGCCGCGCGCATCCTGAAAGAGGAGCACCGCCTCTACAGCCGCGCCATCGCGCTCCACCTCGATGGCCGGCTGCGGATCGAGGGACGCCGGGTGAGCGTCACCGGACGCGCTGCGTCCGCCCGCGGACGCCGCCGGGGCTGAGCCGGTCCCCGGCTCCCGACCGGCCCCCGGCACGTCGCTTGCTGAGATGGGGGCATGCCTCCGGACCCGGCCACCGCCGCCGCTGCTCCTCCCGACGTCACGTCCTATCCGGTCGAGCCACCCGTCCCGGAGGAGGCCTCGGGCGCGCAGCCGCTCGCCGATCTCCCGGCGCTCGTCCTGCGCCCGCGCGACAAGCTCCTGCGCTTCGGGACGCGCGGCATGAGCCACGCGGAGCTTCTGGCCGTGGTCCTCGGGAGCGGCATCCGCGGCCGCAACGTGCTCAAGGTGGCGGAGGATCTCGTGGCGCGCTACAGCCCGGCGGGGCTCCCCTCGGCCGGGCTTCAGGAACTGGCCGCGAATCCCGGCATCGGCCGGGCGCGCGCCTGCCAGATCCTCGCCAGCCTCGAGCTCGGCCGCCGGCTGACCGCGCCCCCCGGAGACGAGCCGCGCGTCGGCAGCCCGGCCGAGGCGTTCGCGCTCGTGCGCGACTTGAAAGCGGCCCGCAAGGAGCACCTGGTGGCGCTGTACCTCGATGCGCAGAACCGGCTGCTCCTGCGTGAGACGGTGTCGATCGGCAGCCTCAACACCACCCGCACGCATCCGCGCGAGGTGCTGCAGCCCGCCATCGTCCACGGCGCCCTCGCCTTCGTTCTCGCCCACAACCACCCCTCCGGGTCGCTCGACGCCAGCCGCGACGACATCGAGTTCACCCGCACCATGCAGCGCGCCGGAGAATTGATGGGGATCAGCCTGTACGACCACCTGATCGTCAGCCGCCGCGGCTTCCTGAGCCTGCGCGAGCGCGGCTTGATGTAGCTACTGGCAGGCGCCGATGGACTGCGGCTTGCACGCCGCCAGGGCAGGGCGTCGCTCGCCCGCGCTCGATCGGCCGTACGACCCCTCGTTCGCCGAGCTCTGCGGCACCACGATCCAGAATGAATTGGCCGGCGGGTTCTCGATCAGCCAGGTTCTGGAGCGACCGGTCGTGCAGGTGAGGCTGGTCAGCCCGGCCCAACTGCCGATGCGTCCCTGGTACACGGCGTAATCCTGGTCCGGAACCGCGGCATTGTTGCAGGGCAGATTCCAGGTGAGTCTGACGCTCCCGGGGGCCACGCCGCTGCCGTGGCCGCGGATCATCCAGGTGCTCGAGGGGCTGGTGAACAGGGTGAAGCCGCTGGGGTCGGTCGAATTGGCCTGCCGCCAGGAATCGCCGCTGCGGCTGGTGTCGTAGTCGAAGATGTAGGTGGTCCCCGCGTCGGCGACGAGGTCGTAGAAGCCGATGTAGAGGTCTCCCGAGGTCACGATGACCGGATCTTCGAGAGTGAACTGGTTCCAGGCCCCGGCGCCGACGACCTGGACCGCAGTGTCCTGGGTCGACGCGAGGCTTGCGCCGACCGGGGTCCCCGATCCGGCGGGGTCCTGGTACACCAGGATGCGGATGGCCCGGCCCGGGGCGATCGTCGAGGTGTTCGAGAACCTGACGTCCACGCCCGTGAGCTTGAACGGGTAGCACGCGGGCTTGAAGCGCTTGATCCAGGCCCCCCGGGACGTGCCGGTGTAGCCGTAGCTGCCGTTGGTGGCGCCATCGTCAGCCTGCAGGTTCGCGGCGGCGCAGAGGCCCGCGCTGCTCACCTGGAGGCCGCCCGTGTCGCCGGGCATGCCGGCGGCCTCCATGCATCGCGGGTAGGCCGCCTGCGCGCCCGGCCGGATCTTCTCGTCACGCTCGCGCTGGTGGAAGGTGCTCAGCCGGACGTTGCAGTACGACATGATCGTGCCGGTGGTCTGCACCACCGGTCCCGCATAGCAGCCCGCTTCGGTGTTGTTGCACCGGTCGATCTCGGGCACATAGCAGTGGGAATGCGGGCTCGAGAAGTTGTGCCCGATCTCGTGCGCCACCAGCCGCCGCTCCCACGAACCGCCCCTCCCTTCGAGCAGGCTGACGCCGTAGTCACGGGCGTTGGTGTTCACCGGCACGTTGCTGCACAGCACATTGATGTAGGCACGGCCCGCGCCGCCCGAGGGGGAGGTGCTGAAGACATGCGCGGCGGTGCGGAAGACGCTCCGCAGCGACGGCGTGCCGTTCCATTTGGCGCGCATCTCGTCGAGCAGGGTCGAGGTGTTGTTCGAGCCGCCGGTGTAGCCGTCCGGCTCGGTGGTGTTCATCAGGAGGTAGGGCACCTCGAGCTGGACCTTGACGTCGCTCTCGTAGATGGCCGACACCTGGGCCATGAGATTGAGCGTGTAGGCCGTCGCGGCCGCCACCCCGCCGTGCTTCGCGACCCACTCGACCGTCCCCTCGACGGCGATCGTCCCCGCGAGGAGCGTGTTCACATCGATGGCCACCGATGCGAGACCGGGCTCGCCCGGGAGCGGCATGACGCCGGCGAGGTCGGCCGCCTCGCCCCCGTCGCATCGACCCGAGGGTCCCCCCTCGAGCGTTGCATCGACCATCTCGATCTCGGACGCCCCGGGCCGGTCGAGCGACCAGGCGCGCGGGCTGATGGTGTATTCGCGGCCCTCCACCCTGATGAACCCGGCGATGCGCCGGTCGAAGAGGCTCAGGGAAACCAGGCTCTCCGGGTCACCGGCGACCCGCCCTCGGAAAAAACGCATGTCCGGAGGCGCGGTCTCGCGGAGGCCTCCCGGTTCGCCCACGAAGAAGCGCGTCCGCCCGGTCGTGACGTCGGTCGATGCCACGTCGAGGTCGATGCGGCGCCCGTCCGGAAGCGGGATATCGGCGACCCGCGCGCTGCCGGCGCGGAAGAGGCGCCGCAGCGCCCCGGCATCGAGGGCGAGCCCGATCCGTCCCTCGCCCCGGCTCTCGGGGGCCCCCGGGGCGAGCCGGATGGTCTCCGCGCGCGCCGCGACGGGCCCCTGCGCCCTGACGCCAAAAGCGAGAAGGAGCCCGAGCAGCCCCACCGCGAGTATCGGTCGACGAGCCATGACCTCCCCCTTGCGCATCGTCCGCAGGGAAGAAAAAGCCGGTCACACAGCCTGTCGGGAGGGGTTGACGGAGAGTGTGATGAGTCGGTTTCGGCAACGATCGTATCTCAGTTGATCCCCGGATTGACCGGTCGAATTGCGCGGGCGTACTCTGCAGTCTGGACGATGATGCGCGTCAGCAAGGCCGTTCCCGTACTGTTGCTCCTGGCGCTCGCTCTCGTCGCCCCGCACCTTCTTCTGTCCGAGTCCGCAGCGGCGGAAGGCCCTGTCGTCGTCGGGCGGGTTCGGGTCACGCCGGTCGAAACAACGTCCCAGGAGCGCGTCCGGACGATCGAACGGCTGCTCGAGCGCCGCTTCGCCGGGCGTGCCGCCGGGGGCGTTCCCACAAGCCAGATCATTTCCGTGGGGCCGAATCCCGAAGCGGCGTCCCTGTACAGCGCCATCCTCTACGACTACGCCGTCGAGAAAGGGTTCGAGCTGTCCCTCGACGAAGCGGGGAACGAGATCGGCCGCCGTTCGCTGGACGGTCAGCCGGACCTGGCGCGGGACGAGCCGGAACGGGCGCAGGCGATCGTGAAGCGGACCGCCCCCTGGTCCGCCGGGATCGCGGACGGTTCGCTCCGACTCTACGAGCCGATGCCGCCGGTGTTCGCCGACTCCAGCGGGCGTCGCCGGATCAACGTGGGAATCATGCAGGCCGCCAACCGCCCCGGCATGAACCTGCTCCCGGTGAACGAGATCGTGTCGGTCCACATCCCTTCCGGTGCGATCCAGCGCCACGCCGGGGGCGCGCCGCCGACGTCATCGGCGACCGCTGCGACCTGCGGGCCGCCCGCCCAGACCTCGTGCACGTCGATCCAATCGTGCGCGAACGCCTCGCTGATCGAGTGGCCGAGCACCAACCCGATCTGGAGCCTCAAGATACGCCATCCGTATTGCACCAGGTCCGTGCAGGCCAACGCCACCGGCATCGAGCTGACGGACGTCTCCTTCCAGGGGAAGCTCGTCCTGAGCCGCACGGAGATGCCGGTCCTGAACGTCGAGTACGAGGGGGACGTGTGCGGCCCCTACCGGGACTGGCTGTGGGAGGAGGACTGCTTCCAGGCCACCGGGACGGACGTGGCGCCGGGAATCAGGGTGACTTCGGGCGCTCCGCCTGTCACCTTCTGCGAGCAGGGGACCGACCAGGGAAACTTCAGGGGCGTGGCCATCTACGACGAGGGATCGTCGTTGTGGCTGGTCACCGAAGCCGAGGCGGGCTGGTATCGCTACCTCATGCAGTGGAGGCTGCACGCCGACGGCAGGATCGAGCCGATCTTCGCCTTCGGCGGTGTCGAGAACTCCTGCACCTGCGCGGCGCACCACCACCACGCGTACTGGAGGTTCGAGTTCGGGCTCGACGGCGTGGCCGCGGACCCGGCGACCGGGATCGCCACCGTCGCATGGCAACGACCCGGGGCGCCCGCCAGTCCCGATCCGATTGCGTCGGAAGGACGCTTTGACCGCTCCAGCACCTTTCCCGAGAACGACTGGCTGCGGATCGAAAACCCGGGGACCGGGACCGCCTGGATCCTGATGCCGTCCGCGCGCGATGGCTCCGCGCTGGGGGACAGCTACGCCAAGGGGGACCTCTGGGCCCTGGCGCAACAGTCCGGCGAGATCAACGACCAGAACGTGGACACGAGCATTCGCCTGGACCCCTGGGTCAACGGCGAGCCTCTGGGCGCTTCGAAGCGCCTGGTCCTCTGGTACCGCGGAGGGTGGGCGCACGATGAGTCGCACACCGGGTGTGGATTCGCGGGGCCGACACTGGCCCCCGCGGGGCTGGACCGCGACGGCGACGGCCGCACGGTCGGGTTCGGCGACTGCGACGACGGCAATCCCCTGGTCTGGTCGACGCCGGCGGAGGTGACCGGAGTGCGGCTGTCGCATGACCTCGGCTCGGGAATGACGCAGCTGCAATGGACGCCTGCCGCCGGCGGCGCGACGGCGCCGGTCTATGACGCGATCCGGTCCTCGAACCCCGCCGATTTCGCGGCGGGGAGCACGTGCATCGAGTCGGATGGTCAGGACACCTCCGCCACTGACGGGACGAGCCCCGGCCTGCAGGCTGTCTTCTTCTACCAGGTCCGGGCGGAGAACTCCTGCCCCTCGGGGCTGGGACAGGGCCCGCTGGGGAAGAACTCCGCCGGCCAGGAACGCTCCGGCCGGCTCTGCCCGTAGATCGGCAGGCTCGCCCGGGAGTCCCGACGCAGGGGGCCTTGTGCGGTAGGATTCGCCGCCATGGCACGGAAAACGGCCCCATTCGCGTTCGCCCCGCCCGCCGAGCAGATCGAGTTCCTGCGCAAGGGCGCGGTGGACATCATCCGCGTCGAGGAGCTCGAGAAGAAGCTGGAGCGCTCCCGCGCGACCGGAAAGCCGCTGACGATCAAGGTCGGCTTCGATCCGTCGGCGCCGGACCTGCACCTCGGGCACACCGTCGTCCTCCGGAAGATGAAGCACTTCCAGGACCTCGGGCACCGGGTGGTCTTCGTCATCGGCGACTTCACCGGGATGATCGGCGACCCGACCGGGCAGTCGAAGACCCGCCCCGCCCTCACGAAGGAGCAGGTGCAGGCGAACGCCGCCACGTACAAGAAGCAGGTCTTCAAGATCCTCCACCCGAAGAAGACGGTCGTGGCCTTCAACAGCACCTGGCTCACGAAGCTCGGGGCGGCCGGATTCATCACGCTCGCGGGGAAATACACCGTGGCGCGGCTGCTCGAGCGGGACGACTTCATGAAGCGCTACAAGGCCCAGCAGCCGATCGGTCTCCACGAGTTCATGTATCCGCTGGCGCAGGGGTACGACTCGGTGGCGCTGGAGGCGGACGTCGAGATGGGGGGGACCGACCAGACCTTCAACCTCCTCGTCGGGCGCGATCTGATGCGCGAGTACGGCCTCGAACCTCAAGTGGTATTGACCCTGCCGCTCCTCGAGGGGACCGACGGGGTCGAGAAGATGTCGAAATCGCTCGGCAACGCCATCGGTATCGCCGAATCGCCGCGCGAGATCTTCGGCAAGACGATGTCGCTGTCGGATGACCTGATGTGGCGCTACTACACCCTGTGCACCGACCTGACCCTGCGCGACATCGAGGCCCTGAAGGGGCGCGTGGCGGCGGGGGAGACCCACCCGAAGCAGGCGAAGGGGGAGCTGGCGCGCCGCATCGTCGCCGACTTCCACGGGGAAGAGGCCGCGACCGAGGCGGCGGCGGAGTTCGAGCGGATCTTCGCGCGCAAGGAGACCCCCGACGAAGTCCGCGAGGTGCGCCTGCCGTCGGCGGCGGAGCCGCTGTGGATCCCGAAGCTCCTGGTCTCGGCGGGGCTGGCGAAGTCCAACGGCGAGGCGCGCCGCCTCATCGAGCAGGGGGGGGTGAGCCTCGACGGCCTTCGCCTGTCCGATCCGGCGGCGACGATCGCCGCCCGCCCGACCGCGTCCCACCTGTTCAAGGTCGGCAAGCGCCACTTCGTCCGCGTCATCTTCGACTGAGGGGCGGAGGGTCGCGCCGCGGTCAGGGCTTGGCGTCGAGGATCGCGCGCACCTCGTCGGGCGACAGGCCGGTGACGGAGGCGAGGCGCGGAATCGGCCAGCCGCGGTGCTGGCGCACGAACTCCTCGAGCTCGCCGCGCTCCGGCGCGTCGTCGAGGTAGAAGAGCCGCTTCATCAGGGTGTCGATCTCCTCGCGCTGCGCGGCCGGGTCCTTCTTTTTCGCGAGCAGCTCGAAGATCACCATGGTCGAGCCCGTGCGCGCGAACCCCGACATCGGCTGCATGCCGATCGGGGTGCCCCCGATGGTCGGCGGCGGGATGGCGGTGGCGCGCAACTGCTGCATCTCCTCGCGGCTGCGATACACCGTGAGGGACAGGCGGTCCCCCCCCTCGCTCGCCACCCGCTCGAGATACACCGTCTCCAGCCGTCCGAACAGCACCGGCGCGTCGGGGCGTCCGTAGCCGATCCCCTCGAGGGTCAGGACATTCGGCTCGATGGCGGAGGCGGCGGATTTCAGGTCGAGCCGCAGCCGCAGCGTCCGTCCTTCGTAGGCGCTGCGCGCCTCGTTCACGACGTCGCGCGCCACGCCCAGGACGGGCGGGGAGCCCGCCACCGCCAGGAGCGCGGCGACCGGAAGCGACAGGAGAGGCCGGAGATTCACGCCCACGATTGTAATAGGATGCGCCGCCGTGCCCACGAGTGCCTTCCACGTCCCGCCCCTCTACGCGGCGCTGCCGTTTCTGGGGATCCTGCTGTCGATCGCGATCCTGCCGGCGAGCGCCCCGCACTTCTGGCACCGGCACTACCACCAGGTCGCCCTCGCCTGGGCCGCCGTCTTCGCGGTGCCGTACCTCGTCGCGCGGCGCGCGGAGGCGGTCCACGACCTGCTGCACACCGCCGTGGGGGAATACGTGCCGTTCATCGCGCTCGTGGGATCCCTGTTCATCATCGCCGGAGGGATCGTCGTGCGCGGCCGGCTGGCGGGGACGCCGCTGCACAACACCGGGCTCCTGGCGTTCGGCACCCTCATCGCGTCGCTCATCGGGACGACCGGCGCGGCAATGGTCCTGATCCGGCCGCTCCTGCGCGCCAATGCCTGGCGCTCCCGGCGCGGGCACGTCGTGGTCTTCTTCATCTTCCTGGTCGCCAACATCGGCGGGTCGCTGACGCCGCTCGGCGATCCGCCGCTCTTCCTCGGGTTCCTCCAGGGGGTGCCGTTCTTCTGGACCCTGAAGCTCCTGCCGCATCTCGGCCTCGCCGCGGCGTTCCTGCTGCTGGTCTTCTTCGTCGTGGACACCTGGTTCCTGCGCCGGGAGACGGCGTCGCGCCCGGCGCCGGCGGAAGGCGAGCCACACCTCGGGATCGACGGCGGCATCAACCTGCTCCTGCTCGCGGCGGTGCTCGGCGCGGTGCTCCTGTCGGGCGTGTGGCATCCGGGGGCGATGACGATCCTGGGTGTCGAATGGGAGGTGGAGAGCGCCGGGCGCGACGCAATTCTGGTGCTCCTGGCGGGGCTGTCGCTGCGCCTTACGCCGGAGCGGCTGCGCCGGGCCAACGCGTTCTCCTGGGAGCCGATCCGCGAGGTGGCGTGGCTGTTCGCGGGGATCTTCGTGACCCTCATCCCGGCCATCGCGCTGTTGCGCGGCGGCGAGGGGCCGGTCGCGACCTTGCTCGGCCGCGTGACCGAGCCCTGGCAGCTCTACTGGGCGACCGGGCTGCTCTCGGCGGTGCTCGACAACGCGCCGACCTACCTGAGCTTCTTCAACGCGCTCCTCGGGAGGATGGCGCCCGGGCTGCCGACCGCCGAGGGGGTCAGGCTGCTCACGACCGACGGGGCGCTGCACCTCGAGGCGGTCGCGGCCGGCGCGGTGTTCATGGGGGCGATGACTTACATCGGCAACGCCCCCAACCTCATGGTGCGGGCCATCGCCCAGGATGCAGGGGTGCCGATGCCCTCGTTCGGCGGTTTCATCCTGCGCTACACGCTGCCGTTCCTGGTGCCGGCCCTGATCCTGGTGCAGGTCGTGCTGTTCTGATCCGCTGCTCCTCGAGCCGACCTTCTCCTGGTTGACACGGTCCGGCCTTGACGGTATATCAGCGGGCAGCCGCTCAATTTGCCGTTTTTTCGCTGAACGTTTGTCCTGCCGCGGACGAGCAACGCTGTGCTGGGGATAGGCCTTGATGCTGAGGCGTTCTCCTGCCCACCGAGGAGGACCCGCATGAACGCACTCTTCGCCTCCGGAGCGAAACGCAACCGCCTGATCGTGGCCTTCGGACTCTGCCTGCTTCTGGCGACGCCGGCGATCATGCTCTGGGCCGACAAGACCCAGCGCAACGATTTCGGCGAAGACGCCTACGAGCAGAGACATGCGCAGGACGAGGCTCGACGACTGTCGAGCGTCGCCCTGCCCGGGGGGACGCTGCCCCCGGCGGAGTTCTCACCTTTTGGAGGGGTGCTCAAGCCGCGCCGCGTCGAAGGCGCGGCGGCCGCCGAGCTCCTGCACTCGCCACTCGGCGACGTGTCCTGGAGCCCGGACGAGGACGCCGTGTTGCAGAGCCTGAAGCCGGGCCTGCGGTGGGGCCAGTCCGAGATGGAGCGCGGCCGGAAGGACTTCGCCGTGCGCGCCGGGCTCAACTACGTTCAACTGAGCCAGAGCGCCATCGACCAGCAGGGGCTGGACGCGGTGATGGGTTCGGTCTCCGAGATCGGCACGGTCCTCTCGGTCCTGCCGCGGCGCACGCTGCTGGTGAACATCGAGGCGCCCAATCTGCACCTCCTCAAGCAGAGCGACATGATCAGCCGGGCCCGCGCCTATCAGCCGGCGGAGAAGCTGGCCGCCGACCTCGGCGCCCGTCCGTACATCGAGAAGCGCCGCGCCAGCGATCCCGACCTGCGCGTCTGGGTGACCCTCGTCCCCGGTCTCAAGGCGTCGGACGTCTCCAGGAAGATCGCCTCGACCCCCGGCGTTTCGGAGGTCACGGAGAGCGAGGCCGGCGGGCAGCTCCACCTGAAGGTGCACCACAACGCGATCGACAAGCTCGCGCGCCTCGATGAGGTCCTGTACATCGACGAGGACCGCGAGATGATGCTGTTCAACGACGAGAACGTCCCGACGATCCAGGCGGGTTCGGCCGAAGACGCCAACCTCATCCGGCCGTTCGACAATGCCGGCGTGGACGGCGGCGGAATCGACACCAACGCCGACGGCGAGCGCATCAACAACGGCAGCGACGCCGTGCCGCCGCAGCTCGTCACCGTGACGGACAACGGCATCAGCTACGACACCCCGAACTTCTCGCAGACGGCCACGCAGCCGAGCACCATCACCCGGCCGATCGGCTCCACGCACCGGAAGGTCCACGCCATCCAGACGGTCACCGACTCCGGGACGTCCTGCGACGCGCAGCTCTCCGGCGCCGGCACCCACGGCCACATCGTGGCGTCGGCGATCGCGGCCTACCCGAGTCAGTTCGGCATCGGCGCGACCCGCGCCAACATCGGCGGTCCGACGCAGCCG
>Ga0111538_10002323_pt1 | contig 26852 bp, 10 predicted proteins | sample SoiMethybrSBSTD1_FD_79669 | JGI IMG/M metagenome (GOLD analysis project Ga0111538, IMG submission 79669) | Bulk soil microbial communities from a Populus tree surrounding site in Tennessee, USA - Soil MetaG P. TD hybrid SBSTD1 (version 2)... | ecosystem: Environmental > Terrestrial > Soil >...
TCCCATTGACGGGCAGCCCGTCGATGAAGCTCTGGCCGTTCACCACCCGCGCGAAGTTCTCGCAACAGTTGCCCCGCCAGAGCGGCCCCGGAGCGCCCAGTCCCCCGTAGAAGTCCCGCGAGCCCGCGTCTCCCAGCAACGACCGGTAGGCGGACGTGGCCGCCGCGTCCTCCTTCACCACCCAGAACACCGTCCGAATCGTGGTCAGCCGCGTCGTGAACTGGAGGTAGTCGCTGTTGCCGTCGAACCGCACGACCGGAAGGCCGTTCGCGGAGTCTCGCACCAGGCGCGGCAGCGCCGCCCCGGTCGACTGCGTGGCGTGGTTGCCCCTACCGGACTGGTCGAGCCATTCGCTCACCCACCCGCCACCGTTCGTCGCCAGTCCGGCGTCGGCCCGGAGCCAGAGCCGGAGCCCCGCGCTGGGTGGAGCCTCGGCCGCCTCCGTGAAGCCAGCGGTCGCCGTGAGGCTGTCGTTGAAGCCGTTCCGGAAGGCCTTGGCCTTCAAAGTCACCGAACGGTCGATCAGCAGGGCGCCGGTGTACTCCGAGGACGCCGCCGTGGGCTCCGACCCGTCCAGGGTGTAGCGGATCGTGGCGCCGGGCGTACTCGACTCGAGACGGACGGTGGTGGAGCCGCTGAAGACGCCGCCCGGCGGAATGACGGCCGGCGTTCCCGCGCTCGGCGTATACGGCCGGTATTTCGCGACCAGGTAGTCCTCGACGTCCTGACGCTCCGCGCTGGTGAGGGGACGGTCGTAGATCAGCAGCTCCGCGAGGTCGCCCCACCAGTACGTGCCGTCCAACACCCCGAAGTTGCTCGCCGCCGCGTTGCCTGTGGTGATCACGGAGACAACGGACATCGTCTGGGGCCGGGGCGTGGTGGTCCCGTTCACGACTTCGCCGTTCACCCAGGTCTGGCCGTTGATGACGACGGGGAAGTTCTCGCAGCAGTTGCCACGCCAGAGCGGCCCCGGAGCGCCCAATCCCCCGTAGAAGTCCCGTGAGCCCGCGTCTCCCAGCAACGACCGGTAGGCCGACGTCGCGGCCGGGGACTCCTTCACCACCCAGAAGACCGTCCTCACCGTCGTGAGGCGGCTCGTGAACTGGACGTAGTCGCTGTTGCCGTCGAAGCGCAGCACGGGGTACCCGTTCAGGGCGTTCTCGACCACGTGCGGACGGCTGGCCGGCGCCGCCTGCGTGAGGTGGTTGTTCTTGCCGGACTGGTCGGCCCATGCGGAGGCATTGCCGGAGGCGTCCGGGGTGATGCCGAGGTCGGCTCTCACCCACAGGTTCAGCCCCGCCAGGGGGACGCCGTCCTGGGTCGCAGCGCGGACGACCGTGACCGTGGAGGGCGGGCCGCGGTTCCCCGCCGGGTCGATCGCCACCAGGTCGAGCGCCGTGTCGAGCAGGGCCTGGACCCGCGTCGCGAAGGAGCCGTCCTGGGCCACCGTCGCCGTCGCGGTGACGCCGGTCGCCGTGTTCGTGATCTCGACCGTGGCCCGGCTTTCCACGGCCGTCGCGATGCCGGCCACCTGGGCGAACCCCGCGCCCGATTCCTCGGCCGTGATCTTCGTGACGTCGGGCGCCGCGGGCGGAGTGCGGTCGACGAAGATGGTCTTCGATCCCGTCCCCGTGACGAGGCCGGTGGCGGTGGCCACGATGTCGGCCGGTCCGTCGGGCGTGACCGAGAGATCGAGCGTGACCTCGTAGGGATCGGTATCGTCCGAGCCGGCGGCGTAGGTGACCCCCGCGACCACCACCGCGAAGTCCATCCTCGTGATGAGCTCGGAGGGCACGGCCTTGGCGAGCACGCTCTGGCGGAACGAAGGATTGACGCCCTCCGGCTTCGTCACGACCACCGTCATCGGCTTGTTGTCCACCGTGATGTCGAGCGTGAGGGTCTGGCCGACGCCCCCGAGCGTGCCCGCCCGAATACCGCGGTAGGCGGGCGGCGCCGTGACGGCGACCGTCGCCGCGCCGGGAACGAGGCCAGCGACGACGTACCGCCCATCGCTCCCCGTGGTACCCGTGAAGCTCCCGTTCGCCGACGTGACGGTGACGGTCGCCCCCGCGACGATCGCGTTGCTCGTGGTCGTGACGCGACCCGCCACCGCGCCCACGGGCAGCGCGAGGTCCGCCACGACCTCGCCGCCCGCCAGCGTCAGCTCGCGCGGCGCGGCGATGGTGCCGGCCCTGGCGGTGAGCGTGTAGGTCCCGGCGGGCACCAGATCGAACCGATAGGCTCCGGCGGCGTCGGTCGTCGTGGTTCCGACGCCCGACAGCTCGACGACGATGCCGCCGAGCAGGATCGGGTTCACGGTGGCGCGCACGACGCCGCGAAGGTTGGTCACGCTCGCGGGCACGGCCACCTCGAGCGACAGCGGAGCGCCCTCGGCCAGCGCGCCTGTCGCCTCATACGTCGCGCCGGCCTCGGTCACGCGCGCCGTCACGTTCCCGATCGGAAGCGTGGTGACGACGACGCCGTCGGCGCCGGTGGTGCGCTGGCGGATGCGATCACCGGCGAGGGCCGTCGCGTGGCCGCTCTCGAGGGTCACGATCGCGCCCGCGAGCGGCAGCGGCCCGCGGCGGACGGTGACGGTGACCGTCTCGCGCACCGGCACCACGAGGTCCACGGCGGCGCTTTCCCCGGCGCTCGTGCTCCCGGCGGCGGTGGCGACCACCACGCCCTCGCCGTCGAGGGCCTCCACGGTGAACGGCCCGCCCACCGGCAAGGGCGCGACGTATTGGCCGCCCGCGCCCGTCACCACTACGAGCGACCAGGGCTGGATGCGCAAGGCGTGGCCCGCGGCGGTCATCTGATCCACGTCGCGCCGCACCGTCCCGCTGACCGTGGGACCGGCGTAGGCGCGCAGGACGTGGGTGGGCGAGATCAGCTCGTAGCCGCCCGTCTGCGTGCCCGCGGCCCGGGCCACGATCAGGTAGCGCCCCGCCGCGGCGGCCGTGAACCGGACGCGCGCGTTGTGGTCCGAGGCGGAGATGTTGTCGCTCTCCCCCGCCAGCGTGCCGTCCGGGCCGTAGAGCGCGAGGTGCGGGTCGCTCAGGGCGGGCGTGGTCCCGAGCGCCGTCCCCACGAGCAGGACGTCGACGAGCTGGCCGGCGGCGGCCTCGATCTCCCAGAAGTCGCGCTGCCCGGCCGTGAGGAGACGCCCCATCGGAAGGAGCGCGTCCAGGTTCACGGTGGTGCCCTGCCCGGCCAGCGTGCCGCGCACCTCGGCCCGCGTGTCCACGAAGCCGAGCAGGTAGTAGAAGCTGGGCCGGCGTCCCTGCAGCCGGAAGGAGCCTTCCACGACGTTGTTGATCGTGAACCGGCCGATGCCGTCCGACGATGCGCTCGCGTACGTCACCGGATCGGTGGCGTGGAGCGCATAGACGAGGTGGCCGGACTGCGGTCCTCCGTCCCGCGAGCGCAGGGTCCCGGTGACGGAGCCAGCCCCCGGCACGTCGAGGGTGAGCGCGGAGGCCTGTCCCTCTGCCACCACCACCGTTCCCTCGCCGCGCACGTAGGTGTCGAACCCGGGATTGCCGGCCTGCACCGTGACGTCGGAGCCCACGACGTTGTTGAAGGTGGCCTTGCCGAGCGAATCGGTGCTCGCGCAGCACACGTACCCCGGCCCGCGGTTGTCGGAGTGCCAACGGAGGGAGACCCCGGGCACCGCCGTGCCGCCCGCGCTCACCGTGACCTGCAGGCTGCCCACGGGCGGGAAGGCGAAGTCCGCGTTTGCGGTGGCGTCCGGCGTGACCACGACGTCCTCGAACTTCGAGACGTTGGAGCGCGTGCTGTCGTAGGCGCGCACGCGATAGGGGCCGGGCGTCACGTCCGCAAAGCCGTAGGCGCCGCTCGCGTTCGAATACGTATAGCGGCCCTTCCCTTCCAGCTCGACGTAGCTGTTGGCCAGGGGCAGGGTGTCGGCCTTACGCAATATGCCCGCGATAGCGCCGAAGGCCTGGAAGACCAGGTCCTGGATCAACGTCTGGTTGGCGCCGACCGCGCGGACGACGGTGGCGACAGCCTGGCTCTGCGGATGGGTGGCGGTGAGCGTGTAGGTGCTGGGCGGCAGGTGCAGGAGGCGGAAGTTGCCGCCGCCGTCCGTCGTGTACGAGCGGGACTGCCCGCCGCCGGAGATCGTCAGGGAGCCCGGGCCCACCGAGGTGCCGTCCGCACGCTGCACGCGTCCGCTGAGGATCGCCGTGCCCGTGAACGAGGCGTCCGCGCGGGCGCGGCCGCTCGCCCCGCTCAGACCGTCGCCCAGCACCTCGATCTCCGCCAGTCCGGGCGTGTCGGAGACGTCGAGGACGCTGGTCAGCCGCACGCTGCGGCCGGAGATGGGGGGAACGGGGACGTCCGCGTCCCGCAGCGGGGCCGGCAGGTCCACCTCCGTCGACCACAACACGCTTCCGCCGGCGTCTCGGACCTCGATGCGGGCGCGGCGGATCGTGTAGTTGTCGCCGTAGCCGCGGACACCCCGCACACGCACCTGGCGGATCGTCGCGTCCGCCGCCAGCATGACTTCGAAGAAGGGGGCCGCGCCGCGGTTGGCCGCATCGCCGTTCGCGGTGAACCACGCCGTTCCGAGGTCGCCGTCGACCGCCGCCGCCGGGCCGTATTGGGGCGCCGGATAGCTGCTGCTCACGTGAAGCGTGCGGCCGGCGGTCGTGGTGAGGTCGGAGGTGCCGCCCGGCGTGATCGCGAACGTGCCTGTGGCCGAAGCCGTCGGGTTGAGGATCTGGTTGGACGTGAAGCGGACGTCGAAGGGCTCGCGCGGCACGAGCCGCTTGAAGGAGTCGGTGCGCGAGAGGTCGGAGCGCAGCAGGTACGCGCCGCTGCTGCCGTCCACGCTGATCCCGTACGGACGTCCGAAGTACGAGCTCTGGCTCTTGAACACGCCGAAGGTCTGGGGGGCGCCGGCGGAGGGAGTCACCCCGTCCCACGCGAAGAGCTGCCCGCTGACGACGCCATCGTTGGGCGGCAGCGGAGCCAGCGCGCTCACCAGGCTGCCCGGTACGGCGAAGTTCCGCACCGTGGACGCCTCGGCCGCGGAGAGTCCCTGCAGCATTTCCGGGGGTAGACCGTCGAGGCGCGCCGCCGTCGCGCTCCCCCGCACCCGATCCGCCTGCGCGGTGTAGGCGTAGAGGAAGCTCACCGACTGGCCGGGCCCCACGGTGATCGCGTTCCAGCGCGAGGTGATGCGGCGGCTGCCGGTGTCGAAGGAAAGGTCGCTCGGCGCCGTTCCGCCCGGACCGTGGAAGACGACGGGGAGCGGCGCGAAGTGCCAGTTGCCGTCGAACACGTCGGCGTCGTCGACGTTGTCGTCGAACACCGCCCAGCGGTCTTGCGCGTCGAGCGCGGTGTCGCCCGAGGAGCTGGCGACGACGCGGGTCGCCTGCGGCCAGTTCGATCCCAGGCCGAGCTCGAGCTCGAGGTCCACGGTGACCGGGGACGTCCCCGGGTTCGAGACCGTGTCGAGGTGGCGGACGAAATAGCCCTCGCTCGGCACGTAGACCTTGCGCGTGACGTCCAGCCCCGCCAGTCCGGACTGCCCCACCACGATCTCGCGGTAGCCCTCCTCCGAAGAGGCCACGCTGCTGGAGCCGGCGAACGGGAACGCGCTGCCGCCACGGAGGACGGTGAGGCGCGGCGAGGTCGCGTCCAGCATCCCCCAGGGCGCGCCGACGCTGCCGTTGCTCCCGATGGTCCAGGTGATGAGGTTGCCGTCGACGAGGCCGATGGGGAGGTTGACGGCGGCGGAGATGAGCGACAGGTTGACGGTCACCTCCGCGCCGTGGGTCGGAATGTTGCCGCCGCCGTCGGCTCGATCGGGGCCGCGCACGAGGGAAACCGTGAAGTAGCCCACGGGGACGTCGGTGATGGTGTAGCGGCCGGCCGGGTCGGTGGAGCCGGGGAACGAGCCCCCGTAGATCGGCGTCTGGCTGACGAGGCTGACGTGCGCGCTGGCCACGGGCAGGTTCGCGTTGTCCTTCACGAGCCCCGTGACCGTGCCCAGGCCCACCAGGGTCAGGTTGCGTTCGACCATCTGGCCGTTCTCGGTCACGGGGATGCCGCCGAGCTGTGCGCGCAGGCGGTTGTTCACGCGCGCCTCGAGGACGTAGCCGTTTCCGAGAGGCACGCCTGCAAACGCGAAAGTGCCGTCCCCTAGCGTCGGCATCGTGCCCACGCCCCAGAGCGTGACGGCCACGCCGGCGCCGGCCGGAGTCGTCCCATCCGGTTGGAAGACCCGGCCATGAATAGTGCCCGTCGGCCGCGCGGTGACGGGGACGATGGTGGGGGCGCTGCGGTTGCCCGCGGCATCGAGATCGGTGAGGGAGAGGGTGTGTCCCGCCAGCGCCTGGATCGAGAAGCCGAACGCGCCATTGCCGCCGGAGTAGGCAAAGGCCGCGGCGCTGGTGGCGACGTTGGTGGCTTCGACACGCAGGCCCCCTTCCATCGCCTCCGCGGCGCCCTGGACCTGGGCGTTGGTCCCGTCCGAGACCGCGGTGATCTTCGACCCGTCCGGCGCGGGAGGCGGTGTGCGGTCGACCACGATCGAGACCTGGGCGAAGGCGGGATCGCCGGTGGTGGGCACGGCCTTGGCCTTGACCAGCGCGCCGCCTTCGGGCACCGCGGCCAGGTTGAGCGTGGCCTCGTACGGGGCCGAGTTGTCGGCGACCACGACGGTGCCAACGGAGAACTCGACGCTCGTCACCGGCTCCGAGGTCGTGGCGCGGACGGTGACGCTGTCCCGCACGGCCGTGCCCGCCGCGGGCGCGGTGATGGCCAGGGTGAGGGCCTGGTTGTCGACGAAGACGTGCACGCCCGGCGTGCTCGCGCTCAGGTTGCCGGCCACGTCCACCGCGCGCGCCGTGAAGGTGTGCGGCCCCTCGGACAGCCCGGTGGTGCCGTAGGTCGCCTGGAAGGACGGCGAGACGAGAGTGAGGAACACCACGCCGTCGCTGAGGATCTCGATACGGGCCAGGCCCGAGCTGGCGTCGCTGGCGGACGCGGAGACGGCCAGCGGGCCGCGCAGGATCTGCCCGTCCGCGAACCCGGTGACGACGGGGACGGTGGGCGGCACGGAGTCCACGCGGAAGAGGCTCGGCGGCAGCGTCAGGCTCGGGGGCAGGATGGTGAGGTTGCCGGCGCCGTCCCGCACGCTCGCGCGGAGGCCGTGCTCGCCTTCGGCCAGGTCGCTCGCGGGAACGAAGGTGAGCGTGTTGCTGCCACGCGTCGCGGGCGCGGTGACGCCGTCGATGGCCAGCACGGCCGTGGACATGTCGACGCCGCTCAGGGTGTCGCTCATGGACAGGAAGAACCGCGGCCGCGCCGACCGGACCCAGGCGCCGTCGACGGGCTCGTGCAGGGTGATCACCGGAGGCACGGTGTCCGACGTCTTGAACGACGACGTGAACGGAGTGGACTGCCGGTTGCCGCTCGGATCCAGCGCGCCGCTGACCGCCATCGTGTAGCTCGCGTCGCCGACGAGGGGCGCGGCGGGGGTGAAGGTGACGATGGACGGCGTGGTGAACACGCTCGTGCCCGCCACCGGGCCGCCCGGGCCGCTCAGCGTGATCAGCAGGGCGAGGTTGGTGGCCGGGGCGAGCGCTTCGCTGAAGGTCACGACGATGGGGGCGGCGACGTCCACCTGGATCGCGCCGAAGGCCGGCGACACCGACGCCACCTGCGGCGGAGAGAGGTCCGCGGTGCGGAAGTGGCTGGTGAACTCCTGCGTCGGCCCCCGCCCGTAGACGTCCCGCACCTGGGTGGTGGCCACGACGTCGATGTCCCTGGTGTCCGGCCAGGGGCCGCGCAGCGACAACGTGAGTCCGTCCAGGGACAAGGTCGCCGACGAACCGAGGGTCTGCGTTCCGCTGCGGAGCAGAACGCCCGCATTGGACTGGAGCGGATCCGTGAACGTGACGCGCACGACCTGGTTGGGCTGGATGCCCGTGGCGCCGTCCGGAGGGTCCACCGAAGCCACCGCCACCGGGGTGTCGTCGAGCGGGATGATGCCGAAGTCCAGCACGTCCTGGCTCAGGGTCAGGGGGCCCCGGCGCGCCACTCCCGCCGTGACGTTGTCCCGGACCTGCACCTCGACGTCGCCCAGCGGCACGCCGGGCAGCGAGAAGCGGCCGCTGCCGAGCGTCTGCACGATGGTCGAGCCCCGGTTGGGCGTGAGCTTCACGGTGACGTCCGCACCCAGGGCCGGAGTGGCGCCGTCGGGGCGGACCACGAGTCCGGTGACCACGCCGCTCTGCTGCAGCTTCACCTCGATCTGCCGGGCCTCGTCCGGCATCACGCTGAACATGGCCGTTCCGGACAGCGGGAAGTCACCGAGACCGGTCATGGTGACGACGAACGGGCCCGCCGGCACTTCCGACAGGAAGAAGGCGCCGTTCGTGCCGACCGGGCGCTGCTGTTGATACGACACTGCGCCCGTGGCCACGATGCGCACGTAGCCGGGCACGGGATTGCCCGCGAAGTCGCGCGCGACGCCCGAGATCGACCCGACGCCGTTGAGGACGATGGGGACGTCGACCTCTCCCGCGGTGACGTCGATCGCGGCGCGTCCTTCGTCGAGGCTGCCCGGCACATCGACGAAGAGGGTCGCGCTCCCCACGGGCACGCGGTCGAACTGGAAGCGGCCGTTCTCGTCCGACGATCGCGCCACCCGGAAGTTCCCGCTCTGGAACGTGACCGTCGAGATGGGGCCCGGCGTCGAGGTCGTCCCCGCCTTGATCACCGTGCCCGTGACCTTCGCCGAGTCCTGGAGGGTCACGTCGAGGTCGAGCACGGTCCGATCGCCCACGAGCGCGCCCGCGGCCGAGCCCCGCAGGAAGCCGTTCAGGCTGGCCGTGACCGTCACCTGTCCCTCGGGGATCCCCTCCAGCACGTAGCGGCCGCTGGCATCGGTGGCGGTGGCGGAGGTGTAGCCAGCGGAGTCGACGATCACGTGGGCGCCCGCCTCGGGCTCCAGGGTGCCGCCGTTGCGACGGCTGCGCACGACTCCCTGCACCGCGCCCAGTCCCTGGGCCACCACGTCGAGCGCGACTTCCTGGCCGTCCCGGTCGATGCGGCCGGAGGTCGACCCCGTGCGCAGGGTCAGCGGATCCTGGCCCTCGACGCGCACGTCACCCGCGGGCACGAAGTCGAAAAGGAAGGTCCCGATCTTCTCGCCGGAACCCGGCGTCGTCGTCTGCCCGATGACGCGGCCATTGGCCACCAGGCGGACGACACCGAAGGGAACGGGCGTGAGGTGGTCGGGCATCACGAACCGGCCGCGGACGGTACCCACGGGAGTCAGGTGCACGGTCACCTCGACCGTCTCGCCCGGCCGCGTGATGTTGCCGGAGGCACGCCCGCCGCGGCCATAGCTGTCGGAAGCAGCCAGGCTGAACGGGCCCTCGAACACACCCTCCACCACGGCCACGCCTTGATTCGACGCCTCGACCGCGCCCTCGTACGACCGGCGCGGGAAGTCGGTCTCCAGGAGGTTCAGGAACGCGCCGGCCACGGGCTGGTCCGAGCCGTCCACCACGCGCACGCGTACGGTGCCCCGGCCCTTGAGCCGTTGGTCGTGTTTGACGTCCTCGCGTGCGCGCAGGTAGACGGTCTCCAGGGACAGGCCGCCGCTGCGTGGGTCGCGCGCGGTGATCGAATACGTGCCCTGCGGGAAGACCTTCGCGAAGCGGAAGCGACCCTGGGCGTCCGTCTTGACCATCACGTCGGGCGTCGGCCCGTTCGCGGTGACCTCCACTCCCGCGCCCGCAGGGGTGGTGCCGTCGGGAAGGAAGATCGTGCCCGTCAGCTCGCCCGCGATGGTGTCCACGAGCTGCAGGTTGAAGGGCAGGATCTGGCCGGCGGAGGTGATGGTGCCGCTCGCGGACACCGTCGGGAAGAGCGGATGGGTGGCGCTGACGTACACCGGGCCCACGAGGACGTTCGTGAACCGGAACTGGTTGTTGACGGGGTCGATCGGGCCCCGGTGCGTCTCCTTGAGGACCAGGCCGCAGGTGAAGAGACCGTCGTTCTCGAACTCGTACGACGACATCCGGACCTCGCCGCCCGTGGCGAACACGCCCTCCGGCGGGATCACCTTGCCCGTGACCGTTCCCGTCCCGCGGAACTGGATGACGCCGTAGCCGATCTCTCCGTCGCGGCGGATCTGGGCCGTTCCCTGGGCCACGTCCACGAACCCCTCTCCGAAGCGGATGGCCTGGGCGGTGATGCCGCCGAGCGGACGATTGAAGAAGCGCGCGCGTCCGTCGGGGCCGCTCCTGGCGGTGGTGCACCCGCACGGGTTCTTGCAGCCGCCGACGGTGAGCGTCCCGTCGAAGAGCGACACGTCCTGCCCGGCCAGGGGCAGTCCGTTCGGGCCCAGGACCTGGAAGTCCAATGTGCCCGAGCCCGAAAGGGTGATGACGACGTCCTTGGCTTCGAGCGTGACCGGATCGACGGTGGCGTAGCTGTAGCCCTTGCGTGTGCGGTCCTTGGTGATGGCGCCGATCTGGGTCGGCTGTTCCGCGAGGATGCCGCCGAGGGCGAATCGGCCGTCGGGCCCGCTCAGCGTGCCGTCGAAGACGACGAAGCCGGTGATGTCCTGCGCCACGATCACCCCCGCCGCGGGCGAGCCGTCGGGCATGCGGACGACGCCGCTCACGACGCCGTACTTCGGTCCGCCCGCCCCGCCGTTTCCACCCGCGTCGATGAGCATGTCGATCTTGAGGTCGGCTCCCTTGAAGCCGTTGCCCGTCGCGCTTCCTCCCTGGCTGGTGCTGAGACTGAAGGGACCCACCGGCATGTTCTCGAGGACGTATTTGCCGTCCGCGTCCGTCCAGGCGTATCCGGCCGGACCACCCTGCATGGAGTCGACGACGAGCGCACCCTGCACGGGGTCGGTCTTGCCGTTCTTCGCGCGCCGGACGATGCCGGAGATGCGCACGGCGCCGCCGTAGTCGATGTTGACGTCGACGTTGGCCGTCGTCCCCGCGCGCTCGATGCGGCCGGAGCTGAAGCCGATGCCCGTATCCTTGCCCGCCTTCACCGTGACCGGGCCGACGGTGACGTTGTCGACCTTGTATTCGCCTTTTCCGTCGGTGACGGCGTTGCCGCCCGTGTTCTCGTCCACGGCGCTGACGACCGCCACCAGGGCGCCGGGAACGATCTCCCCGTTGAGATTCCGGACCGTGCCTTTGACCGAGCCCTTGCCCAGCAGGGCCAGGTCCAGCACCATCTGTTCTCCGGCACGGCGGACGTAGGCGGTGACGGAGCGCTCGAAGTTGGACACGGGATCGGTGGTGGCGACGCCGAACGGACGCCCGCAAGGATCGCGTCGGACGTAGCGCAGCTCGTAGCGCCCGTCGGGGGTGAGATCCACGCGTGAGACGCGGGGGCCCGTGCCCACTCCCCCCGCGTCGCAGGCCGCCTGGTGGTTGCTGTAGAAGACGGAGCCTGCCGCCACCGGCGTGCCGTCCGCGCTGACCACGCGACCGATGACGACGGCTCCGATCACGTCGAGGCGCGAGCCCAGGGGGACCGTGCGCACGGGGCCGGGCACGCCGCGCGGGTCGGCCACGCCGGAGACGGTGACCGTCGTCGGCACGTACGGTCCCTCGGGCTGCTCGAGGGCGGCGAAGACGAGCCGGCCCGAGAGCTGACGCTTGGCCACCTGCACGGCGTTGGAGGGGATCGCGTAGTTCTCCTTGACCGCCGCGGTGGTGGGGTCCACCACGCGGTCGAAGAGAAGGGCGGTGTACAGGCCGAGCGGATTGCCGCCCTGGAGCGTCTCCGGTCCGATGACGTTCGCGGTCAAGAGCTGCGGGCCCTCGGGGCTGATCGAATCCGACGGCGTGACCGTGGTCTCGGTCTCGAACGTCCCGTCGCCGTTGAGATCGCGGCGTACGGTCAGGACGTCCGGACGCGCGAGGTCGATCACGATCTCCACCGGTCCGTCCGTCGAGAGCGGAGCGCGGCTGTACGTCCCGTCGCCGCGCGGATAGGTGACGACGAGGTCGGCGGGGGCGGAGACGGACAGCGTGTAGGGCGAGGTCGTGGGCCCGGTCACGATCCCGAGCAGTGGCGCCGTTGCCGCGGGCCCGGTGGGGATGAGGACACCACCGGGGATGGCGGCTTCCGGGATGCCGATGGGCGAGCGACCGCTCGCGAGGCGGCGGCCGAGCGAGTCCGTGAGGACGACGTCCGCGGGCGGCGCTCCCGTGACGGCCAGGGACAGGAAGTCGGGTCCGGAGGCGGCGAGCCGCGCCAGCTCGCGCTCGTAGGCGATGACGCCTTGCGCGGTCGCCGGCTCGGCCAGCTCGGCCCCGAGCGTGCGGGCGAAGTCGCGGCCGGCCTCCGTCTTGCGCAGGAGCTGATCGAAGCCGGGATCGATGGGATCGCCGCCGTAGAAGTCGAAGACGAGGTCGCGGATCGCGGCCTTGGCGTCCTGGCCGAGCTGGACGCGCAACCCGGCTTCCGCGAAAGCGAGCGCCTTGAGCGTGACCACGGCCTTGGAGGTCTTGATGACACCCGCGGGCAGCGTGCCGGCGGAGGCGCCGGCGATGCTCCATCCCTGCCCGAGGACGCGCATGACCGCTTCGACCAGCGAGTGCGGCAGCTTGTCGACGGTGGTGGGCAGGACGAGCGTATCCGGTGAGAGCGGCACCCCCCGATCGCCGACGCCGAGCGTGAAGTTGAGCTTGCCGTTGGCGGACCCGCCCTGGCTGAGGTCGTACTTGAGATACGTGGCGACGACCTGCCCGGTCTTCTTGCTCTTGAAGAGGAACTCGAGCGTCTTCGTGTCACCGGGCGCGATGGTGTCGATGTTGCGCACGCCCGTCTCGAGCTTGCCGTCCGCGGGATTCGTTCCAAACTCCACGCCGCTCATGGCCGCCGAGTCGAGCTCGACGTCCACGAGGTTCGCGGCGCCCTTGCCGATGTTGGTGACGTTGACGAAGACCTTGAACTGCTCGTCGAGGCGCACGACGGACGGCACGGTGAACGTCATGTCGAAGAACGGGTTGCGCACGAGCACGCCGCCGCTGGCCTTGCCCTTCACCTTCACCGGCCCGACGGGCAGCCCCTCGAGGGTGGCCCCGATGTCGAAGTTGATGGTGTGGAAGCCTTCCGCTTCGCCCCGCAGGAGGAACTCCACCTGGCCCTGCTCGCCGGGGTTGAAGCTCCCGACGTCGTCCGCGGTCCCGGGCTGGCCATCCGGACCGAGCCCGAGGACGTCCATCGTCAGCGGTTGCAGGATGGTCTCGCCGTTGCGCGTGATCTCCGGCAAGGCGAGGGGGTCGTCGCTGGACGGGATCCCGTCCGGGCCCACCGGGAGCGAGATCGTCCCCGTCACGTCCTTCACGATGAGGTTCGAGCCACCCGGCGCGCCGTTGGATACGAAGAGCTGGGCGGAGAAGAACTGCTTGAGGTAGCCGACGTGCCCGGGAATGACGAGGAGGCTGGGGATCCGGATGGGCTCCCCCTTGGGCGTGGTCAGCGGCGCACCGGATTCGCTCGGTGATTCGACGTCGAGGAGGGTGGCAATGATGGAGCCCCCGCCTCCGCCTCCTCCGAGCTGCGGGAGGTCCAGCTCCCGGGACGGCGTCTTCAAGGGATCGAGGAGGGGCTGGGGAATGGCCACGCCCTGGCGGTTGAAGACCACCGGGAACGAGAAGTTCACCGCCTTCGAATCCAGCGAGAGAGCCATCGTGAACTCGAAGCCGAGGTAGTCGTCGCTGTCGAGGACGATTCCCTTCTCCCTGATCTCGTCGAGGGTCAGCGGCCGCGTCTTGACCGAGGTCACCAGGATCTGGTCGATGACCCTCACCGTGACCGTCGAGGGCTCGACGTCCAGCACCGATTCCCCGCCCACGGTGACGCGGATGTTGCTCAGGGTGTAGTCGCCGCCCACCCTCAGCGGTGGCAGGGGCAGCAGGAGCGGATCGGCGGGCAGCGGCTCGTTCGGCGACAGTTGCGGCAGCGAGATCGTGAACGGAAGGCCGGGTCCGGACAGGAGGGCCTCGACCTTGTAGCCCGCGGTGCCGAGGAAGGTGGCGAGGTCGCCGGCGCTCAGATTCTCCTCACCGCTGCGCACGACGATGCGCACGGCGGAGGCGATGTTCTTGGGGACGACGGGACTGAGGGGATCGACAGTGGCGGAAACGCCGACGACGTTGAGACGGATCTGCCCGAGCTTACGGGTCGGGGCCTGCGCAACGCAGGGCACGGCCGCTCCAAGTGAGACGACCAGCGCCAGACATGTACGCGCCGCCTGTCTGAGCCCCATACGGCCTACTTGACCCTCTCGGGAACGGGAGCCCGGGATACGCCCGAGGCTTACCCAGCCCGCGGTTTTCGCTCGTCTCCGAACGGCACTACTGCCTTGATTGGGCGCGAAGCGTACAGATGCGTTCACAGCCTGTCAATGGATCTTGCGCACACTTGTGACACTTCTTCGCAATGTCACAAGGCGGCGTCACGGAACGTAACGCCGGTGCCTCGGAAACGTCGAACTACACTGCTACCCGCGCAGGCGGCTGAGGATGTTGGCGAGGATCCGGTAGGCGCCGGGCGTGCCCGCGGGAAGCTGGCGCCACAGGCCGAGGCCCACGTAGGTCCACGTCCCCTTCCCCACCGGCGCGTCCACCAGGATGCCCTTCTTCTCCCCCTGGTTCTTGGGGAAGGGATCGGCGGAGGAGAGCAGCTCGACATAGTGCGGGTCCTTGGCCCCCAGGAAGTAGAGGCCGCGCTCCTGGACCCAGCCGTCGAAGTCGGCCTTGCCGATGCGGTTGGGCGCGTTGAAGTACGGGTGATCGGGCGCGAGCACGTTCACGGGCGCGTCCTCGAGCGTGACCCGCTCGTAGGTGACGGAGGCGGGATAGGGCGCGAACGGGCTCAGGTCCTTCGCGGATCCTCCTCCGGAGAATCCCTCCGCGGGCGCGTCCGAGAGCCGGTTGAACTCGAACTTGTTGTACTGCACGACTACGTGGCCGCCGGCCCGCGCGTAGTCGAGCAGGCGCTGGTTGTTCGCCCGCAGGTCCTTGCGCGTCTGGTAGGCGCGGATGCCGGTGACGATCGTGGAGAACCGCGAGAGGTCGCCGTAGGCGAGGTCGTCCGCGGAAAGCAGGGTCGGCGTGAGGCCGAGCTGCTGGATGGCGGGCGGCACCTCGTCGCCGGCCCCGAGCACGTAGCCGATGGAGACGCCGGGCGCGACCTTCACGTCGATGGCCTGCACGAGCGTGTCGGCCGGGCGCAGGAGGTGGCGCTCCTGGATGTGGTCGTAGGCGATGACCTGCACGCCGTCGCGGTACTCCTGCCCTCCGCGGGTGGCCACCGCCCGCACTGCGTATTGGCCCGCGGCCAGCGCGGCGGGGGCGGTCACGAAGAAGCGCGCCGTGGCCTCGTCCCCTTCGAAGCGCAGGCTCGCCGCCGCTTGCGCGGGCTCGACCTTCCAGCCCGCGGGCACGTCGAGTCGGACCACGGCCTCGCCGCTGCCTTTGGCCGCATTGGCCACGGTCACGCGGAACTCCCGCCGCGCGCCGGCCACCGGCGTCACCGCGACATCCGGAGTGAGCGAGACGGAGAGCGAAGGCACGACGTTCACGACCTTCTGCTTCTCGCCTCCGACCCAGCGCCCTTCGTAACGGAAGAAGGAGGGCTGCTCGAGGGTGACGGGCAGGACCGAATTCACGCCCGGTCCCGTCGGGCTCCCGTAGCGCACCAGGGAGACGACGTCCGGAGGGCTCCAGGGCAGCGGGAAGTCCGCCGGGTTGTCGACGTCGTAGCGATCGACCTTCGGGTTGCGATGCCAATACGGCTGCGAATAGCGCGCATTGGAAGCGACCGTCACCTTGAAGGCCACGTCCGCGGCCTTGCCCGGCTCCAGCATGGCCGGAGGATCGGCCTGGCGCGCCGCCGTCCATCCCTGGGGAACGCGGAGAGCGACCTCCTGGAGCGCGACCGCTTCCAGGCCCTGGTTCCACACGCGCGTGTGCACGGTGAAGGACTGCCCGGGCACGACGTCGCCGTCGTCCGAGGTCGATTCCGCGGTCAGGCGATGCGCGAGGGTCAGCGCGCGCTCGAAGTCGGCTTCCTTGCGGCGGAGCCGCGCCGTGATCTCGTACCTGGCCACGTCGTCGAGCGCGCTCGAAGCGAGTTGCTCCCGCGTCTTCCTGAGCCCGGCCAGTCCCGCGCGCAGCGCCATCCGCATGCGGTCGGCGGCGTGCGTGGAGTAGGCCTCCTGCGCCTGGCGGGCCTGGTCCTCGATGTTGCGGAGGGACTCCGCGAGTGAGGGCGCCTTGTCCTCCTGGCCGCGGGCGAAGCGCGCCACCGCGGAGAGCGACGTCTCGACGCCAGCGAGGACGTCGTCCTCGGGCCCGCCCGGCTTCGGCTCCGCGTCCACGAGCACGAAGACCGCGCGTCCCGTCCCGGGCAGCGCGCGGAGCTGGCCAGAGCCCTGGCACTTGTGGTTGCTGCGCGCGAGCATCCCGAACTGGTACGAGGACATCCCGAGGAGCGGGTCGAAGCCGGAGGTGTCGACGCCGACCGCGCGCGGGTCCTTGTCCAGCTCGCTGCCCCCGCCCACGCCACCTTGATAGACCTTGCCCGCCTGCCACGGCCGCAGGCCCTCCGCGATCTGCTCCGGGAACCGCGCGGGATCGGCCGCCGCGCGGAAGGCCTCGACGGCCAGGCGCGCCGCCGCCTGATGGTGCTGGCCGCCCAGCGGCGCTTCGAGCGGGAGGGTGAGGATCACGTCCGGCCTCGTCATGCGCACCACACGCACGACGTCGCGCAGCGTCTCCTCGCGTCCCCACTTCTCGAAGGTCTCCTCGACGCTGAACGAGTACCCGAACTCGTAGGCGCGCGTGAAGTACTGGACGGCGCGGTCGTAGCGATGGATCGCGGCCAGCTCTTCCGTGCGCAGGATGCCGAGGGCCTGGAAAAGCTCCGGCCCGATCTCGTTCTGGCCGCCGTCGCCGCGCGTGAGGGTGAGGAGCGCCGTATCGAGGCCGCGTCCCCGGTTGAGCTGCACGAGCACCCCGTTGTTCTCGTCGTCGGGATGCGCGGTCACATAGAGGATGGAGCCCGACGTCGGGAGATGCCGAAGGGCCAGCGCAAGACCGTTCGTGCCTTCATCTTGAGGAACGGGACGGAGCTGCGCGGCGACGGGAGCCGCGGCGAAGAGAACGGCCAGGACGACGGCGGAAGGAAGACGGCGGAGCAATTGGGAACCCTCCTCGATAAGCCCTCGGACCGATGGAATTGTATTCACTCGAAGGCGCTTGGAGGCAAATCATGGGAACCGGCAGCGACTGAAGGGGAGCGGGCGCAACAGAACTCAGTAATATTGCCCGCGTTGGGGATCATCATTCCGATGCGCCGCCTGCCGTCAACTAACTAATTCATAATGACTTGCGACTTGAGTCTGCCTAATTAGGGAAATAGTGCTTGATCCAGTCGCTTCGATGACGCTCGAATCATTTTCGAATCAATACCTTATAACTTTCAGCACCCCGCGCGCGTGTTGCCTTGGCAAGCGGCATGCGCAAGAGTTGCCTGGTCCTTCCAATCCTCCTCGGCGCGGTGAACGGCGAAGCGGCGCCGCGGCCGGGCTTCGTGCTTGCCGGGCAGACGCCGCACTTCTCCTTCTACAGCCGGGGCGAGAAGGTGGACACACAGAGAGTCGAGAAGCGCGTGGCGGAGCTCGAGCAGGTGCTGGGAGAGACGCTGACGCACAAGGCGAACTACTACCGCTACGCGACGGCGCAGGAAGTCGAGGCGGGCACGGGCTACTACGCCGCGGGCGTGACCTTCGCGGCGACGGGCGACGTGCATTCCACCGAACCTTGCCACGACCACGAGCTGGTGCACCTGATCGCGGGCGGCTTCGGCGGCGATCCGGGTGCTTTCTTCCAGGAGGGCCTGGCCGTAGCGGTCGGCAACAACGGCGAGTGGCGAGGTCAGTCTGCGGACAAACTGGCCAAGGCGAACGCGGCGAACGTGGCGGCCATGGTCGCTTCCTTCGACCGCTTCGAACCGAACACGGCCTACGCGGTGGCCGGCTCCTTCGTCGGCTACCTGGTGCGCACGTACGGCATGGCGCAGGTCAAGGCGTTCTTCCAGTCCTGCGGACCCAAGGTCGACACGACGGTGGCGTTCGCGAAGGCATTCGGCGGGTCGGTCGAGACGGTGGCGGCGGACTGGGCCAGGAGCCTCTGACGAGAGCCGATAGCCGTCAGATCTCGATCGTGCCCTGCAGGTAGCGCACGGCGCGGCCGCAGATGGCCACGCGGTCGCCGCGATCCTCGCAGAAGAGCTCGCCGCCGCGGGGAGACACCTGCAAGGCGTGGAGCTTCTTCTTGCCGAGGCGTCGCGACCAGAACGGGATCAGCGTGCAATGCGCGGAGCCCGTGACGGGGTCCTCGGGGATGCCCTTGCCGGGGGCGAAGAAGCGGGAGACGAAGTCCACCCGATCGCCGCGCGCGGTGGCGATCACGGCGAAGCGGTCCACGCGCGCCAGCCTTCCGAAGTCCGGAGCCAGCGCCCTCACCTCGTTCTCGGTCTCGAAGACGGCCAGGTAGTCGCGCGCCGCCCACACCTCGCGCGGCGGATGGCCCAGGCCCTCCAGCAGGTCCTCGCTCGCCGTCATGGGCTGCGGCGGTCGTGACGGGAAGTCGAGGGTGAGGAGGTCGCCCTCACGCCGGACCTTCAGCTCCCCGCTCTTCGAGGTGAAGACGATCTCGTCACGCGCCTTCTCCGTGTCGCCGAACAGTACGAACGCGGAGGCGAGCGTCGCGTGGCCGCACAGATCCACCTCGGCCGCCGGCGTCATCCAGCGGATCTCGTAGCGGCCGCAGCCTCCGACCAGGAACGCCGTCTCGGACAGGTTGTTCTCGGCGGCGATGGACTGCAGGGTCTGGTCGTCGAGCCAGGATTCGAGCGGACAGATGGCGGCGGGGTTGCCGCGGAAGACCTGGCCGGTGAACGCGTCGACCTGGACGATGGGGATCTTCATGGCTCTCCTGGGCGCGGGCCGAGGTCCCGCTCGAGGAACAACGCGCCCGGCACGGGATTATGCCGGTAGGGCGCGATCTCGCGAAAGCCGAGCGCGCGGTACATCGCGATGGCGGCGCCCATGGAAGGCAGGGTGTCCAGGCGCAGGCGCTCGTACCCCGCGCCGCGCGCCTCCGCGATGACGGCGAGAGCGAGCCGGCGGCCGAGGCCGGTGCCTCGCGCCGAGGGCCGCAGGTAGAGCCGCTTCATCTCGGCCGTGTGCGCGTCGAGCGGGCGCAGGGCCACGCACCCGGCCGCGGCCCCGGGGGTCTCGGCCAGGAGGAGGCGTCCTCGCGGCGGCACGTAATCACCGGGCAACGCGTCGCGCTCCGCTTCGAAGCCCTGGAAGGAGAGATCGACACCCAGCTCGGCGGCGTATTCGTCGAAGAGAGCACGAACGGTCTCGATGTCGCGGCCGGGGCGGGCGGGCCGGATCACGAATTCCACGGGCCATACGTACAAGGTCCGGCGACGGCACGTCAAGGGCCCTGGGTTAGAGTGCGCCATGGATTCCGATCGGCCGTCTTCCCCGCCCGGCCCGGCCTTCGACGCGCTGGTGGCGCTGATCGCGCGTCTCCGCGCCCCCGGCGGCTGCCCCTGGGACCGCGAGCAGACCCACGCCAGCCTCAAGCCGATGCTGGTCGAAGAAGCCTACGAGGTGCTGGAGGCCATCGACGAGGGTGACGATGCCGAGCTGGCGGGCGAGCTCGGCGACCTGCTCCTCCAGGTCGTCTTCCACTCGCAGATCGCGGACGAGGAGAAGCGATTCTCGATCGCGGACGTGGTGGCGCGCGTCTCCGAGAAGATGGTGCGCCGGCATCCCCACGTGTTCGCGGACGACAAGGCGAGCACATCGGGTGAGGTCTTGCGGAGCTGGGAAGCGATCAAGGCGGCCGAGAACAAGGAAGCCGGACGCGCGGATGCGTCGATGCTGGACAGCGTATCCAAGGGCGTGCCCGCGGTGATGGAAGCGTTCCAGATGACGACCAAGGTCTCCCGCGTCGGGTTCGAGTGGCCGGACGCCGCGGGCGCGCTGGCCAAGCTCGACGAGGAGGTCCGGGAGCTCAAGGAAGCACTGGCCGCCGGGCGCGCCGCGGACGCGCGCGTAGGGGAAGAGGTCGGCGACCTGTTCTTCGCGGCCGTCAACGTCGCGCGCATGCTCGGGCACGACCCCGAGAGCGCGCTCAAGGGCGCGAACGGGAAGTTCCGCCGCCGCTTCCGCCACGTCGAGGATCGCTTGCGCGAGGGTGGAAGGAAGCCGGCGGACGCGAGCCTCGGTGAGATGGATGCGCTCTGGGACGAGGCCAAGGAGCGCGAGAAGTAGGCTTGAACCGCCGCCTGCCCCTCGCCTTGGCGCTGCTCATGGCCGCAGCCCAGGCATTCCTTCTCGTGTCGACCGCGCGTGACAAGTCGGACACGGTGGACGAGGACATCTACCTGCCCGCGGCGGCGATCCTCTGGGCCCATCACGATTTCGACGTGAATCCGGACTCGCCGGTGCTGCCCAAGTGGGCGTTCGCGCTCGCGATGCGCGCGGTGGAGCCGGCCCTGGGCGCGACGCCGCGGGAGATGGCGCGCGCCGAGAACTACGTCCTCTGGTACAAGGATCGCGCCCACGTCGAGCGCATCCTCCTGGCCGCGCGCCTCACCACGATCGCGGTCACGGTGCTCGCCGGCCTCCTGTTGTGGAGCGTCGCCTTGCGCTTCGGCCCCGTCGCCGGCGCCGTCACGCACGCCCTCTGGTGCTTCTCGCCCGCCGTGCTCGCGGCGGGGTCCCTGGCCACGCTCGACGCCTGGGTGACCGCTTTCGTGATCGCGCTGACCTGGGCCACGGCGCGCTATCTCGAGTCTCCCCGCTGGGGACGCGCGGCCCTGGTCGGCGTGGGCGCCGGGCTCGCCGTCGCCTGCAAGATCACCGCGCTGGGCGCGGCCGGCGTGGCCGTCCTGGTGTGCGCATGGCGCGCGTCGCGCGGCGCCCACGAGGGCGGCCGTCCGTGGGCGCGGCCGGTGATCGCCGTCACCGGCCTCGTGGCCGCGTCCGGTGCGCTCACGCTGTGGGCGCTCTACGGCTTCACGGTGGGAAGCGCCGGTCCGCTTTCCGCCGTTCCGTTCCCGGCCTGGATCACGGGCGCGCTCCAGCAGGTGAGCCACGGGGCGCGCGGGCACCGCGGCTACCTCTTCGGCGAAACCGGCCTCGGCGGCTGGTGGTATTTCTATCCCGTCGCGCTCGCATTGAAAACGACGTTGGGCGCGCAAGCTCTGGCCGTCCTGCTCGTGATGGCCTGGCTCGTCCAACGGCCGCGGGGAGCGGACCTCCTCCTGGACGCCGCGCTCTGGGCGTACCCCGTGCTTCTGATCGTGGTCATGAGCCTGGGACGCACGCAACTCGGGCTGCGCTACATCCTGCCCGCCTACCCGATGGCGATGTTGTGGGCGGGGCGCACGTTTCCGTCCCTGTGCGCGCTGGGACGGTGGGCGCCGATGGCGGGCGCGCTCGCCCTGGGCGTGGCGGTGGTCGGCGCGCGGCGCGTCCACCCGCACTACCTGATGTTCTTCAACTCCTGGATCGGCGGTCCGGACAACGGCCCGCAATACCTGGTCATCGGCGACAGCAGCGGCCAGGACCAGAAGCGTCTGGCGGACTGGCAGGCCGCGCAGGGTCTCTCCTCGATCTACTACACGCGGTACAGCGGGCGGCCCGAATATTGGGGCATCGCCTACAGCGCTCCGCCCTGCCGGCCCCAGTCGGGCGTGTACGCGCTGGAAGCGATCGAGGTGCACCGGCCCCGGCGCATCGAGGCGGGCTGCCTGGATTGGCTCACCGTCGAGCCGCCGGACGAGAGGATCGGCTATTCGATCTACGTCTATCGCGTGGATAGAGAGCGGGCGCAGAGGCTCAGAGAGGTCAAGGAGCCGGTGCCATTTTGGAAGCAACGGAAATCGATCGACACGATTAACAGATAGGGGTTGGGGCCAGGTCGGTCTGTCATCAGAACGGATGCTCCGTCTAGTTACGGGCGGGTAACAGGGTCAGCTGCGCGATCGATCGTCACAACGGGCAGCGTTCCGCGCAGCAAGTCTTCTACATGATCCCTCTCAAAGAACCGCAGCCCGCTACCTCCGTGTCCCATCCCGGTCAGCAGGTCGAGGTCCCCGTCTCCGTTCCAATCGCGCGCGTCCACGCCCGAAATCATCTGCCCTGTCCAGGACTTGAGGATCACGACGCCCTCGGCGGAGGAATCGAAGCGTGGCCGTTTCCCCGCCGCCCCAGGGGACGTGTTGCGGAACAAGCGACAGTCCAGCTCGAACTCGCAGCCGATGAAGTCCTTCTTGCCGTCGCCGTCCCAGTCCACGAAGTCGCCGAGGTTGGGGCGCAGGAGGTCGATCTCGGTGGCGTCGGGGCCGGCTTTGATCCACTTCGGGGCCCCCAGCTCGGGGGCGGCGTTGGTGCCGAAGTTCTTGTAGAAGAGGAACCCGCGGTCGAACTTGCGGTCCGCGTTGCGGAGCGGAGGCCAGTCGTAGGTGGCGCTCGGGCCCTCGCCGACCATCGCGAAGATGACGTCCTTCTTCCCGTCGCCGTCCCAGTCGCGCACGAGCACGCTCGCGCGTGACGTGCCGTCGATGGGGTGGCCGTTGGCGCGGATGCGGCGGCCGCCGTCGAGCACGGGGGCGGCGCTGGTCCCGCGGTTGAGGAACAGCCACAGCCAGCCGCGTCCGTCCGCCACGACGAGGTCCTTGCGCCCGTCTTCGTTCCAGTCCGTCACGTCCACGCGCGCGTAGCCGGCGGCGCGGGCGTCCGGCTCCTCGCCGTACACGCGCAGGGGGCGTCCACCGGCCAGGAGCCGCACCCCGGGAGCGAAGACGGGGGCGAGGGGCCCGGCCGTGTTCCGGAAGAGCCAGACGAAGCCGTCGGAGTCCCCGGCCAGGAGATCGACGCGGCCGTCGTCGTCCCAGTCCACCGCGCGCACGCCGTTCTGCCTCATGGCGTCCGCGGGCTGGAAGCGCTCGGTGTACGGCGCACCGCCCGCGGCGTCGCGCACCTCGAACCGCGGCTCCGTCCGCGTCCCCACGTTGCGATACAGGCGCCCGGACACGCGGGGCTCGTCGCCATGGGGCGAGCGCTCCCAGTAGCGGCCCACCACGAAGTCGAGGAGGCCGTCCCCGTCGAAGTCGGCGACCTTCACTCCCGCCTTCGCGTCCATGTAGCCGTAGTAGGCGAGGATGCGCCCGCCCTCCAGGACGGGCGCGGTGCGTGTCCCCACGTTCCGGAAGAAGTAGACGCGGCCGTCCTCCGTGCCCGCGAAGAGGTCGAGGTCGCCGTCACCGTCGATGTCCGCGGCGTCGAGCCGGGCGTCGCCGAAGCGGATGGGCGTGCCGTTCGCTTCCACCCACACGCCGTCCGCGAGGACCATATCCGCGACGGCGTTGCCCGTGCCGACGCGCCGATGCAGCGTCACCGTGTCGTCCGCGTGCGTGAGCACGTCGAGCCGGCCGTCGCCGTCCCAGTCCAGGAAGGTGACGCGGCCGGTGAGGGGCACGCCGGACACGGTCACGATCGGCCCGCGATCGGTGAAGGTGAGGGGTCCGCCCTTGACCGTGACGTTTTCGTACCGCACGACGCGGTTCTCGTAGGGGCCCGCGCGAAAGGACGCGAACAGGTCCGGGTCGCCGTCGCCGTCCCAGTCCGCGAACTCCACCGAGACCCAGCTCCGGTTCGCGTCGTCGCGCGGGAACATGAGCACCTCGCCGCCGGAGGTGAGCCGGCCGCGGTCGACGAAGCGGCCCTGCCCGCGGTTCTCGTAGACGTAGAGGAACGGCTCGGTGCCGCCCTTCACGAGGTCGAGGTCGCCGTCGCCGTCGAGGTCCACGAAGGTGTCGTTGGCGTTGGCCGCGATCTCGCGCCGGCCCCATCCGACCGTGAAGAGATCGCCGTCCCCCACGAGCCCCGGATAACGCGGCGGCCGCGCGCGGTCCTCGGTGTCGAAGTAGACCGCGAATCGCGTGGCGCGCTCGTCGGGCACGACGAAGCTCAGCCTCACCCGCTCGCCCGGATAGAACCGGTCGAGGCGCCAGGGGACGAGGACGCGCTCGTCCGCGGGACGGCTCGGATCGTAGGGACGGGGCCGTCCCTCGCCGTCGTAGGCGACGACGTCGATCGTGGACTCGTCCACGGTGCCGGAGGCGCCGCGCGCGGCCAGCTCCGCCGCGAAGTCGAGGTCCACGGCGGCCGCGGAGTGCGAGCGCCGGACCCCGCGTGGATCGACGTCGAGGAGCAGGCGATAGCGGCTCTTCGAGGCCCAGGCGAGCGGGGTCCCCGCCTCGCCGTGGACGCGCATCGCCGCTCCCGCCGTCACCGCGACCGCGGCCGCCAGCGCGATCCCGAAAGCGCGTGTCCTCACGGCCGGATCGTCTCGCTGTAGATCGCGGTGCTGCGGTCCACCAGCGTGCCCCAGGTCGCGGCCCGCGCGTTCGCGGTCTCCTTCGCGAAGACCACGAGCAGCGATCCGTCCGGACGCGCGAGCAGGCTGCCGACGTGGATGTGCTCGTCGTCCTTCACCGGCGGATCTGGATGGAGGGTGATCTCGCCCGGATCCTTGGTCCACGTGATGCCGTCGGCGCTGCGCGCGCGCAGGACGTGGAACGAGGGCCGCTCCGCCGACCGGCCCTCGTACCAGAGCTCGTAACCGGCGGCGGCAGGGCGCACCACCGGGTGGCGCGCGCCCAGGCCGTCCAGCGCGCCTTCGGCGCCGGGCTCGACGGCGACGCCCTGCTTCCGCCAGGACACGCCGTCCGCGGAGCGCGCGTGCGCGATGCGCCAGGTGCGGCCGTCGTAGGCTTCGTACCAGAGGTGATACGTCGCGCCCGCCTTGACGACGGCGGGATGGCCCGCGGCCAGCCCGTCGATCGCACCGGCGGCTCCCAGCCCGAGCGCGGACCCGAGCTCGCCTGCACCCGGGCGCTTGGTCCAGACGAGGCCGTCGGGCGACGTGGCCTGGCCGATGCGGAAGTGGACCGGCTCCACGCGCCCCGCGCCCAGGGCCCGCTCGTCTCCGCCCCACGCCGTGTACCAGGCCCGCCACTGCGCGCCCTCGCGGAGGACCGAGGTGACGGAGGCGAAGACCATGTCGAACGGCCGCTCGCCGCCCGAGAAGTCCACGAGCTCGCCCTCATGGAACCGATGGCCGACCAGGACCGGCGCGTAGTCGTCGGGATAGCTCCAGGCCAGCAGGTCTCGCGAGGTGGCGACTCCCGTGCTCCAGAGGTCCCAGGCGGCGGCGCCGATCTGGTCGGTCGCGGAACCCGTGTAATACATGCGCCACACGCCGCGGGCGGGATCGCGCACGACGACGGGCGAGGTCACGTTGTGGGTCTGCCAGCCGGGAAAGTCGGTCGGCGCGAGAAGCTTGCGGGCGGAGGGCGCCGCCACCGGGGCGACGGGCGCGGCCGCCACCAGGCACGCACCGGCCAGGGCCAACAGGGCACGACGCCACGGGGTCAAGCCACCAAGCTTCCCCGCCCCCTCGCGTGGCGTCAAGCCAGGCAACCTTTCGGCAGGACCTCCAGTACCTCCCTATGATGGCCCCCGGATGGAAGAGACGGACGAGGCGCTGATGGCCGCCGTGGCGGGCGGCGACGCGTCAGCCCTCAGCGCCCTCTACGACCGGTACGAGCGCCCGACCTTCAACCTCATCCTCCGCCTGGCCGGACGGCGGGACGTGGCCGAGGAGCTGATGCAGGAAGCCTTCACGCGGCTGTGGACGACCGCCCGCCTCTTCCGCGGGGAGCGCGGCAGCTTCAAGCCGTGGCTGTTCACGATCGCGCTGAACCTGACGCGGAGCGAGCTGTCGCGGAAGCGCTACCGCGTGAGGCACCTCGAGCCGGAGGCGGCCGAGGAGCTGCCCGCCCTCAGCGAAGGGCCGGAGGCCCTGGCCGTTCGGGCCCAGGAGAAAGGGCGCGTCGAGGCGGCCCTGGCCCGCCTGTCACCGCTCCTGCGGGAGATCGTGGTGCTGCGGATGTACCAGCAGCTCAAGTTCGCGGAGATCGCGCGCCTGACGGGCGCCCCCGAAGGCACGCTGAAGGCGCGGTTCCACCGGGCGGTGGCGGAGCTCCGCGTCCTCCTCGGCGTCGAGGAAACTCCATGCGCGTGACGGAATGCCGCCACCGCGGGGCCGCGCTCGCCGTCCATTTCGCCGAAGGCGACGAGCGGACGCTCGACGCCGCACGCGCGCACCTGGAGAGCTGCTCCGCCTGTCGCCAATACGTCGCGGAGCTGTCGACCCTGCAAGATGCGCTCGACAGGTGGGTGGATGAGCCGGCGCCGGCGACGCTGCGGGCGCGCGTGCTCGCACGCGCCGCGGCCGCGCCCCGCCAGGCGCCGAAGCCGTTGTCGGCCCCGGACGCGCTTCCCCTGTTCGCGCTCGTCCCCGTGATGGCGGCCCTGGTGGCGGTGATACGTGTCCTGTCCGGAGGGCTGGAGGCCTGGGCCTCGGCGCCCGGCTCCGAAGGCCTCGCCCTGCTCGAGCTGATCGGGCCGACTCCTGTCGCCGCGCTGTTCCTGCTCGCCCTGGGAGGCCTGGCCACGCTGGCCCTCGCCCCCGCCCTTTTCCTCGAAAGCCGAGGCCCGCGCCACACGCTGGGCGCTCAGTCATAGGAGAGCTCGTGGAGAGAAAGACCATCGTCCGCCGTGCCGCCCTCATCGGGCTCGGTGTCCTCGTCGCGGCCACCCTGACGACGACGATCGCCGGCCGTCAGATGCGACGGGCGTCGGCGGCCGGGCGCCAGGCGCAACAGGA